>CENU01043349.1_pt1 | contig 50117 bp, 50 predicted proteins | sample 361331 | NCBI WGS metagenome assembly CENU01 (sample SAMEA2619766, study PRJEB7988) | marine metagenome | isolation source: saline water (ENVO:00002010), including | reverse complement strand
TCAGGACTGCCTGGAGGTTTTATAAGCAAAGAAGCATGATCGATTACTGGATCTTTAAAATTGACAACATGCGTTATTTTTCCCCATATTTCCTCATGTAATAACTTGAGAAGATCTAAATTATTGTTTTCGGGTGGCTCATGACTAAAAAATGATTTGTTAGCAAATACGTGTTTGGATGGATCGGGTCGTGAAATTACGGCGCCAATTCTATCTAGGATGAGTTCGTTGCTCGCAGATGAAATAGCGGGATCTATTTTACACCACATGTTAGTGACTCCAATTTAATGAGGGTGATAAGTTGATGGTAAGATCGAAAGCTAACTTTTCTTTGTATTTAAATAACAAGGGCAATGTAAGCACACAAAAAAGACATAAGCTATTTCAGTTATTTTTTAAATATGAAGCACATTCTAAAAAAATTAGTTGCCACAACTTTTTTGCAGGTACTACACCATTGATATATATTGTTTTATTTTTACTAAAATAGAAATCTTTTGGATGCAAATTGGTTTTTGCGTTTTAAGGTTGAAGAAAAATGGGTGATATAAGTGTGATTCAAGATATTAAAAATGTTCTATTTATTGGAAGTGTAGCAGTGCTAACTGCTTGTAATCAATTCCATGATATTAATTGCGACAAAATTGCCATGGCAGTTGCTACCGGTGTGGAAAAAAATAGTGGATTGGGCAGTAAGGATATGGAGCTGGCTTTACACTTGAGGGATACTGTTGTGAAAACTGGATCCTTTCATTCTTACGACGATGTGCAAAAGGCGTGTCAAAGGATTAAGTACGATCCGAATTACCGTTATTAAACTTGTGGACGTAATTAGTATTACAAGGTCGCATTTTTCTTTTCTGGATTGTTTTTGATACAACTGAAATGTAGCTATCGAGGAATTAAAATTATAGAAGCATTCATTTTCATTTTAGTTGTCATCTCGTTGGAGCCTAACTACGAAGGTATTTTGTTCTTATGTATGGCCCTGCGTTATTTTTATAGATCAACATATGGCTATAACAGTAGGGTCCGGCAAACACTTGTTTTGGTCCTTCCTCTGCGAAAGCGAAATAATCTTTCTTCTGAGGACTAATTTAGTCAATAAAAGTCACAAAGCTCACTTCGCATTATTCGATTTCATGTTATTTATACGATTGGCTTATTGCGATTTACTCTTTAGTCATGTCCTTACTTTCTCGATAAAGCAGCCTTTTGTAATAGATTAAATTCATATAATCTAAAATTTTTATCAAGCAAACTAACAAATAAAATATTTAATTTAATTTTTGTAAAGGCGTTTTATAGAATAAAAATTAGTGCCTTTACAAAAATTAAATAATATCAAGCATCAAATTAAATTAATTATTTTTACAGATATTTATTCTTATTGTATTTCTTATATTTGATAAAAAAATTGAAATAAATATAAATTTTAATATATTATATGTACTAATTAGAAAATTATTTAGAATTATTGTGTAAATTATTATATGAAATATGAATTTTTAAAAAAAGGTTTAATACCTCCAAGACCAGTAGGTAGAGGAAAAAATGAAATAAAACCAACAGAAAAAATATGGAATAGATATCTCAAAATATCTCAAGAAACAATAGATAATTCAATTAAAGAGTGGGAAAGTTATATAAATAAACCAGAGGCCAGAGCCGATCAGTACTATGCAGCCAAGAATTGGACAATACTTAATAGGGAGCAATTTTATAAAGGATTTCCCGCAGAGGTAAGTTGCTCAATGACCGTTGGTAGAATTATCAAATTTAAAATAATTCCAAAATTCTATTGGGAAGGTAAAGGCGAAAATAGAATACTTTTAGTGGATGAGTCAGTGAGATTGGGGTCGATTATCCAGAGACAGCACAATGTTTTAACTACGCTTCTCAATTTTCAGAAAATTTTGTTAAGCCTGGTAAAAGAGTCTGAAGAAGGTGGAATTTTTTGGCAACAAGCAATTGCTGTCGCGAAGCCAAGATCTAAAAAGAATTGGAACTACGATAGAAATCAAGACCTGTGGGTAGCGAAGATCTGAGAGAGGACCTCATACATTGCTCGGCTCGAGGTTTTTCAAAACTAGTAATCGTAATTAAATAAGGAGTTATTTATATGGACGATCAATTCCGGAATGAGATTGAAGAAAAGTTTGTAGATCTATGGTTCGACTTTAATGCGGATAATGTTGATCTGGAGGACTTGGAAAAAGCTGTCGGTGGGCTGTATAGTACCATTTCAAATTACCGAGAAAATCCCGTGGTTAGCGGGCCGGAACGAAGAAAAATTTGGAACAAAATTAAGCCGAAGGGGAGTTGAATAGGTTTTAGGAAATTAGGATGGATGAAAAGGCTAAGATTTTTAAGCACCTTCAAGACCGCCTTTCTTCTGTGTCCAGAGAGAAGGACAAGGGGCTGCACAACGATTTAGGCATACTGGAAAAGCATGTAGCCCTCACTCGAGTCTTCCTTACCGCAGAGAAAAAATATCTTGCCGCAAAATCTAAAAAAGGAGCCCCATCGGGGAAGGTTGACAAAAATTGCGACCGTTAGAAGTTCAAAATTGAGTGAGCACTTATTACGAACGGAAACGTGCGGTCGCATTTATGCCGCCATTAAGGCCTTTTCGACCCGTTTGGTTTTTAAAGTCGTGACTGAAAAGTAACTTTTAATCAATTCAATCATAAAGTGTTATGACTGGAAGACGTTTGTGCTGAGTTCGTTGATAAATGTTAATCAGCGCTATATTTTCTTCGCCGCTAGTGGCTTTTCCTTCAAGAAAGTTGTCTATTACATCGTATTTGAGACCAAGCGCTACTTCATCACCCTTTTGAGGATCAAGGCATTCTAGGTCCGCTGAGGGAGTCTTTTTAACTATAGAGCCGGGGGCCCCCAACTCCTTTGCAATCTGTCTTACTTGCCGTTTGCTGAGTCCAAAAAGTGGCGCGAGATCGCATGCACCATCGCCAAACTTCGTGTAAAAACCTGTGATGTTCTCAGCAGAGTGATCGGTTCCTAGAACTAACCCCTTTAAAAGTCCCGCCAGTTCATATTGCGCGGTCATTCGCGCTCTTGCTTTTACGTTACCCTTAGCGAAATCCAGCTCAGAAGTATTAAAATTTTCTAAACCGCTGCTTTGAAGGGACTGACATACCTCGCTATGAATACCGTCTACGCCTAGCTTTATGTTAATCGAAACGCATACACTGGGTTTAATAAAATCTAAGGCTATCTTAGCGTCGTGTTCATCGATCTGAGTCCCATATGGTAACCTGACCGCTACAAATTGAAAGGTTTCAACGCCCTCCTCTTTGTTAAGTCCTTCGATCGCAAGCTGAGCTAAACGACCGCAGGTGGCCGAGTCAACTCCCCCGCTTATTCCTAAAATGAGGCACTTCGCATTGGACTTTTTTAAGGTCTCCCTGATAAGCTCCACTCTACGGGACACCTCATACTTCGCATCGATTTGTGGCAACACACGCATTTCTCTAATGATCTCACCATGAATTTCAGTTGTCATAAGCTATTTTTCTCCGGCTAATTGTCAGCATCGCATTCATTTACCTCTAAAAACCGTTTGGGGACCACAGACTTAATTGCTCTGTCCACATCGTCTGCCACTCGCTCAATTTTAGCGAAGAGGCCCTCGTCTGGACCATCGGAGTCACTGCATTTTGAACTCTTATGAGACCTTGATGCAGTTTGGCTCCGAGTAGATTTATAAATATTACGAGTATCAAATGCAGGCGGTTCACCGCGAGAAATTCTTCCGAATGTTATTTTATCGAGCAAACCGTCAGATTGTGATAGAAGCCGCGCGTCGAAATCGAAATGACCCTCAGCATCAAGTTGAGGGTAGTTAGGAAAGTTCGCAACTAGCACTCGCACGGCATTATTTGAAAGTTCTGACATTCCCAGCATCTTGTATGCTTGTGCGGTGACTGCAAGTCCATCTGGAACTGAGGGAGTACGTTGAAAATTTTCAATCACATATCTTCCCCTGTTTGCGGCGGCCAGATAAGCGCCTCTCGAAAAATAATAATTAGCTGCGTGAATTTCTGCTCTTGCTAGAGTATTACGAATACTTACAAGTCTTACTCTAGCGTCTCGCGAGTAGGGGCTCTCAGGGAAACGATTGATTAAGTCTCGGAGTGTTGTGAATGCCTCTCTCGCAGTTCCTATGTCCCTGTATGTGTTGTCAGTGGGCAAAAAGCTGTCGAAGAAACCTGAAGTCTGCTGGATTTCCGAGATTCCTTTTAGATACAGCGCATAATCAATATTAGGGTGCTGAGGATGTAATCGTAAAAACCGCTCTGCAACAGATATACTTGACGCATAATCTCCGGTTTTATAATGACTATACATTAATTCAAGTTGGCCCTGCTCCGCGTAATTCCCAAATGGGAATTGTGACTCCAGCATTTGGAGATTGGTAATCGCAACAGACCAATTTCCGGACTCAAGACTACTTTGAATTTTTTCGTAAAAATCTTTTTCCGTGTAACCGTCAAACTCCTCATCAGATTCATTTTCGCTCGATCCAAGCCATGCACAACCTGAAAAGATTTGGACGCAACAGATTAGCGTTATTAAATAAGTTTTTTTCATGTAGTAATCACTACCCAAGAGATAAATGCTTTAATCGTTGTCATTTAACCATAAGAAACTTTTTGAAACCAATGAATGGTAATTCGGTCCGATTTTTTTAACTTAAAAAGCCCTATTGATTATTTTGCTGTAAGATTAGAGCCTCAATAACCTTATGAGGGTAAGTTTGATAGAAAATTTAATCTCACAACAGGCTCAGGTTGATGAGAGAGACGCAGGCACTCGGCTGGATAAAATTGCGGCCCTTATGTTTTCTGATTTTTCTCGTTCGCGGTTACAACAGTGGATAAAAAGCGGTGCACTTACTGTTGATGGATGTCAAAAAGAACCCGATTATCGAGTGCAAGGGAAGCAGCATCTTCATTTGAACGCAAAGTGCGTATCAGAGGGCTACTGGCCAGCGGAAAACATATCTTTCGGTGTCGTATTCGAAGATGAGCACTTGATTGTTCTTAATAAGCCGTCTGACCTCGTTGTGCATCCAGCCGTTGGTAACTGGACCGGAACGCTTCTGAATGGGTTATTGACTCATTGTCCTGCTTTGCGACAGTTGCCTCGGGGTGGAATTGTTCACCGATTAGACAAGGATACTAGTGGCTTAATGGTGGTAGCGAAGACATCTCTCGCACATGGGAACCTAGTATCGCAATTACAATCTAGAACAGTTCACCGAGAATACTTGGCTTTAGTTCAAGGACTAGTTAAATGCTCGGGTAGAATCGATCGAGCGATTGGACGTCATTCTAAATCAAGAACTAAAATGGCGGTCGTACAGGGCGGGAAACCGGCAGTAACGCACTTTAGTATTGTGACGAGATACACCGAATGCACTCTGTTGCGCGTTCGGCTTCAAACCGGTCGAACTCATCAAATTAGGGTACACATGGCGTATATCAAGCACCCGATTGTTGGCGATCCAGTGTATGGCATTAATTCGCGACGCGTATCCATTTTACCTGCGATGCGCACATTTCCTCGTCAGGCTTTACATTCTACTTCCCTAGCGATTAAACATCCGATGTCGAAAAAAACTATGACTTGGAATATTCCATTGCCAGATGATATGGAGACTTTGCTTTCTGGAATAGAACACTCTCGTGTCAGATAGCGAAGATTTTAAAAAAAATTTGTTTACTCCAGAGTGGCCGGTGCCAAATACAGTTATGAGTGCTATAACTTATAGGTTTGGAGGTATGAGTAGTTCATCGTTTGGCAGCAACAATCTTGCGACACATGTTGGTGATGATCCACGCTCCGTTGCATCTAATCGACGAAATTTGTTAGCGCATATTGGCGGAATAAAATCGCCCCTTTGGCTTAATCAAGTTCATGGGACTAGCATCGTTGATGCCGATGAATGTCAGGATGGAATAATAGCCGATGGGAGCTACAGTCGTAAGCGGGGTCGTGTTTGCTTGGTTATGACTGCAGATTGCGTACCCATACTGTTATGTAATCGTCGCGGTGATCAAGTGGCCGCAGTTCACGCGGGCTGGAAAGGGCTGTCTAGAGGAATTATATCGTGCGCAGTGTCCCTTTTTAGGGACCCTTCTCAAGTTTTAGTATACCTTGGGCCAGCAATTGGAGCGGATGCCTATGAGGTAGACGAACATGTCAGGAGAGTATTTTTGGATGTTGTCGACGAGAGAAATTACGGTGATCGTTTATCGCAAGCGTTTAAGCCTAAAAAAAATCGTTTCACGTTAGATTTGCGTGAATTAGCAAAAATTCAATTTAGTCAATTGGGAGTTCATAGCGTGTACGGTGATGATCGCTGTACGTTTTCAGATGAAAAATCTTTTTTTTCTTACAGACGAGATACAATAACAGGCCGCAACGCCTCAATGATATGGTTGTGTTAAATACACATGACACGGAGATTTCATAAGATTGATTCTGCTTGCGACTTTTGTGGTCTTGATTTAAACTCCGCGCCGGTGAACTTTAAGAAATTTTCCATACAAGAGATCACAGCTTGGCAATTGTAGGTTTGTAAAAACGGGGTGGATGATGTACGCAGTCATTTTAAGCGGGGGTAAACAGCACCGAGTTGTTGAGGGAGAAACTTTGAGGCTTGAAAAGCTTGATGTTGCGGAAGGGGGTGTCTTCGATTTCTCTCAAGTACTGTTGGTAGGGGAAGGTTCCAATGTCCAAATTGGAACGCCGCTGGTAGAGGGAAGTAAGGTTTCAGCTGAAGTGATCACTCACGGGCGAGCCGAAAAGGTGAAAATTATAAAATTCCGTCGGCGCAAACATTCTAGGACTCAGCAAGGTCACAGGCAATGGTACACTGAGGTTAAAATTAGAGAAATCGTCGCGGGATAAGAAATAAGGAGAATCTGTTATGGCGCATAAGAAAGCAGGAGGTAGCACTAGAAACGGGAGAGATTCGAATAGCAAACGTCTCGGCGTAAAGGTTTATGGAGGACAGGAAATCAATGCTGGAGGGATCATAATCCGACAGCGCGGAACTAAATTTCATCCTGGCCTTAATGTTGGGATTGGGAAAGACCATACTTTATTTGCAAAGTCACACGGGGTAGTGAGGTTTGTTCGGAAGGGAACTTTAAATAGAAAGTATGTTGAGGTTGTTTCTTAGAAAACTGACAGATTTTTTGTTTTAAGAGCCCCTTAAGGGGCTTTTTTTTTTACTTGCAATGTTACGATAAAAGACTAATAAAAATCAGGGGCTTAACGGCTTGGAGGGCTTTTAGATTAATGAAATTCGTCGATGAAGCGGTAGTGAAGGTTCGAGCGGGAAGTGGCGGAGATGGTTGTATGAGTTTTCGTAGAGAAAAATATATTCCTAGGGGAGGCCCGGATGGTGGGGATGGAGGTAATGGTGGGAATGTTGTGCTCACAGCGAAGCAGGAGTTAACCACTTTACTCGATTTTCGATATCAGAGAAATTTTGTTGCAAAAAGTGGATCAAAAGGTGGTGGAAGTAATTGCACTGGTGCGGCTGGGGACGATTTGGTTCTTTTTGTTCCGCTGGGAACCACTATTATTGACCATGATCATGGAGAGACATTAGGAGACCTGACCGAAATAGGACAATCATTAGTAGTTTGCCGAGGCGGCTTTCATGGTCTAGGTAATAGCCGCTATAAATCTAGTAAAAATCGTGCTCCCCGTAAAATATCATTGGGACAAGAGGGAGAGGAAAGGACGATAAGACTTGAATTAAGATTGCTCGCAGATGTAGCTTTGGTAGGTTTACCAAATGCAGGAAAATCAACTTTGGTTAGGTCGATATCTGCGGCGCGCCCCAAGGTCGCGGACTATCCCTTCACTACTTTGGTGCCCTCTCTAGGTGTCGTGGAATTTAAATCAGCTAAAAGCTTCGTTGTTGCAGATATTCCCGGCCTAATTGAAGGAGCCTCGAGTGGACGTGGTTTAGGGGTACGATTTTTGAAGCACCTCACGCGAGCTCGACTTTTATTACATGTCGTCGACGTGTTCTCTTTGGATGGTGCTAGCGTTTTAGATAGAGCATTAGTTATTGAAAACGAACTTGAAAGATTCAGTTCTACATTGCATGCTGGAGAGCGTTGGCTAGTTATTAATAAGATCGATTTGATGCCTAAGGAAGATGTGGATAATCTAGTCGCGGATCTTGTGGAAAAATTACGGTGGAAATCACGAGTGTTCCTTATCTCTAGCCTTCGCTCAGAGGGAACGAAAGTACTTTGTAGCTCTATTCTCAAGCACCTCGAGATTATTAAAGAGCAAGAGATGAGTTCGGATGAAGCTAGAGAACGTTTTGAGCACTGGCGGTACAGAGTGCAGCAGGAAGTTAGTAATCGAATCGCCGAATTAGAGCATGTGAGACGCCAAAATCTCGAAGTGGTAAGTTTAGAAGACGCTGAGCGTAATAAGCGAACAATCTACGTTACGTAGCTAGGACTAACCAAACTAATTGGAGTACATTTGAGTTGTGAGCCGAATCTTCATACGCGGAACTCGTCGTTGGGTGGTTAAAATCGGGAGTTCGATTTTAACAAACAACGGGCATGGGCTGGATAGAGGTGCAATTGACTCGTGGGTTCGACAAATAGACTATTTAATAAAACAGGGAATAGAAGTCGTCGTCGTTTCGTCTGGCGCTATCGCTGAGGGAATGGTAAGGCTTAATTGGACGGAGAGACCTAAAACGATCTCCGAGTTACAGGCTTCAGCAGCTGTGGGACAGACCGGTTTAGTTCAGGCTTATCAAGAGAGTTTTCGGCTCTTGCATCGCAATACCGCACAAATTCTTTTAGATCATGATGATATCGCTAATCGTCAACGATACTTAAATGCTCGAGGTGTGCTCGTAACCCTTTTAAAACATGAAGTTGTTCCAATCGCCAACGAAAATGATACCGTTTCAACAGAAGAAATTCGATTTGGGGATAATGATTGTCTTGCAGCGATGGTGGCAAACTTAATAGATGCCGATTTATTAGTTATCTTAACTGATACAGAGGGACTATATTCTGCAGATCCTGCCAAAGAGCCTAAAGCGCAACTGATTTCTGAGATTAGCTGCGATAGCGAGGATCTAGATACGCTAGTTGGTGATAGTATGAGTAAGATTGGCCGAGGTGGGATGATTACGAAACTGCGGGCGGCTCGACAAGCTGGGAATTCTGGATGTAATACTGTTATTGCTGGGGGACGTATTGATAATGTTATGTGTAAAGTCGCTGCAGCTGAAAAAGTAGGAACACTTCTTTTGGCAAATAAAAAACCTTTAGTCGCCCGAAAACAGTGGCTTGCAGGACAACTGAGGGTGCATGGGAAATTGATATTGGACTCTGGAGCAGTGGATGTATTAAGCGGCAAGGGAAAAAGTTTGCTCCCTGTAGGAGTAATTGGTGTGGAGGGCGACTTTCGACGAGGTGATTATGTAACCTGTGTTGATCACTTGGGTACAGAGGTGGCTAGAGGTCTAATTAACTACAGTGCCAAGGAAACTGAGACCATTAAAGGCCTCACTACGGCTCAGGTGCGTGGCGTACTTCACATGATTGGTGAAGATGAACTGATACATCGAGACAATCTTGTTTTGATATGAGGGATGGTTTTCTTTTAAAGCCTCGACGTCTTAAAAAGGTGTAAATCGCTTGCTCGAATAAGCACCTTATTTTTAGCCACTACTAATTGACGCTAGTGCTTTAATCTTTGCGTTCAGCCGACTCTTGTGCCTCGAGGCCTTGTTTTTGTGGATAATCCCCTTGTCGGCCATTCGATCAATAATTGGAACGGCACCTGCAAAAACTGCCTGCGCAACCGAGTGCTCACCAGAAAGAATTGCGGCGTCAACCTTTTTGAGGTAAGTGCGAACTGTTGAGCGCTGACTAGCATTGTGCTTTCTACGTTTTTCGTTTTGACGCGCTCGTTTCTTTGACTGCGGAGAATTAGCCAATTGCACTCCATAAAATTATATAAGCTCGAAGCGAGAGACTATATAGGCTTCAAGCATTTTATTCAAGAGCCGTGTTGCGTTAGCCATAAATTAGACGAATTAGGTTTGAGAGTATGTGATTTATTAGCGTTTGAAATATTAAAGTTGCTCTTATATTTAATCGCTTGGAGTTATGTGTCTCGGTGAGTACACTCTATGCTTAGTTGGCGGAACGCTAATAGGGAAGGTAAGCGTGGTCTTAGAGATGCCACAAAAAAATGGTGATGAGGATCCACTAGAGAAGTCCGGTATAACCGATAGTGGCGTTGCACCGATATTTCGTGCGACTGGGGTTGTAAGCGCATTTACTATGCTATCCCGTGTTTTTGGTTTAGTTAGAGATATGGTGTTAGCTCGAGTGATTGGCGCCGATATGCTTGCAGACGTTTTTTTCGTGGCTTTTAAAATACCCAATTTTTTTCGAAGGCTCTTCGCAGAGGGAGCATTTGCGCAAGCTTTTATTCCGGTTCTTGGAGAGTACAGAGAGCACGGAACCAATGCTGCAGTGCGTGAGCTAGTAAGTAGAGTGTTTGGTACATTGGGCATCACGCTGATCTTCTTGACATTAGCCGTCGTTTCTTTCGCACCATTTTTTGCCGCACTCTTCGCTCCTAGTTGGTACTTTAATAGCCCAGAAAAGTTTGAGGCCACGGCTTCAATGTTGCGAGTTACTTTTCCTTATCTGATGTTCATTTCATTAACGGGTGTTGCTGGAGCAATTTTAAACAGCTATGACCGTTTTGCTGTACCGTCTTTTACACCCATCTTATTAAATGTATCAATGATTCTTGCTGCGATATTTGCAACCTCTTGGTTCGATAGACCCGCTTTTGCGCTCGCATGGGGCGTTTTAATTGCGGGATTGATTCAACTCACTTTTCAGTTGCCTTTCCTAAGACGGATACATATGTTACCCGCGCCAGTGATAGATTGGCACCACCCAGGCGTAATTAAAATTTTGACTCTTATGGGTCCTGCAATTTTTGGAGTCTCTGTATCTCAAATTAATCTCTTGTTCGATACAATCTTGGCGACTTTTTTACCTACGGGTAGTGTCTCTTGGCTGTATTATTCGGATCGAATTGCCGAGTTACCTTTAGGAGTTTTTGGCGTTGCAATTGCAACAGTAATTTTACCCAGCTTGTCTCGTAACTATGCTTCTAAGTCATCGATTCTTTTTTCCGAGACTTTGGAATGGGCAATAACATTAGTTTTCATGGTGGCACTACCGGCTACGATCGCACTTATGATGCTTGCGGAACCCATACTGATGACATTGTTTTACTATGGTGACGTAATGACATTACTCGATATGGAAATGGCAACCTTAAGTATGCGAGCTTATGCAAGCGGATTAATCGCCTTTATGTTGATAAAGATTTTAGCGCCTGGGTTCTTTGCGAGACAGGACATTCGAACGCCAGTTCGGATAGGCATTCTTGCTATGGTCGCAAATATGGTTTTGAATTTAATTTTCCTTTCTGTTCTTCATTTTTATTGGCAGATTGGTCACGTTGGCTTGGCGCTGGCGACATCGTTGTCGGCATATATAAATGCGGGGTTACTCTACCTAGAATTGAAAAAACAAGGGGTTTACCTTTCAGTCGGTGATTTAGGACGGTTTATAAAACCTTTGACAATTGCATTAACTTTTATGACCCTTATCTTGCTATTTATGATGATTTATTTTGGCGTATACAACGCTGTAGGTTGGGAAGAAATTGATGGGTTAGGTCGATTTTTACGCTTAATGTTTATCTGTGGTGTGGCTTGCGTTGGTTATTTAGCCGCTCTTTGGGCCTTCGGAGTTAGATATGCAGATCTCCTTGGTCCACGCGAGTAATCATTCCCAAATGGTTAGCGATCTCCAAATGCGTTGGTTATCTAAGACTTTTCGTTTTTTAATAATGATTACTACAAACGATCTGAGATGGGACGCTTGGTTTAGTGCGATACGGTAAATTGACTTTTGTTCAAAACTTAAAGTCACTTAATCCTGGCTTAAGGGAATCTGCTGTGAGCATTGGCTCTTTTGATGGAGTACATTTGGGACACCAGGCAGTATTGAGAGAACTCCTACAACAGGCGGAATTGAATGGACTATCTTCCGTTGCGATGACTTTCGAGCCTCAACCTAGAGAGTATTTTAATGAGTCACGAGCACCGGCTAGGTTAATGAAGTTGAGGGAAAAAGTTGAGGTGCTTTCCTTCCTCGGGATTGATCGAGTTGTTTGTTTGAAGTTTAACAAAGTTCTCCGGGCGCTCAGCGCTCAGGATTTTATAATTCGCGTTTTGGTAGAGGGTTTGCGAGTAAAGCACCTTATAGTTGGAGATGATTTCCGCTTTGGTTGTGATCGAAGCGGCGATTTTTCTATGTTGCATGACTTTGGAGAGGCATATGGTTTCTCTGTTAAAACTACAGATACTTTCGAAAGTCATGGTGAGAGGATCAGTAGCACCCTAGTTAGACGTATTATAAGCGAAGGAGATTTTGCTCGGGCGGCGGAGTTGCTGGGTAGACCTTTTGAAATAAAAGGCCGTGTTGTGCATGGTAAGAAGCTTGGTAGACAGCTCGGATTTCCAACCGCGAATTTAAATATTAATCGTTTGAGAGCACCGCTATCCGGCGTATATGCCGTTCTTGTCAAGACTGAATCGGAGATTTTTGAGGGTGCCGCCAACATAGGTACAAGACCGACGATAGGAAATCTGGATAGACCACTTTTAGAGGTTCATATATTTAATTTTAAGCGAGATATATATGGAAGCTTCTTACGTGTAGAATTCCTACATAAGATCCGTGATGAATTAAAATTTAGTGACCTCGGAAGTTTAGCAACTCGTATCAGGCAAGATATGGATCAGATTCAAAAGTGGTTTATGGTCAACAAATAAGAGTATAAACGCTAAAGAGCAGAAGAGTATTAAGGGCGATAAATGAACGACTATAAGCACACTTTGAACCTACCAAAAACAAGCTTTCCAATGCGAGGTAACTTGCCCAAGCGAGAGCCAGAAATTTTGCGTGATTGGAAAAAAAGAAATGTATATGCCGAAATTAGAAAATCGCGCGAAGGGCATGCGAAGTTTATTCTGCATGATGGTCCGCCATATGCCAATGGTGATATCCACATTGGACATGCTGTAAATAAAATTTTAAAGGATATTGTCGTGAAGGCACGAACCTTGAGTGGTTATGATGCGCCGTTTACGCCTGGATGGGACTGTCATGGACTCCCGATTGAACACAATGTTGAGAAAAAATTTGGTAAAGCGGGGGAGAAGGTTTCTCATAAAATATTTCGTTCTAAGTGTCGGGAGTATGCTCAAAAACAAGTCAATAAGCAGCTTGAAGATTTTGTCAGGATTGGTGTAATCGCTGATTGGGAGCAACCATACCTTACTATGGACTACAAGGTGGAGGCGGACACGATTCGTGCCTTGGGTGTAATTGCGAAAAATGGTCATTTGGTAAGAGGTTATAAACCGGTTTATTGGAGCGTAGTCGGTCAGTCCGCTCTTGCGGAGGCAGAGGTGGAGTATCGACAGAAGACATCTTATGCGATTGATGTATGTTATGACATGGTGAACGATGAGGATAGAAAACGATGTGCTTTGGCGTTCGGATGTGCCGATGTTAGTGGGGATATAGCCGTTATTATTTGGACAACGACTCCCTGGACTCTTCCTAGTAGTCAAGCGGTAACACTAGGAAAAAACCTAGATTATACCTTGGTTCAATGTCACCTCCTTGGCGCTCAAATTCGGTTTATATGCGCTTCTGGATTGTTACCCTCTGTTTTGCAGCGACTTAACGCTAATGATCACAGTGAACTCGGGCGCTGCAGTGGGGCTGAGCTTGAAGGTTTAGTGCTTAAACATCCATTTTATGAAGTGGATATACCAATAGTGTTGGGTGATCATGTTACTGATGACTCAGGCACGGGGTGTGTCCACACGGCACCAGACCACGGATTAGATGATTACGTTGTTGCATCTAAATATCAAATTGGCACCCTAAATTATATTTCTGATAATGGGGTTTTTAAAGAAGATTTAAAATTTGTTGGTGGGCAACACGTTTATAGGGTTGATGAATTAGTACTTGAGGTGCTGAAAAATCGTGGAAAGCTCTTAGCTGTGAGTGAATTTACCCACAGCTATGCACATTGTTGGAGGACTAAAACTCCACTGATCTATAGAGCAACGCCCCAGTGGTTCGTTCCCATGTCAGAAAGTACTTTATTAGCTAGTGCCCAAGTTGCGGTGGATAATGTGAGATGGGTCCCAAGTTGGGGTGCAGCACGAATCAAGGGAATGCTGCAGAGTAGTCCCGATTGGTGCGTATCTCGGCAGCGGACATGGGGAGTACCGATCGCATTCTTTGTGAATCGTGAAACTGGTGAGCTGCATCCTCGAACACCAGAGCTATTGGAAAGGGTAGCCAAACGGGTAGAGGTAGAGGGCATAGAAGCTTGGCATGACCTAGAGATTAATGAATTTTTAGGGCAAGAGGCGAAACATTACATTAAAACGAATGATACGCTTGATGTGTGGTTTGATTCCGGTGTGACACATTTTTCGGTGCTGACAGCGAGAGCTCAGCTCGATACGCCAGCAGATCTATATCTTGAGGGTTCTGATCAGCATCGTGGTTGGTTTCAATCCTCTTTGAAAACATCGATAGCAATGAAGGGTATCCCGCCATACAAAGAGGTGCTGACTCACGGATTTACAGTAGATGACAAAGGGAGAAAAATGTCTAAGTCAGTGGGTAATGTGGTATCTCCCCAGCAAATTGTTAATAAGTTGGGCGCCGACGTATTGCGTCTATGGGTGGCGTCAGCAGATTTCAGTGGAGAGATGAGTGTTTCCGATGAAATTTTAAATAGGGCGGGTGACTCTTATCGGAGAATTCGAAACACGGCTCGATTCTTGTTGTCTAGTTTGAATGATTTTGAACCGTCAAGAGATCTGTGCCCAACCAGTCAGATGCTCTCTATAGATAGATGGTCTCTAGACCGAGCTGCCCTGATTCAAGATGAAATCATAGACCTTTACTCTAGCTATAATTTCCACATGATATGCCAGAAACTTCATAACTTTTGTGTTCGTGATTTGGGAGGTTTTTACTTAGATATTATAAAAGATAGGCTATACACGTGTTACCCCGACAGTGTTCCACGACGTTCGGCTCAGACAGTTTTATTCCATATGCTCGAGGCCCTTGTCCGATGGATTGCCCCGATTCTGAGTTTTACTGCTCACGATGTTTGGAATCATATGCCAGGAGCACGCTCTGCTACTGTTTTTGAAAGCGAATGGTACCCGCTGGCAAAGATGGACGAATCAGGTTTGTTTTCAAGGGAGGATTGGGGCGTGATGATGGAGGCAAAAGAGATTATTAATTTAGATCTGGAAGAGAAAAGGGCCGCGGGTGACATAGGAGGATCGCTCGAGACCGACATGATCATTTATGCAGATGAGAAATTTTTAAATTGTTTAGCAAAATTGGGTGATGAACTTCGATTCTTGAGTATCACGTCGTCTGCCCATGTGCTTCTTAATCAAGCAGATTACCTCGAAAATGAGCGAAAAAAAGATGGTTTGCGAACTTCAATCACACGCTCAAATGGAAAAAAATGTGTGCGCTGTTGGCATTTTACAAGCGACGTAGGTGGTTCTACCGACCATCCTCAACTTTGCCAACGTTGCATTGACAATCTCGAAAGGCCGGGGGAGGTAAGGTCACATGTATAAGTCATCTGCGCGATCGAGCGTTCAGGTGTGGTATTTGATCACACTGATTATTCTTTTCCTTGATCAGATATCAAAAACTATAATTGTAAAAAATTTTTTTTATGGCGAATCGCAGGCGGTTTCTACTTTCTTTAATATGGTCAGGGTACACAATCCTGGCGCTGCTTTTAGTTTTCTTAGTGATGCGGGTGGTTGGCAGCGCTGGGCGCTGAGTGCCTTGGCAATCTTGGTAAGTATAATGATCATTATATGGATTTCGCGGTTGACTAATGAAAAATGGCTTGAGGGATTGTCCTTATCGATGATCCTCGGAGGGGCGTTGGGGAATCTTTGGGATAGATTAACACTTGGATATGTAGTTGATTTTTTGGACTTCCATTGGATGAGCTGGCACTTTCCCGCATTCAATTTAGCGGATAGTGCTATTTCCTTGGGCGCGCTAATCTTAATTCTAGATTCAATTCTAGCGTCGAGAGCAGAGTGATGGTTGGGTTTTTGTCGGAGGTTTAAAGTGAATGCTGAATGCTTAGGTGATGTAACTGTGAGTTTGAACTTTTCGCTTGAGCTTCAAGGTGGTGAGGTGATTGACTCTAATTTTAATTCGCCTCCTGTCACTTTTACTTTCGGGGATGGTAGTATGCTAAGTGGCTTTGAGGAGCCGCTGAAGGCCCTGAATCCTGGTGACGAGGAATGTTTTCTTATTCCTCCTGAGAAGGCTTTTGGGCAGTACAACACACAAAATGTACAACGAATTCCGCGTAAACAATTTCCTCGGCAAGATTTCGAGCCGGGCGCAGTATTTTCTTTTCAAAATGGCGATGGAGAGGTTCCAGGAGTCGTGTTATCTTTATCAAATGATGAAATAGTTGTTGACTTTAATCACCCTCTGGCGGGCAAGCCTATCGTGTTTAGGGTAAAAATCTTTAATATTCTTCGGTGAGGACCTAATAGTGAAAATTAAATTAGCGAATCCAAGAGGGTTTTGCGCCGGGGTTGATAGGGCAATAGCAATTGTTGAGCGGGCTCTTAAGTCATTTGGAGCTCCTCTTTACGTGCGTCACGAGGTCGTTCATAACAAAGCTGTAGTGGATGACATGCGGTCAAGGGGAGTCGTTTTTATTGAGGATTTAAAGGATGTTCCAGATAACGTGCCGCTCATTTTTAGTGCGCATGGGGTGCCGGAAAAAGTTCGTCGTGAAGCTCATGAAAGGTCTTTACAGGTTTTTGATGCTACCTGTCCCCTTGTCACTAAGGTCCATCTCGAAGTTCATAAATACAGTCGCGATGGTGACGAGTGTATTTTGATCGGACATTCGGGGCACCCTGAGGTGGAGGGAACAATGGGTCAATATGATTCCACAGCCGGGGGTTCTATTTATCTAGTAGAGAGCGAACAGCAAGCTTTAAAAATAAAGGTGAGAGATCCAAATAAGTTAGCATATGTTACGCAAACCACCTTGTCAGTTGATGACACCGCGCGAGTGATTGGTGTCCTTCGTAATCGATTTCCAAATATTATTGGTCCAAGAAAAGATGACATATGTTACGCGACACAAAATCGCCAAGATGCGGTACGACAGTTGGCAATAGAGACTGACGTTGTCATAGTAGTGGGATCGGCTACCAGCTCAAATTCAAATCGTTTGAAAGATCTGGCCGAACGTTGCGGGTGCAGAGCATATCTTATTGACAATGCTACGGAGATACTGCCTGTTTGGTTAGATAACGTACGAAGTATTGGTATTAGTGCAGGGGCTTCCGCACCAGAATTTCTCGTAACAGACGTAGTAAATAGGTTGATTTCCCTAGGTGGCGAACCACCCAAAGAACTTGATGGTGTAATCGAAAATATAACATTCTCGCTTCCAAAAGAGCTACGCTCTCTCTCATCGTAATTCAGTTGCTCGATTTTCTGTCAGTAATGTGGTCAAACAGCGTTGAGGTTGAGACGTCAAAGGAGCTCCTGTTTTCCTTGGCTTCCAAAAGCTTTTGTGCCATCGACTTACCGAGTTCTACGCCCCACTGATCGAAGGAGTTTATGGACCAAATGCTGCCCTGAACGAACACTTTGTGCTCGTACAGGGCGATTAAAGACCCCAAATTATAAGGCGTAAGTTTGTCGATAAGAATTGTGTTAGAGGGCTTGTTGCCCGGATAGTAGCGGTGGGGAGCGTTCTCCGTCGCGGCTTGTCCTTTAATGAGTGCAGAACCTTGAGCTAACATATTACTTAGTAATACTTTATGGTGTTTCGGATGGCTCATCGAATCGTTTATTGCTGCAATGAAATCCACAGGGACGCAAACGGTTCCCTGATGCAGCAGTTGAAAGAAGGCATGTTGTCCGTTAGTGCCGGTTTGACCCCATATTATTCCGCATGTTTTATAATTGATAGGTTCTCCTCCGCGACTTACTGACTTTCCATTACTCTCCATTTCTAGCTGTTGTAAATAAGAGGGCAAATAGTTTAAGCGCTCGCAGTAAGGAACTATTGCGTGAGTTTGAAATTCCATGAAATTACAGTACCAAATATTTAGTAGAGCAAGTGCTACTGGCATATTTTTATTCATTGGTGACGTTTTGAAATGAAGATCCATCCCGCGTGCACCCTCAAGCATCTGTTTAAAGTTATCGATTCCGATACCAACGGCAAGAGAAAATCCGATACTTGACCATAGAGAAAATCGGCCGCCCACCCATTCTTCAAACTCAAGTATGTGGTTCGGATTGATACCATAAGCAATCGCATTCTCTTTATTCGCGGTAACTGCAACAAAATGAGTTGAGTATTGGCTATTTCTCAATCGAATTTCTTGCTCGAACCAATTTGCAGCTGTTGTACTATTAAGAAGAGTTTCCTGTGTGGTAAAAGTTTTACTTGCTACAACTATGAGTGTTCTGTCCGCATCAAGCTTCGCTAACGTAGCATTTAAAGCGGCACCATCAACGTTAGAGATAAAGTGTATTCTTGGAACAGGTTGCGTGTATTCAACGAGCGCCTCATATGCTAACCTGGGACCAAGATCGGAACCTCCAATCCCGATATTTACCACGTCGGTAATAGCTTCACCATTTACACCAGTCCAGTCTCCTGACCGAATTTTTTTGCTAAAAAGCTCAACCATACTAAGCTGTGTGCTAACTCTATTTATTTTATTTCTGTGAGACTGATCACTGATGTCTTTCATTTTTGCGCGGAGAAGCGTGTGTAATACTTGGCGATCCTCTGAGGTGTTGATCCGTTGTCCAGCAAACATAGCGTCACGGTGCTTGTCGAAAGGCGATGCAGAGACTAAGTCGAGCAAGCCTTGCCAGATCTCACGGGTTATTAAATTTTTTGAAAAGTCTAATTTTAGTTGTCCGCATTGAATTGAAAAATCTTCGACACGCTTTTTGTCGTTCGTTAACTCATCGACTACATCAATCGTGGTCGCATCTGCATAAGTTTTTAATCTTTTCCAAGCAGCAGTTTTTTGCGGTTTAAACTCGAAGTTAGTCATAATTTCGTTAGACTCTCCGTCTAGTGAACTATCGGCTAAATCAAATGATAACGGGAACCAAAAAGAACAAAATCTTCTTGTAATTTGGTCAACTTCTTTACAGACCGTTGTTTAGTGAGCCATAAAATCTGTAGTTTAGCTACAAAAATCTATTTATTTATAAACAAAACGGGAGAATAGCAGTACACTAAGCGTGAAACGGGTTAAATTTGCCGACGAGTGATTCCGCTACTTTAAGCAAATTTCGAAAGGAGATTGAATATGACAACCCTCAAACCATTAGTCGCCTCTGTAACTGCTCGACTGGTTGACCGTAGCCGGGATCTACGCGCTGAATATCTTCGGCAACTAGATCAGGACTTTGGTAATCGTCCCGAACGTGGAAAGCTAAGTTGCGGTAACCTTGCTCACGGTTTCGCTGCATGTTCCAAAACCGACAAGGAGAGTATTCGGCTCATGGAAGCCGCTAACATTGCAATAGTGACTGCCTACAATGATATGTTGTCCGCGCATCAGCCTTACGCTAGTTATCCCGATAAGATAAAACAAGCGCTACGCGAGGTTGGCTGTACGGGTCAAGTTGCTGGAGGTGTACCCGCTATGTGCGACGGAGTCACTCAGGGACAAGATGGGATGGAATTGAGTTTGTTAAGCCGAGATCTTATTGCTCAATGTACGGCATTGGCTCTATCCCATCAGATGTTTGATGGCGTAGTCTCGCTGGGTATTTGTGACAAGATTGTACCTGGTTTGTTGATGGGTGTTCTCAGCTTTGGCTACTTACCCGCTATTTTCATCCCGGCGGGTCCTATGGAATCAGGATTACCTAATAAGGAAAAACAACGTATACGCCAGCTGTTTGCCGAGGGTAAGATAGATCGAAACCGACTTTTACAGGCAGAGTCTGATTCGTACCATAGTCATGGAACTTGTACCTTTTACGGAACTGCGAATAGCAACCAAGTAGTGCTGGAGGCTCTTGGATTGCAGTTGCCAGGAAGTTCTTTCATCAATCCCGATAATCCTCTAAGAGAGGCACTTACAAAAGAGGCGGTTCAGCAAGTTTGTAAGATCACGTCACTTGGTAATGATTTTCGACCAGTAGGCAAAGTGGTAGATGAACGCGCTATCGTCAATGCTACGATTGCTCTTTTAGCAACAGGGGGATCGACAAACCATACCATGCATTTAGTGGCCATCGCGAGGTCGGCGGGTATTTTAATGGATTGGTCAGACATTGCAGATCTTTCAGCAGCAGTTCCCTTAATGACAAAGATCTATCCTAATGGTCAAGCGGATGTAAATCATTTTCACGCCGCGGGCGGCACCAGCTGTTTGTTTAGACAACTATTAGCGGCGGGCTATATGCATCCTGATGCGGCAACGGTTTGGGGAAATACATTTGAAGATTTTGTAAAAGAACCTTTTTTGGATGAGTGTTCTTTAAGATGGCGTGAGTCTCCATCAAAATCTCACGATGAGACTGTCTTGGCGAGTATTAGCGATCCTTTCGCAAAAGAGGGTGGATTACGATTGATGTCAGGAAATTTGGGTCGATGTATCATAAAAATATCAGCAGTAGCGGTGGAGCACCGTTTTGTTCAGGCGCCAATTGTGGTAATTGAGGACCAAAATGATCTTCAGACACTGTTTGAGGCAGGTGAATTAGATCGGGATTGTATTGTGGTAGTCAGATATCAAGGGCCCAGAGCTCGCGGGATGCCAGAATTGCATAAACTTACTCCTTACTTGGGGATTCTGCAGGATCGAGGTCATCGAGTCGCACTCGTCACTGATGGTCGAATGTCGGGAGCATCCGGTAAAGTTCCTGCAGCTATACATTTGGTACCAGAGGCGGACGATGGTGGGCTGCTTAGATTCTTGGAAGATGGTGATGTGATTCGGCTTGATGCCGAGAAAGGCGAGTTAGCTGTGATTGGTGATCTTGATCTTATAATGCAAAGAGACACTCCCTTTTCCCCACGACAGAATCAGTATGGGTGTGGAAGAGAGTTATTTGCGATTAATAGGGAAAATATCGGTAATGCAGAACAAGGAGCATCATACCTATTTGCGGAGGTCCAATAAGTATGGCTGTTCCATGGGATTTAGTGGCTGATATTGGTGGAACCAATGCGAGATTTGGGGTCATACAAGGGGAAGAAAATAAGATAATAAAAGAATTTAATCACTCTGTGCTTGAATACCCCAAATTTAGTCAGGTGATTTCTACATTGCTGACTCAAGTGGGAACCTCTTTAGGTTTAAACCACTCTCCTCACCGAATTTGTTTTGCGGTAGCATGTCCTGCGGATAACGAGCACATTAGTTTTACAAATAGCCACTGGAAATTCTCTAAGACCGAATTGCTATGCATTCTTGGATGTCAAGAGCTGACCATAATCAATGATTTCGCAGCAATAGCGCATGGAATATCGGAGCTCAAGTTGTCCGATCACATAAAGATTGGAGGAGGATCACATCTTGCTAGCTTACCGATGGCGATTTTGGGGCCTGGGACGGGTCTTGGTGTTTCAGCTATCGTGCCCTCTAAGAAGGGCTATCATGTCATTGATAGTGAAGGAGGACATGCTGATTTTGCACCGGTAGGCGATTTACAGAGGTCGTTACTAAATTATCTTGTAACCAAATACGAACGTGTCTCTCTGGAGCGATTGCTGTCTGGTAATGGTTTGATGAATATTTATTCAGCGCTTTGTCTTAGTCACAGTGAGCACCCAAGTTTTGTTAGTCCGGCAGAGGTGGTGGAAGCCAGTAATCATGGGTCATGCGCAATATCGAAGCTCACAGTATCCTTATTTTGTGAAATACTTGGGTCAACTGCTGGTAATTTGGCTCTTACTTATGGAGCTCGCGGGGGAGTCTATATTTCCGGTGGGATTGTTCCTCGGTTTAAGCAGTCTTTTGTAGAAAGTGGGTTTCGTCGCGCTTTCGAGAACAAAGGCCGCTTCGCTAGTTACCTAGCGCCAATTCCCGTCTATTTAATTACTAAGACTAACTTAGGTTTGGTTGGTGCGGCAAAAAAATTGAGAGCTGATAGGGAGTTAACTTATGCGTAAGTTGTTAGAAGAACATCCGCTGATTGCTGTAATAACACTTGAGCATAGTGAGGACGCTGTGCCACTTGCCGAGGCACTCGTTTCCGGGGGTATTTTTGCAATAGAAGTTACGTTGCGAACAGATGCTGCCGTTGATGGTATCAGAAATATCGTTAAAGCCGTGCCTGAGGCCATTATTGGCACAGGGACTGTGTGTAATGAGCAGCAGATTTTCCTGTCACAAGACTTAGGATGTAGTTATATGGTATCACCTGGATCTACACCGAGCCTTTTAGAAGCTGGACAGCGGGCGTCAATTCCATTACTTCCTGGAGTGTCAACGGTATCCGAGTTAATGGAAGGCATGCAATATGGATATCGTGATTTTAAATTGTTCCCTGCCCATGCTGTTGGGGGCGTTCATTTTATTAAAGCATTGATGGGGCCGTTTCCAGGGTTAAAGTTTTGTCCGACAGGAGGGGTTAATTTAGCAAACATTGCTGAATATTTGGTGCTTGAGAATGTACTTTCGGTTGGGGGTTCGTGGGTTGCCCCTAAGGATCTAGTTAGAGAAAAAAAGTGGTCTGAAATAGAACAGTTGGCGAGCCAAGCTCGATCGGTTTGTTCATAATTTTAAAAAGTTATTTTTTTGTGAGGCAAGTAAGAAAATGTCAAAAAATACTGATTTAATAATTTTTGGTGCGTCCGGCGATTTAGCTAATAGAAAGTTGTTTCCGGCATTATATCGGCTTCATCATGCTGGCTTGCTAGAAGATAATGTTCGGATCCTTGCTTTGGCGCGCAGATCACAAACTAGTAAAGAATTTGTTTCTAAGCTTGAGAAAACTATGCAAAACGCGATGCTCGTGGAGGGATTGGATAGTGGGTCATGGAAATCTTTTAGCCGGCGCCTCCATTTTCTTAAGGTGGATTTTACGAAAAAGAGAGATTTTGAAGATCTCTTTCAATGGTTGGTGCGAAAACGGACGGTCATCTATTATTTTGCTACTCCGCCTAGTTTGTATGGACCTATCAGTGGCCATCTTAATGGGGCGGGATGCATAGATCCGCAGACGAGAATCGTGCTTGAAAAGCCAATCGGACACGACCTTATAAGTTCTCAAGAGGTCAATGATGAAGTGGGCAAGTACTTTCATGAAAGAAATATCTATAGAATCGATCACTATTTGGGTAAGGAAACAGTGCAAAATCTTTTGGCATTACGCTTTGCAAATCGTGTTATTCACAGCCAATGGGATAATACTTGTATCGATCACGTGCAGATTACGGCGGCTGAAACTGTCGGTATTGAGGGTAGATGGGGTTACTATGACTCTGTGGGTCAGCTCCGAGACATGGTGCAAAACCATCTGCTGCAGTTGTTATGTATGGTTGCAATGGAGCCTCCTAATTCGCTTGAGGCAGACGAAATCCGAGCAGAAAAAGTTAAGTTAATGCGTGCATTGAGGCCGATAAGTAGTGATTCCGTCCTGCAGGATGCGGTGCGTGGGCAATATGATGCTGGATGGATAAACGGTGAGCCAGTGGTTGGTTATCTTGAGGAGGAGGGTAGAGAATCAGGGGATAGCAGCACAGAAACTTTCGTTGCTCTCAAGGCCTATGTTGATAATTGGAGGTGGGCAGGGGTCCCTTTTTACTTACGCACTGGGAAGCGTATGGGGAAGAAGGTTACTAGAGTTATTATAACTTACAAAGAAAGTCCACATACTATTTTTAGTGGTGGACAAGAGGGTGCACGAAACAGATTGGTAATTCGTTTGCAACCTAATGAGGGTATCGAACTAGAGATGGTCTCCAAGAAACAAAGTCTTGAAGAGCCTTTGGGCATTGAGAGGCAAATCCTTAATTTGGACTTTTTAAGTGACTCTGGTAGTGTTCGAATAGCTGATGCTTATGAGCGTCTGTTTCTCGAAGTGATTAATGGTAACCAGTGGTTATTTGTAAGTCGTGAGGAAATTGAGGCATCTTGGAGATGGTGTGATGAATTGATTTCGGCATGGAGAGAGAAAAATGTCGGGGTAAAACCTTATGGTGCTGGATCATGGGGTCCTCCAAAGGCTGAGATTCTGATAGAACGTGACGGGCGAAGTTGGTATGAGGGCGGCGCATGACCAAGAAGTTTCTTACTCGACATGACTTAGATGTTGCTCTAGCTCTTCGGGTCGCAGACCATCTTGAAACTGACATTAAGTTAAATGGTCGCGCCACTGCAGTTGTTTCAGGGGGAAGAACCCCGGTTGGGTTCTTTAAACAGCTGGCCGAGCAGGACATTGCTTGGGATCGAGTATCTGTTACGCTGGCTGATGAGAGGTGGCTTGATGCTTCACACTCTGATAGCAACGAAAGATTAGTTCGTGAGCATTTATTGACTCGCTGTGCCGCCGATGCGTCCTTTATACCGCTTAAAAACATGGCAGCGTCAGCGCGACGTGGTCAAAAAGAGCTTGCTGGGTGTTTGAAACAGGTCGGCATGTTCAGTGTTGTCGTCCTTGGTATGGGTGATGACGGACATACAGCCTCATTATTTCCTGGAATGGCAAACTTGGCAAAAGGCCTTGATATGGACTCTGGGTTGGACTGTTTGGCAACATCGCCTGTTGCAGCGCCGCATGAGAGAATGACTTTAACTCTCCCTAGGTTGTTGAGGAGTGCCTCCGTATTTGTTCATCTTGCCGGTCAATCTAAATTTCATATGTTAGAGAAAGTTTTAGCAGGGCGGGATATATATGAGTTCCCAATAAGGTCTGTTTTACAACAAAAGCTTACTAATGTAGAGATTTTTTATTGCGATTAAATTACTCGATGAGCTTCTACGTTTAGTCTTCAATCCGGATAACTTGCAACCCGTTAGTGCTGCCACCCAAATCTATAATGTCCCCGCGAGTTATAAGAACTACATCGCCGCTATTAACCGCGCCTCTACTCCTTAATTTTTCTATCGCCCTCAGTTTTATCTCTTGGGTAGGGAGCATGTCAGTCTCAAAAGGTATAGGAAATACACCCTTGTAAAGTGCAGTTATTTCACTGGTTCCCTCTTTTTGCGCCATCGCATAAATTGGCATAGAAGAGTTGATTCGGGACATAATTAATGGAGTAAAGCCGGTTTTTGTCATGCAGATAATTGCAGATACATCCTCCAAATGGTTCGCTATATACATCGTTGCAAGGGCTACCGACTCATCTATCCTAGTAAATGTTTCGTTAATCCTATGCGTCGAGCGTTGAGCAAGGGGATATTTTTCTGCTCCTTCGATTACCCTAGCCATTGCCTGAACGGTTTCGACTGGATATTTTCCGACTGCCGTTTCTGCAGACAGCATCACAGCATCAGTGCCATCAAGCACCGCGTTTGCTACATCGAACACCTCAGCTCTGGTAGGAACAGGCGTTGTGATCATTGATTCCATCATTTGTGTTGCGGTAATTACTACCCGATTTGCATTGTTAGCCGCGTCGATAAGTTGTTTCTGAACGGCCATTAAGTTCGCGTCACCGATCTCAACTCCGAGATCACCGCGCGCTACCATCAATCCGTCGGCAGAATTTATGATCCCTGCTAAGTTGTCCTCTTTGATGGCCTCGGCTCGTTCAATTTTTGCGATTATATGGGCATTGCTACCAGCTCCTGTTAATAGTGTTCGAGTTTCCTCTATGTCATTTTTGGAGCGTACGAAAGAAATCGCCAAATAGTCAGTGCCAATTGCTGCGGCCACTCTTATGTCGCTCCTATCTTTCGGTGTTAGTGCGGCCGCTGACAAACCACCACCGAACTTGTTAACACCTTTATTACCTGACAAGACACCACCGTTGAGAACAACGCATTCGACAGCGTTTGGTTGTTTGCTCTCTATTTTGAGCAAAATGCGACCATCGTCAAGTAACAGCTGATCACCCTCCAGAAGATCATCGAGATAGATTTTCTCCAAATGTACACTATGTTGGTGGCCATTTTTTTTACCAATCTCACTGTCTAAACGGAATCTTTGATTTACCGAAAGAAGTATCGGAGCGTCATTCATGAACTCTCCAATACGTATTTTTGGTCCTTGCATATCGCAGAGGATTGCCGTGGGTATTTCAAGGTCACCAGAGATTGTGCGAATTAGAGAAGCAGTATTTTTATGATCCTCTGGGTTACCATGAGAAAAGTTTAGCCTGAAAACGTTTACTCCTGATTGGATTAAATTTTTTATAGAGGCTTTGTCATTACTTTTTGGCCCTAAGGTAGCGACAATTTTTGTCCTTCGGGGCATTAAAACATCTTCTCTGACATTGCAATACTTGTATCGAGCATCCGATTTGAGAAGCCCCACTCATTATCATACCAGGCCATCACCTTTACCAATGATCCGTTCACGGAAGTTTGTGCAGCGTCAAAGGTGCAAGAGTAACTGCAGTGGTTAAAATCAGTAGAAACGAGCGGCTCGACACAGTAGTCAAGTACTCCATTCTGGTCAGCAGCGGCTGCTGTTTGCATTATTTGATTTACCTCGTCCACATTTGTGTCACGTCCCGCATTGAACGTAAGATCAACCAGAGAAACGTTGATAGTTGGAATTCTGATAGCTAAACCATTAAGTTTCCCTACTAAATCAGGGATGACTAGGCCGATTGCTTTTGCTGCTCCCGTTTTTGTGGGGATCATAGATTGTGTTGCAGATCGAGCCCTATACACATCGGCATGATATACGTCGCTTAATTGCTGATCATTAGTATATGCATGCACAGTGGTCATAAAACCTTCTTTTAACACTAATTTCTCGTGTAGTGGTTGTACTAACGGAGCCAAACAATTAGTGGTACAAGACGCATTTGACACGATTTTATGAGAGGCTGAGAGCGTGTGATGGTTTGTCCCAAAGACGATCGTCGCATCTGCATTTTCCCCGGGAGCAGATATTAATACCTGCCGTGCTCCGGATTTTAAATGCGTGGCAGCAGCCTTTCTACTGGTAAAAACACCGGTACACTCGTAGACAATATCAATATCTAATTCGGCCCACGGGAGTTGACTCGGATCTTTTTCAGAAAACCAGTGAATACGATCTTGTTCAATATCGAGGTAGTTATCCACTGTACCGACTTCATAGTTGAAACGGCCGTGCACTGTGTCATATTTGAGTAGGTGAGCATTAATAGATATGTCACCCAAATCGTTTACGGCAATGATGCGAATTCTCTCTCGTAAGTCAGGTCGCTCATAAAAAGCCCGTAAGATATTCCGACCTATACGGCCAAACCCATTTATTGCTATATTGATCATACAAGAGAGACCTTTGAGTGATGAAATTTCAAAAATTGTGAGATAAATACTATACCTGTTAAAATAATAATAGTTGTTTTAAGTCAATTGGAAAAGATCAAATTGTAAATTTTTTTGAACATTGTAATTTTTTTACAGAAAATTTGTTTTAAACGGACACGTACCACTGTTTCATTAAATTTGGAGTTTGTTTTCGTTTAGAGAAGAAGGATCCCGAAAATGTCTGACACGCAAATCTACCCCGTTTCCGCCTATATGAGCAAAGAGGCGTTTATCGATGAAGCAACATACCAAAGTATGTATGTCCATTCTATTGAGCAACCTTTGTCTTTTTGGGGAGATCAAGCAAAGAAATTCATAAGCTGGAGTAGGCCATGGAATAATGTAAGTACTTCCGATTTTTTTCGTGGTAATGCTCGTTGGTTTGAAGGTGGTAAGTTAAATGCAGCGACTAACTGTATCGATCGTCATTTGCCAGAGCGAAGTCACCAAGCTGCGTTGCTATGGGAGGGAGATGAGCCGCGAAATGATGCTGTCATAACTTATAGTGAGCTTCACAAAAAGGTGTCATGTTTCGGTAATGTACTGAGGACGCTGGGAGTTTCGAAGGGAGATCGGGTTTGTATATACCTTCCAATGATCCCCGAAGCAGTTTTTGCAATGCTGGCGTGTGCGAGAATTGGAGCAGTTCATTCAGTTGTCTTTGCAGGATTCTCTCCAGAATCCCTAAAAGATAGAATATTAGACGCCGATTGTCGCGTAGTCATTACTGCAGTAGAGGGCTTCAGAGGCGGGAAAAAGATTCCATTGAAAGCCAACGTAGATCAGGCTCTAGAGTCTTGTACTGCTGTTCACAGCTGCATTGTTATAAACAGAACAGATGCACCTGTAAATTGGGTAAAGGGTCGAGATGTGAACTATGAGTCTGTAATGCAAGGTGTTGATACCCACTGTAAGCCTGAGGAGATGGATGCTGAGGACCCATTATTTATTCTATACACTTCGGGATCGACTGGGAAACCAAAGGGAGTGGTTCATAGCACAGGCGGATATCTTTTGATGTCAGCAATGACTCACAAGTATACCTTTGACTATAGGGATGGGGATATTTATTGGTGTACGGCTGATGTTGGTTGGATCACCGGACATAGTTACACCGTTTATGGTCCTCTATGCAATGGAGGCACAACGCTTATATTTGAGGGCGTACCAAGTTACCCTGATATGTCTCGTTTTTGGCAAGTGGTTGATAAATACAAGGTTAATCAATTTTATACCGCCCCAACTGCTATCAGAACAATTATGGGAGCTGGTGATCGTTGGCTAGAAATGTCATCGCGCAATTCTTTACGGATTTTGGGCACTGTGGGAGAGCCAATCAACCCTGAGGTATGGGATTGGTACTACAAAAAAGTGGGTGATTCTCGCTGTCCCATTGTGGACACTTGGTGGCAGACTGAAACAGGAGCGCATATGTTAACTCCGCTTCCCGGAGCCACAGCATTAAAACCGGGATCTGCCACTAAACCATTTTTTGGAATCGAACCAACTCTGTTAGATCCCGATGGGAATGAAATTTCGGGAGAGGGGGAGGGCCTACTGATGATCAAAGCCTCTTGGCCCTCGCAAATAAGGACTATTTTTGGAGATCATCAGCGTTGTATCGATACTTATTACGGACCTTTTCAAGGATATTATTTCACGGGGGATGGTGCACGCCGCGATTCGGATGGCGACTACTGGATTACAGGAAGAGTGGATGATGTGCTGAATGTATCCGGCCACAGAATGGGCACGGCGGAGGTAGAGAGCGCAATAGTTTTACATGAAAAAATTGCGGAAGCAGCAGTAGTTGGTTGCCCTCACAAGATAAAAGGGGAAGGCATATATTGTTTTGTAACGCCAATGTCATCTGTCACATTGACGGACGAGTTGAAGAGTGAACTCGTAGCGTTGTGCGCACGAGAAATTGGTCCTATAGCGAAGCCAGATATAATACAGTGGGCGCCCAGTCTTCCAAAGACGAGATCCGGAAAGATCATGCGTCGCGTTCTCCGTAAAATCGCCGCTGGAGAAATTCACGAACTCGGTGACACTTCAACTTTGGCAGAGCCTGCTGTAGTTGAAGAATTAATAACCGGGCGAATTGAAATATAATAAACCTTATCGATGGGTAATTAATTAACAGACTGATGAGTCAATAAGTGCATGCATTTCAAACTGGTTTCTGAGCTTGTTAAGTGTAATCGTACCAAGCTTGACTTGCACCCAGATGAGGCACTTATGTTATCATTTGCGGAAAAGAGTCTATAGAAAAACAATCCAACAGACTTGACACAAATTTACGCAATTCGAGGAGAGGGGTAAATATGGAAAATAGTATTAGAAAGCAGCTTGCTGTGTTGATGCGGGAGAGGGGATTATCACAAAGCTCATTATCAAGGGGCGCCGGGGTTCCTCAACCAACGATCAACAGGATTTTAAGTCAAACAACAGTCGATTTGCGTCGGGATTCTGTTGTAAGGATCGCAAAGTTTTTGAATGTCACTCCGGAATATCTTTATAATTCTGAAACCGACATGTTAGGAACAGTTGAAACAAACTCGGTTGAAGCAACTGGAGTTGTCGATCAGGTAGATGACATTTGTCGGAGGGTGATGACTCTTACGTCATTACAAAGATCTCAAGTGCTGCACAGATTATTAGAACTGGTCGTTGTTAAATAGCTTCCAATTTTGGAGGCGAATGTTTGCATACTTGGCATTCCAATAGTAGAAGTACAATTGGCAAAGCCTCGGTAAAAACCACCACGTATATTGTCACTATAAGCCTAACAATCGCGGTCGAAAACTGCTCGATTAACTACTTCAGTCGTTCAATATTCTTGATTTAAGTAAGACAAGAATGGTACGCTTGTTTTTCCTAAGGGGCGGCTTGTTGAGTCTGAGATGTACCCTTCGAACCTGACCCGGATAATGCCGGCGGAGGAATAGGATATTCTCTATTTGCGCCGTTCATTTTTTTGGTCTCTAGATTTTTTGCTACTGAGGCTCCTAATGAAAACGTGTGTGATCCCTTTTTATTTCGCAGTTTTTTCTTCCGTAATGAGATACTCTGTTGTCGCGCCAATGAGTATGTTTGTCTCTTTATTTTCCCTCGCAACTGAGTTGGAGGAGGTAATCATAACTTCAGATTTTCGAGATGCGGCACTATCGGAGTTTTCTAATAGTGTGACTGTTTTGTCGAGCAAAGATATCAACCGCCGGCAGGCGACGCACCTTGAACAGATCCTCAATCTGTCCCCGAATGTTAACTTTGCAAGTGGTGCATCAAGGGGACGTTTTGTTCAAATTAGAGGAATTGGAGAACGTAGTCAATTTATCGAGCCTGTGAATCCGTCAGTTGGGATAGCAATAGACGGTATAGACTTTACTGGTATAGCCGGCGCCGCGACGACAATGGATATTAGGCAGATTGAAATATTTCGAGGACCTCAGGGGACGCTTTTTGGAGCAAATGCTTTGGCTGGATTAATTAACCTTAAATCTTATCAGCCAACTGATGATATGGAGGGAACTCTTTCCTTGACTTCCGGGACCTATAATTCCAACACGCTTGCCGCAGCAGCAGGCGGTCCCATTGACGATAGCGCTGGGTACAGGGTGTCCATTCAAAGTCACAATAGTGATGGCTTCATAACTAATGATTATCTCCGGCGTGATGATACCGACGATATTGATGAATTGAGTCTTAGATTAATTACTAAATGGACTATTAGTAACGATTTAACAACGAAGCTAACGATTTTTCATGTGGACGCCGACAATGGCTATGATGGATTTTCTTTAGATAATACCCGTACAACCCTGTCGGATAAGCCAGGTCATGATCGACAAAAATCTAATGCTCTGGGTATAGACACTTCTTGGGATTTAAATGAAAATTTTAAGCTGATTGGTATGATGAGTCGCGTTAGGAGCGATCTTGAGTATGGCTATGACGAGGACTGGGCTCATCCCTCTATTTGTGAGGGTCTGGAGTGTTCTGGTTGGGAATATAATTCACAGGATAACTATTTGAGAGATCATGTAAATAGTAAAATTGATCTTCGGTTAGTCTCAAGTCGACCAGCCGTAGTACTGGGTAAACCATTATCTTGGGTATTTGGCATCTACTCTCGACAGCAGAGTGAAACTTTGATAAGAGAGTACACTTATAACATCAGCGATTTTTCGAGCACTTTCGACACGAGAAATAGTGCAGTTTATGGACAAATCTCCACAGATATCTCCTCAAGGCTGAACTTGCTGAGTGGTATTAGGTATGAGAAACGGGACGCAACTTATGTTGATACTGACGCAGTCAAGCATAATGTAGCTGAGGACTTGTGGGGCGGAAGAGTATCCCTGCAATACAAGATAGATGGAGGCAGTTTGGTATATGGCTTGATATCTCGTGGTTACAAGGCGGGCGGTGTCAACAGTGACCCTGATCTAGCACCTGAGGAGCGTGAGTTTGATACCGAATTTATGTGGAACCTTGAGACAGGACTCAAAAGGTCGTGGTTACAGGATAAATTGAACACACAATTTGCGCTGTTCTATCAAGAGCGTAGAGATATACAAATTAAACAATCACTTATCCAACCCCGGGCTGATAGCAATGCAAGTGATTTCATCGATTATTTAGGTAATTCGGCTCAAGGTAGCAATTACGGACTAGAGCTGGAATTTGTTTGGATTGCTACCGACGTGGCGACACTTTCTGGATCTTTGGGTCTATTAAGGACTGAATATGATACCCCTTTGTCTGGTTCTTTAAATAGCCGAGAGCAGGCGCACGCGCCGAGCTACCAATTCGATATTAGTGTTGACGTCAAAATGGCTGACAATTGGGTGTGGACGGTCGAGGTGGAGGGTAAGGATGACTTTTACTTATCTTCAAGCCACAGCACCCGATCTCAGGCATACCAGTTGGTCAATACGAACGTGACTTATGACGGCGGAGCTTGGACAGTAGCATTTTGGGCACGTAATCTTTTTGATGAAACGACAATTATTAGGGGATTTCGTTTCGGAAATGATCCCCGAAAGTTTTACGAAGCTGACTCTTATTTCCAGTTTGGAGAACCTAGAGTGTTAGGCTTGAGTGCGAGCTATAGATTTTTTTAATTTTCTGTGCAAATAGATTAATTACTTGAGGTATTTGGAATGCAGGTCACAATTGACATTAGTATGTACCCTAACCGGAAGAAATTTATTACTCCGATAAAGGGTTTTATAGAGCGAATTAATCGCTTCGATAACCTCAAGATTTCTACTTTTCCGACTAGTACAGTTGTGCAGGGTGACTTCGTATGGGCGATGGAAGCCGTCCAAAAGACGATCGCTGATTGCTATTGTGAGTATCACATGGCAGTGTATGTCGTCAAAATTATTCCGGGTTACGAGGCCTTATAGGGGATGCTAGCTTGGCTTAGTTTGGAGACATTAGCAGTGCTCTGTGCAATTGCTTACTTGTTTTTAGCAATGCGCGAAAACATCTATTGTTGGCACTTTGCATTCTTCAGCACGGCGTTATATGTGTGGATCTTTCAGGATGTAAACTTGTACATGGAGTCTGCCTTAAATATTTACTATGTGTTGATGGCTCTCTATGGATGGTTTTGTTGGAGTACTTCCAAATTCGCAGCTGAGGGGTTAAAAATAAAAAGTTGGACATTAAATCTCCATATCAAGGTTGTTAGTCTGATATGCCTTCTGACCGCTGTCTCTGGTGTTTTGCTCAGCATAAATACAAGCGCCCGCCTTCCATATTTGGACTCACTGACTACATGGGGAAGCGTAATTACGACTTTTATGGTTGCTAGGAAGGTGCTAGAGAACTGGCTGTACTGGGTCGTTATAAATAGCTTGTCTATATTCTTGTATGTTGATCGCGAGTTGTATCAAACAGCTGTTCTTTTTGCTATGTACACTGCACTGTCTGTCGCGGGTTATTTTCAATGGAGAAGTATTTATCAACGAGAGAGTAAACAACATTCTTCAGCAGACGCTGTATCGGTGGCGGAGCTGGAATCGCACTAACCGATGTCATCTGGATTTCAGGCCTGTAGTTCAGTGTAAGCTTTCTGACGGACTTACAAATCATAGTTTCTTGGTCGCAGCCGCCGACCAGCGAGCTGTAGTTCGAGTAAATTGTGCCCATGCCAGTCTGCTGGGTATCGATAGATCAAGAGAAATAGATATTTTGACTCTACTGGCCGATTCAAAATTAGTGCCAAAAGTTTTGTATATAAATGACAAAGTAATGGTAAGCGAGTATATCAATGGAGCAAAATTGACAAAGGCAATGTTAGAAAATCCACATTTGAGGTCACAAATAAAAAAAAACTTGAAAGAAATATCATCTTTTTTTAGCAGTCATGAGCGACGATTCAGTTATCTCATTCATTGTGAAAGTTATCTTAAACAATTAATGCGCGAGCAGCTACAGCTCGTTGACATAAGTCAACTACTTTCTTTAGCTGAATATATTGATTCTGAAGATTGGGCACCTAGTCTATGTCATCATGATCTTGTGCGAGAAAATGTGTTAGTGAGCGATGGTGGAGTACATTTTTTAGACTGGGAATATGCAGCAATGGGGCATCCGGCATATGATTGGGTTTCCTTATTTGGAAATGAATTTTCGCTTGATGAGATGGATTGCGGGCCTGTATCTCTCGAAATGTGGCAGCTTCTTAGTAACTTTCAAAGGGAGTTGGACAAATTATGGAGAATTCTTAATATGAAACTAATTGAAAACTTTGAGTCTGGAAGATGAAAAAGCATACGAAAATCCCGAACCATGAGGAACGATATGTCATTATTGAGTAAGGCGCCGAAACGCCGTTTTCTCGTATTTATAAAGACCACTTTGAGTAGGGTATATATCATTGCAGGCAATGTTAAAGAGAGCTTTATGAATCGGGCAGCACATTTCATTCATATTGCGGATAGCCGAGTTTTGATGACAAAATCGACGGCTTTTTATTAATGCAATTTCTTAAATATTGAAGGCGACGGCACCTAACTATATTTGTTATCCACGAAACATAAATTAATCTTTAAAATTTTTAAATTGGAAGGGTTGCTCAAGATCAACTTCTCGGACAATAGACATAATTTTTTGCAGATCGTCCCTTTTTTTCCCAGATACTCGTACCTGATCACCCTGAATTTGTGATTGAACCTTCAATTTTGAGTCTTTTATGAGTTTTACAATTTTCCTACAGACGTCGTTTGAGATGCCCTGTTTAAATGTAATGGGTATGGAAAATATTTTTCCTCTATGAAGAGCTTTTTCATCGAATGACATCGCACGTGGATCAACTTTCCTTTTTATCAACTGAGCACGAAAAATATCCAGTAGCTGTTGACATTGGAATTCAGCTTCGGCCCTCGCAATGACTTGTTCTTTAGCATAATCGAATGTTGCATCAACGCCCCGAAAATCAAAGCGAGAGCATATTTCTCGGTTTGAATTATCTGTTGCGTTTAGAATCTCAGAGGCATCAACCTCAGATACGATGTCCATACTTGGCATAATTAGCTAGGATCCTTGTTGAAAAGTTTGTTGCAAGTGTAAACCGATTACCGGGGTTTGCTCTACCTAAATGTTAATAAGAAATTTCGTTATTTGAGTTTTAATGGGAAATCATAAGTAGAATTAATGGTTAAATTCGTTGAAGGGTGCTCGAGAGGGGTTTACACTTTTCCTAATGCTTATATTGGATCAGGCAATGTCAGAAGAATCAGGTAAATTGCTTTGGAAACCGACGCAAGAGCAGATCATGAATTCCAATCTCCAAAGATTTATGGAAACACTTTCTGACACACATTCGGTGCGCTTTTCCAATTATAACGAATTACATAAATGGTCTATTGACGATCCAGAAAATTTTTGGTCGGCGGTATGGACTCATACAGGAATAAAATCATCAGTCAATTTTACACGAGTCCTAGTTGAGGGAGATAAATTTCCCGGAGCAAGATGGTTTTCTGGCGCAAGGCTCAATTATGCTGAGAATTTGCTTCGGACTTCTGAAGAAAAAGTTGCTGTTATTGGACGTCTGGAGAATGGAACTCGCACCACAATTACATATCAGCAGTTGTACCGACGAGTTGAGCAATGTGCGGCAGCGATGAGGCGCAAGGGAGTGACTAATGGCGATCGGGTTGCCGGCTTACTACCAAACGTTATTGAGTCGATTATTTCAATGCTCGCGGCAAGCAGCATTGGAGCCATTTGGTCGTCTTGCTCTCCCGATTTTGGCCTCAGTGGGGTGGTAGATAGGTTCGGACAAATTAAGCCGAAACTATTAATCGCTTGTGATGGGTACTTTTATAATGGTAAAACTGTGAATTGCTCTCAACTTGTTAAAGAGCTCTGTAAACAATTAAAGAGTATCCAATGCCTCGTGATAGTACCAGTAATAGGCATTTTCAAAACTGCGGGAACTGACGGGTTAGGTATTATTTTTGAAAACTTTTTAGTTACGAAAAATACGCCCAAACTTGTTTTCGAGCAGCTTCCCTTTGATCACCCCTTATTCATTATGTACTCTTCCGGAACAACTGGAGCTCCAAAATGTATAGTGCATGGTGCTGGCGGTACGCTGATTCAACATCTCAAAGAACATCGTCTCCACGTAAATTTAACCTCAAATGATAGGATGTTCTTTTTCACTACATGCGGTTGGATGATGTGGAATTGGCTGGTGAGTGCCCTTGCCTCTGAAGTGACATTAGTTTTGTTCGATGGCTCTCCATTTTATCCGATGCCAAAATCATTGTTCGATTTAGCTGAGGAAGAGAAAGTCACAGTTTTTGGCACGAGCGCAAAATACCTGGCTGCGCTAGAAAGGCACGGCGTCAAACCAAGTGAAACCCATAATATTAAAGGTTTAAGGAGTGTACTTTCTACCGGTTCACCGCTGTCCAGCAGAAGCTTCAGATATGTCTACCGAAACGTAAAATCCAATATTTCTCTGGCGTCAATTTCTGGAGGTACTGACATAATTTCGTGTTTTGTTCTGGGCAACCCTTGTCTACCGGTCTGGGAAGGAGAAATTCAGTGTATTGGATTAGGTATGGCTGTCGAGGTTTGGGATGAATATGGCAATTCGGTGAGGGAGCAAAAGGGTGAGCTAGTGTGCACAAAACCTTTTCCAAGTGCCCCTATTTATTTCTGGGATGATAAACAAAATAAGAAGTACTTAGCGACATACTTTGCTGTGTTCCCCGGGATTTGGGCGCAGGGTGACAATGCTGAGATTAATTCTCGTTTGGGGATTGTGATTCACGGTAGATCTGATTCCACCCTAAATCCAGCTGGAGTAAGGATTGGAACTGCAGAAATATATCGACAATTAGAGGTGTTTGATGAGTTATTAGATTATGTGTGTGTTGGCCAGGTTCGGGAGGGTGATGAGCGTGTAATTTTATTTGTGGTATTAAGAGAAGGAGTTGAGATGACAGCCGAGTTATGTTCCTCGATATGTTCGACGATTAGGGAGGAAACTACTCCTCGGCATGTGCCAAAAAAAATAATTGCTGTAGCTGATATCCCGAGGACAATGAATGGGAAAACAGCTGAGCTAGCTGTTCGTAAGATCCTGCACAATGAGCCGATTACGAATGTTGACGCTCTCGCTAACCCAGAATCGATCGATTTATTTCGCAATCTAATCGAACTCACTGATTAGTTATACTGAGATTAAGCTTACAAAGCCTCACTTACACTTAGTTTATCTGATTTAAACCAACTAAGTGTCAATACGATTCAACGATGGAAAGGCCAGCATCTAGAATCATCAATTTTTATGATATTAGATTAGGATTTTTGTATTTTGATTCCAAGATCATGCACACAATCTCAGATGTCAGGAAAAAAAATAAAGCCAAATTTGGTATAGTCTTTTCTGGGGAATATTATAGTAAATTTTTATCAAAGTGATGTGGTTTGATTTATGGATTTAAGCAAAGTAGATAAGGAGCTCTTAGGTTACTTAGAGAAGTTTCCGGAGATTAATATTTGGGATGATCTGCCTGCAACTCGAGTTCTCTCCCTTGAAATAATGAGAAAAAGAATCGCGAAATTAACTCCAATTCATGATGTTAAATCTGAAGACTTCAATGTGCTTGTCAAAGATGGAGCTTCGGTAAAAGTAAGATTGTACCGACCTTTGAAAGATTTTGGTGAATTGCCGGCGTTAATTTGGTTACATGGGGGTGGATATTGCTTGGGAGGAATTGAACATGATGATCACGTTGTTCGTCAAATAGTTCAGGCAGTAGGTTGTATTGTTTTGTCAGTCGACTATCGTCTAGCCCCTGAGTTTCCATTCCCTGCTGCCTTGGATGACTCTTATACAGCTCTTTTATGGCTCTTTGAACATGCCTCAAGACTTGGGGTAGATGACAAAAGGATAGCAGTTGGTGGTGCTAGTGCTGGAGGTGGGCTGGCAGCAGGACTAGCGTTGGCAGCACGTGATCGTGGCGAGGTAAATTTAACTTTCCAATTATTATTTTGTCCGATGCTAGATGACCGTAATATGACTCCCTCGAGTTATTCTATAACAGATACTAGAGTATGGAATCGTGAGTGTAATTTGCGGGGTTGGAGAGCTTACCTTGGTGACAAAGGAGATATGATTCCGGTATCTCCTTATGCCGCCGCCGCTCGCGCCGACAATTTAGCGTCTCTCCCATCAACATACATGGGGGTGGGTTCCGAGGATCTCTTCGTTGATGAAAATCGGATTTATGCTGAGCGTCTGAAAGAGGCGGGAGTAGCTGTAGATTTCTCTGTAATCCAAGGAGGATTTCATGGCTTTGAATTTATACCCAAAGCTCAGCTCTCAAAAGAGACTCGAAATAGTTATTTTACAGCTTTAAAAAATGCGTTGTTTAAATGAGATGGCAAAACTAAAACAAACAGGGTTAAACTTCGATATTCGCACGGTAAGCGAATTTGCCGAAAAGGAGGCCTAATTCAAACAATAGCCACATTGGTACCGCGAGAAGGATCTGAGATATGATGTCCGGTGGGGTAAGGAGCATCCCGAAGAGAAAACATAAAATGAAGATAATAGGTCGTTTTTTGGAGAGTACGTCGGGATTTACAACTCCCATCCAAGCGAGTATCACCACGGCTATTGGGATTTCAAAGCTTAAGCCGAACGCAAAAAATAGTTTTAGCGCAAAGTTTAGATAACTTTTAATATCCGGCATTATGATTATTCCTTCCGGCACGATCGTGCTGAAAAATAAAAATATTATAGGGAAAACGATGTAATATGCGAAAGCTATGCCGCTATAAAATAAAACTACGCTTGAGAGAAATAGTGGTATCGCAATTTTTTTTTCTTGTTGATACAGGCCGGGGGCGAGAAATGCCCAGACTTGGTATAGGATATAAGGCATAGCGGCAAAAAGAGATAATACTAAGGTTAATTTGAATGGAGTTAAAAACGGTGAAGCGACTTCGGTTGCGATCATACTGGCATTCTCTGGGATAAATCTTCGAATTGGTTCCGAGATGTAGAGGTATATTTGATTACTAAAAGAGAATAGACCCACGAAGATTAGCAACACTGAAAAAATACATCGTAGGGCTCGATTTCTAAATTCGGTTAGATGAGCGACAAGTGGTTGACTCTCGAGCTCCTGCTCTTTCATAGGTCTGTTCGATTCTCGCCAGAGACCTGCATTTTTTTCAATTCTTGGTTGATTTGCTCTTTACTATGATTAATGTTGCGGAGAACTTCTTCATTATGGAGTTTTTCCCTTATTTCTTCCATTCCAACCTCCTTTTCTAGTTCTCGTTTCGCGGAAGAAATAGCTTGGCTTATCCTGCCGGCCCAAAGACTGAGGGAGCGTACAGCCTCAGGAATTCGATTGGGACCCATAACTAATAAGGATATCACGGCTATTAACAGAAGTTCGGAAAAAGCTATGTCAAACATTTGATTAGCGTATTAGTAGTATTTTGGAGCCGATAATCCAAAAGGTTTATTCGATATTATTTCGTTTTTCGGAGGAAGTCACTGAATCAGCAGACTGCTCATCACGTGACTGATTCTCATCATTCGACACTGCATCTTTGAACCCTTTTACAGCACTGCCAAGGTCACCGCCTATGTTACGTAACTTCTTGGTTCCAAAAATTACACCTGTAATCAGAAGTATTATTAGAAGTTCTTGCCATCCAAATCCCATAACTTTACTTCCCTTTATCCCGTGCCATGTCTTTGGCTCTTTTCCTCAATTCCCGACACATTGAAGCGTCTGTCGAGTTCACTCAGGACTGCTTTTGCATCAGATCCTAGGTACGAGAGCATCACTAGGGAATGGAACCATAGATCAGCGGTTTCAAATACTAATTCTTGATTGTCGCCGCTGACAGCCGCATCTTTGGCAGCTAGTATTGTTTCTGTTGACTCCTCACCCACTTTCTCTAGGATTTTATTAAGCCCGCTCTCATAAAGAGAAGCTACATATGAATCAGCCGCTGCGTAGCATTTTCTCTCTCGTAGTGCCTCCATTAGGCGTTCTAAAATATCTTTACTCATAGATACATCTCTTCTGGGGATCGAATCACGTCATCTATCTTAGACCAGTTCTTATCTTGTAAAACTCTAAAAAAACATGATTCTCTTCCTGTATGGCAGGCAACGTTCCCTATTTGCAGGACTTTGATTAGGATAGTATCGTTGTCGCAATCTAGGTGCAACCCGACTAGGCGTTGTATATTTCCTGATTGTTCTCCCTTCCGCCAGAGCTTATTTCGCGAGCGAGACCAATATACAGCGCGTTGCTCAATGACAGTTGCCTGAAGGGCTTCTTTATTCATCCAAGCCATCATCAGTACTTTATTTGATTTGGCGTCCTGCGCTATCGCTGGAATTAAGCCTTCCATATTCCAAGCTATTTCGCTGATAAAATTCATCAATTACCCTTTAATGAAATTTTGTTAAAACTTTCCGAGATTATGGCACTGTTTTTAGGTTATAAACAATGGTTGTTATCTTATCAATAAAAGGATAAGTCCCAAACTAAACGCCAGAATACTGATGTTATTAAAGTTATTTAAAACTACTTGCCATTGAGGGTATGCAGTTGCAATTCCTACAAAAACAAATAGAAGACCCAACCTCGATGACCAAATTTTAAAGGTAGTTCGCAGCGATGTGGCAGTCTGGACTGAATTAGTCTTAGTTCTCGAGTTACCATTTTCTAAGGCGTTATAGATCAAAGGTGGAATTTTAGGCAACTGTTCCAACCAATCTGGAAAATGATTTTTAATCTGCTTATAAATTCCCTTTGGTGAGTACCTCTGGCGTAGCCATTTTTCTAGAAAGGGTTGTGCTGAAGTCCATGGATCTAACTCCGGATAAAGTTGTCTGCCCAAACCCTCGACATTAAGCAATGTCTTTTGCAATAAAATTAGCCCCGGTTGAACTTCCATATTGAATTTTCTCGCAGTATCAAAAAGCTGAACCATCAAAAATCCCATCGATATTTCGTGCAGTGGTCTTTGAAATACAGGTTCACACACAGTCCGTATCGCATTGGTAAATTCGGTAACTGATGTGTCATGCCTTACCCAACCAGAGCGGATATGTAACTCAGCAACAAGGCGATAATCACGCTTGAAGATAGCTAACAAATTTCTAGCCATATAAAATTGATCGTCAATAGTGAGGGATCCCATAATGGCGCAATCGATTGCCAAATAAGTTGGTGACTGGGGACAAGTGGTGTCGACAAATATGTTTCCCGGGTGCATATCTGCATGAAAGAAATTGTGGTCAAAAACTTGCGTGAAGAATATCTCGATACCTCGTTCTGCAAGTATCTTAAAATTAATCCCTCTATCGGTTAGAGTCTGAACATCTGTGACCGGAGTCGCATATATCCGTTCCATTACCAATACGTCTCTACTTGAGAGTGACCAAAGAATTTCCGGAACATGAAGTATGGATGAGGACTCAAAATTATGCTTTAGTAAAGAGGCGTTGGCGCCTTCTGATTGAAGGTTGAGCTCGTTAAAAATAACGTTCCTATAGTCTGATACAACTTTAACCGGATGTAAGCGCTTGCCATCTTTACTGTGTTTTTGGATAAAATTGGCCATTAAAAGCATTAATTGTATATCTTGTTGGATGATTTTTTCAATTCCTGGACGTACCACTTTAATCACGACATCCCGCCCATTTAAAGTGGTTGCTGCATGAACTTGTGCAATTGATGCGGATGCTAGCGGGGTTTCGTCAAAGTCAGTGAACATATCAGTAATTTTTCCTGATAATGCCGCCTCTACCACAGTCTTAAATATTTCTGTTGGAAATGGAGGCACTTTGTCTTGTAATTTGTTGAGCTCTCGACAAATATCTGGCGGTATAAAATCAGGCCTTGTCGATAGTAGTTGACCAAATTTAATAAAAATAGGGCCTAATTCTTCGAGTGCTAATCGAAGCCTTTCGCCCCTTGAACCTCTACTTGCCCCAAACACTCTAAAAAGCATGAGGGTAAGCTTTAATTTCGGCGAAATTTTTTTCTCTCGGACAAATTCATCGAGTCTATGACGCCCCACAACCGAAACAATTTTGAGAGCTCTTTGAAAATGTTTCATGTTTTTATTTTCTGCAGAAGGGTTTCGATGCGGGAGTTCAACCGATCAACCTCTAAAGAGAGTTGTCTAACTTGTCGGGAGAAATTTTCAAATTCGGGTAAAGCAGGCACTACTTTCCATTCCTCCTGCGCAAATTCTATCCCGCCAGTCACTACACGATGTCGGTTGTCGTTGGCCGTTCGAGCCAAGGTCCTTAGCGAGGTTACAGCAAAATGTGCCGGAATATCGCCCACCACATCAGAGAGTGCTGCTTCCCAATCGACGTCCAATTTTCGAAAAACATTTGCAAGGCGTTTTAAGATTAGTGTATCGCCGACCACAGTCACTCCGCTCCCGGCAAGTGTCACAGCATTGCTATCTTGCGTCAAAATTCCTACAAAAGCGATTATCGAACCATGGAGAGTTACTGCCGCATTTCTACTCGAGCCTGACCTTATTCTTATTTGACCATCTTGAATAAATATATAATAGCACCATCCGGGTGGACTTGCGTGAAGACCGATTGTTGTTTCATTGAGTCTTTTTAGTAATCTAACTGTTTCAATATCGTAGGCAAGAGTTGCATTTATCAACTTTTCTACGCGCTTGAGCCCATATTCCATTGGTTGGCTAAGGATCATTAGGGTTTGACTCCCATGTGAACTGCTGCCACTCCTCCACTCATGTTGATATACTCCACATTAACAAGACCTGCTTTTTCTACTATTTGTTTTAAAGTTTCTTGATCAGGATGCATTCGGATTGATTCAGCGAGATATTTATAGCTATCCTCGTCACCTGTGATTAGTTTTCCAAGTTTTGGGATAATTTTAAAGGAGTACTCATCATAAAGTTTTGAGATAATATTGCTGTAAGGCTTAGAGAATTCTAGTATTAACAATCTCCCTCCGGGCTTAAGCACTCGCCTCATTGATAAGAGAGCACGATCTTTATCAGTGACGTTTCGTAATCCGAATCCAATACTAACTATGTCAAAGCTGTCATCCTGAAAGGGAAGCTCCTGTGCATCGGCTAGAACATAAGAAATATTTTGAATAAATCCTTTATCAATAAGACGATCTCTACCCACCTCAAGCATCGATCGGTTGATGTCGGTGAGCACAACATGTCCACCGTTACCTACGCGCTTTGCGAATTTTGCCGACAAGTCACCTGATCCACCAGCAACGTCTAAAACTTTGTGACCAGACTTTACTCGGGATATTTCAACTGTAATATGTTTCCATATTCTGTGGACACCACCAGACATAAGGTCATTCATTAAATCGTAGTTTTTTGCAACTGAATCGAACACATCGGCCACATGACTAGCTTTGCTCTCTAAAGGTACGGTCTTGTAGCCGAAGTGGGTAGTTTTTTCTGCCATAAATTTTTTAACAGTTAAGTTTAAAAACTCCATTGTACTAAGCTAAGGATCATTTAGGTATGCAAAATAAAAGTCCTTGCTAATTAATTATTGGGAATTTTCAGGGTAAAGGTGTGTGGCTCGCGAGATTTACCTGAGGTGTGGAGTTGCGAAAGATATTTATCCCAATGTCTTGATCGATTTTCAGAAAGTTCGAGTAGGAGTGACCAAGTAAAAATGCCGGTAGTGTGGTCGTCGCTGAAAGAAATTCTCAGCGCATAGTTTCCACATTGAGCAATATCTGTGATTTGGATGTATCGTTTACCATTTGGGAAGTTCAGGTCACGCTTATTTTCAGCACTTGGCGAGTAAACTCGTAAATATTCTGCACTCAAGGCCACCTCTGGATTGTTATCGTACGCTAAAAGCAGCAGGGATTTGCATTTGCTTAGGCTGACACGTTTTGGAATTTTCAAAAACCTACTCTCCAATACATGTACCTCTGGTTTTGTCGCTAACTTTATAATCCAAAATGGTTTTTATAAGATAAACCGTGTAAGATCTTCATTCTTTGCTAAGTCTCCTAGTTGTTCTTGAACAAACTCCGCGCTTATTGAAATTTTTTCGCCATTGGCTCCCAAATCAGCAGCGTCAAATGAGATTTCCTCTAGCAAGCGTTCTAGGATGGTGTGAAGTCTTCTGGCGCCAATATTTTCCGTACTTTCATTTACATCATAAGCAATTTCGGCGATTCGTTTCACTCCTTCCGATTTAAACTCTACATCAAGTCCCTCTGTGCCTAAAAGAGCCGTATATTGTTTAGTAAGCGAGGCAGTGGGCTCAGTCAAGATTTTCTCGAAGTCGTTTATGCTAAGTGAAGCCAGCTCTACCCTAATAGGGAGTCTTCCTTGTAGCTCTGGTATTAAGTCAGAAGGTTTACAAAGATGGAAGGCCCCAGAGGCAATGAAAAGTATATGGTCCGTCTTTATCATCCCATATTTTGTTGTAACGGTACTTCCCTCGATCAGGGGTAATAGGTCTCTTTGTACTCCCTCTCGAGAGACATCTCCGCCGCTTGTCTCAGAGCGCTTACAGATTTTGTCTATTTCGTCTAGAAACACGATCCCATGTTGCTCAGCAGATTCAACCGCATTTAGTTTAATATCCTCTTCGTTAACAAGCTTTCCGGCCTCCTCCTCTTTGAGATTTTTCAGTGCTTCGCTTACGGTGAGTTTTCGTTTGTTGGTTTTTCCTTTGCCCATCGCACTAAACATGTTTTGTAATTGTGATGTCATCTCTTCCATGCCAGGAGGTGCTACTATTTCAACGCCAACTGGTATTTGATGCAACTCGATTTCTATCTCTTTACTATCGAGTTCGCCCTCGCGAAGTTTCTTTCGGAAAACTTGTCGTGTAGTTGATTCTCTTGATTCAGAATTCCGTGCAGGAGGGAGAAGAGCGTCTAGAACGCGTTCTTCCGCAGCATCCAAAGCACGCTGAGCAACTTTTTTTAATTCGCGCTCTCGGCATTGTTTAGCCGAGGTCTCGACAAGATCACGAATGATTGATTCGACGTCTTTTCCAACGTAGCCTACTTCCGTAAACTTAGTTGCCTCTATTTTTACGAAAGGTGCGTTTGCTAGACGCGCTAATCGTCTCGCAACTTCGGTTTTTCCGACCCCTGTGGGGCCAATCATCAAGATATTTTTGGGGGTTACCTCATTACGGAGGTCTGATTCGAGTTGGGATCTACGCCATCGGTTTCTTAGCGCTATCGCAACTGCTCGTTTCGCGTCATCTTGACCGATGATATGCTTATTAAGTTCGTGGACGATCTCCCGCGGAGTCATTTGAGACATATTTTATTTACTCCGTATCGATGGTAACAGCGTCAGATTTAAGTACTTCAATAGAGTGGTTTTGATTAGTGAATACGCATACATCGCCTGCAATCTCAAGGCCTTTGGAAACAATTTCCTCTGCAGTAAGACTCGTATTTTCTAATAGAGCTCTAGCTGCCGCCTGTGCAAAAGGCCCACCAGACCCAATTGCTATTAGATCGTCTTCGGGCTGTATTACGTCTCCGTTACCAGTTATCACAAATGAACTGTTTTGGTTTGCTACGGCAAGTAGCGCTTCTAGTCGACGCAGCATCCGATCGGTACGCCAGTCTTTTGCTAACTCTACCGCCGCTCTGGTAAGATTTCCATGATGCTGCTCAAGCTTTGCCTCGAACCGTTCGAATAGGGTGAACGCGTCTGCGGTTCCTCCGGCAAATCCTGCGATGACTTGGTCCTTGTAGAGGCGACGGACTTTACGTGCATTACCTTTCATAATGGTGTTGCCCATGCTGACTTGTCCGTCCCCACCAATGACCACAATATTATTTCTTCGGACTGACAAAATTGTTGTACCGCGGTATTGTTTCACGTTCTTTCTCCGTTTTGTAATAAGGTTGGGGCTAGTTCGTAAATATCAATCTCGAATTGGTAGCTTTATTTTTTTATTACGTAGTTGATGCCTTGTGTAATGGGGAGACATGATATCCGTTCATCGCTAGAAAACCACAATTTTGCGTGCTAGCATCTAATAACACAATTTGAACCTTTGACTGATATTAGGGCTTTTCCTATCTGCATGGCAGATACAAATGTAATTATAATTTCCCGTATTTTTAAATGTATTTTCCGCTAGGAGCTTAAAAATGGCACTTCTCCTAAAGAATAAGTCACTCATCAAGTCACAGATATACTCTGCTGGGCAGTGGTTGGATTCGGTGAACTCCAAGACTTTAGATGTGGTGAATCCTGCCACTAGTGAAGTAATTGCGACGGTACCTTATTGTGGTGCATTAGAAACAAGAAGAATGATAGACGCCGCCTATCAAGCACAACGTTCTTGGGCACGGGCGACCGCGAAGCACAGATCGATGATCCTGCGAAATTGGTTCAATCTGATTGTTCGAAATAAAGATGACTTGGCTTACTTACTCACTTTGGAGCAAGGCAAACCACTTGCAGAGGCATCAGCTGAACTGTCGTATGGTGCAAGTTATGTTGAGTGGTTCAGTGAGGAAGCTAAGCGCGTTTATGGTGATATTATTCCGCAATCTTCAGAGGACAAAAGACTGGTCGTTATCAAGCAACCGATTGGTGTAGTCGCATGCATCACCCCTTGGAATTTTCCTAATGCAATGTTATTACGTAAGGTTGCACCGGCGCTCGCGGCTGGGTGTGCTGTGGTATGTAAACCGGCAAATTCAACTCCTCTGTCTGCGTTAGCGATCGCTGAGTTAGCTGAGCAAGCTGAGCTTCCTCCCGGTTTAATCAATATTGTAACTGGAAATACTGAAGAAATTGGAGCAGAGCTAACCTCAAATCCGTTAGTTCGAAAACTCACTTTCACTGGCTCTACTCCAGTAGGTAAGAAGTTAATTGCTGCCTGCTCGGGAACAGTCAAAAGAACTTCAATGGAGTTGGGTGGTAATGCGCCTTTTATCGTTTTTGATGATGCTGATCTTGAATCTGCTGTTCAAGGCGCATTAGTATCCAAGTATCGTAATGCTGGCCAGACATGTGTTTGCTCTAACCGTTTAATCGTTCAACGCGGGATATATGACCAGTTTGTTGAAATGTTTACCACTGCAGTAGCGAAGCTTGTAGTAGGAAATGGGCTTGAAAGTTCTACGACGGTGGGCCCACTTATAAATTCGAGCGCAGCCGAGGATGTCTGTTCTATTATTGATGACGCCGTCTCGAAGGGAGCTCAATGTTTACTCGGCGGTGGCATGAGTGCCTTGAGGGGAAGTTTTGTAGAACCCACTGTTTTAGTAAATGTCACGCGTGAAATGAGAGTTTTCTCGGAGGAAATATTTGGACCGGTTGCGCCGGTGTTTCAATTTGATACTGAGAACGAGGTAATTGAGATGGCTAATGATACGGAATTTGGCCTCGCCGCTTATTTTTACACTAAGGATTATGGAAGGATATGGCGAGTTGCCGAGCGTCTGGATTACGGAATTGTCGGTATCAACGAAGGCATAATTTCTAACGAGATGGCACCTTTTGGCGGTTTGAAGGAATCGGGTAACGGACGAGAAGGTTCCAAATATGGGATTGATGACTATCTCGAAATCAAGTATCTGTGCATAGGCGGGATAGAGTAATGTTATTTTTATTGAATTATGTACTTTTTCTTTTTTAGAACCGTTTTCTTGGAATCTTGAGTGCTATCTTCCCGAGTCTTATCCGCTGAGGATGACGGCCCACAGGTAATGATACGACCTCACGGGCGTCTTTAAACGAGATCACGGCAACCCGATCTTGATTACTGACAGACACATAGCAATATTTTCCGTCAGCGCTTTTCGTCGCCCAGTAAGGCCTCGCTTCTGGACCATGGTTTGAGAGCTTTAACATTCGGTACTCGAATGAGTCAGTATCAACAATTGCAGCGTAGCCAGACATGGTTGCGGCCACACACAGTTTCGTTCCATCCGAATTGATCGCTATCCCGTGATGAGCAGAATTTAAATTGTATTCGCTTGGTCGAAGAGCCTCCGTTTTGGCAGGAATCGGCAATCGAAGAACCCGTGAGACGAGCTGCTTCTTTACGTTGTACTCCACAATGCCATGAAAAAATGAGATTTGCAGAAAAACGATATTTGAATCGGGTGAGATTGCCATCGGGCGAACTGCGCTTTCGTGCCACGGCATACCGAAATCGCTGAGTTTTTTGGCCATGTCAATTCTCTGAAGTATCTGATAGTTTGTAGCATCAACGACTTGAAAATATCGATCTCCCTTGAGGGAGTTGATAAAACGGTTAGATGTTGGGAGATAGACACGGCCAATGCTAGCATGAAAAATTCTGCTGCCATCCTGAGAGAAAGAGTTCTCATGCGGGCTATCTCCTGAGGCGAAGCCGCCGACGATTTCTCCACTTTTAGTATCGATGGCGTGAACTTTTCGAGCAGTCGAGGCGGATACTAGGAGTATCTTACCATCTGGCGATATTGCGGCATGGTCAGATCGGTAGCCTTCGATAGGGGTTCGCCATATTATCTTACCGCTATGCGTGTCCAGTGCAACAACATCAGCAAAACTAGGTCTTGAGATAAAAATTTTTGTTCCATCACGAGAGGTAAACATGTCATCTACAAGCTGATGATTACCTTTCCCAATTAGTTTCTTTATTAACCAAGACATTACTCGCTTGTCAATACGGCTTTTTAATTCGTCTAAACGCTCAGCTTTATCAGGCACCGCGTCAAGCACTTTTACACGCTTGAATTCATTAGGATCATAGATGTCGATAGTCCCATCCCAGTTATTACCGACTAAAATGACATCCTGAGCGCTTTTAGTATTTTGCCTCGGCAATTGTCTATAGTACGTTGAATCGAGCGCATGATTGAATTGACCAAGCGCGATAAATAGGCTGAAAAGACCCACAAATACGAGCTGTCTTCTCGGGAAATAGTACTTGTTAAGTTTCATTGGGTCGCTCTACTTGTTTGTCAGTGCATTAGACTACTCTTTTCAGGGTCAGGTCGCATGACGAGTACAATAATTGTTAGTCTTTATTGAAACATTTTTAAAATCCTATAGTCTATTCCCGGTGGAAGAGATGCTACTTTTACATGAAAATAAATGACGATGATGTCTCCTTGACTATATGGTTCTCAGAGTTTTTTTGAAACGATCATCTCTGTAGATTATCACGTCCTGACTTGTGATATGAAAATACATGAATTCCAGACTTCCCTCTATTGGATTGCTATTGGCGCTAGTGACGGCTTTTCTTTGGGCTTTACAGCCAATTTTGTTGGTAAAAATTATGCAGTCGTTAGATCCGTTCACCGTGACATTCTTCCGTTTTGCCATAGCAGGCTTTTGTTTGTGTTGTTATCTTCTGGTTAGGGGTAACGTCTATGAGGTTAAGTTAATAAGATCGAGTGTTACCATCATGCAGCTATTGACTGCAGGCAGTTTATTGGCTGCAAATTATGGCCTATGTATAGTTGGACTGAGTTTGACGACTCCTGAGGCCACTAATATCATAATGCAATTATCTCCAATGCTATTGCTTCTAGCCGGAATTTGGGTTTTTGATGAACCGTTTTCCCAAGTGCAGTGGGTCGGTACCGGAGTAATGTTCGTTGGCCTTACCATGTTTTTTGAAAATCGAATTGATGGTTTTGTTTCACTTGACGAAAATTATACTCTCGGTGTTTTGTTAGTCACCGCCTCTGCAGTAAGCTGGGTTGGTTATGCAATATTGCAAAAGAAGTTACTGGCTCAGTTTTCATCCCATCAAACAATGGCAATATTTTTCCTCATCGGGGGGCTGATCTTCCTGCCTCTTGCTGATACCTCCAGTCTGGTTACGCTCGATGAGTCTGGATTTCTCTTAGTCGTTGTTGCGGGT
>CENU01205103.1_pt1 | contig 51439 bp, 48 predicted proteins | sample 361331 | NCBI WGS metagenome assembly CENU01 (sample SAMEA2619766, study PRJEB7988) | marine metagenome | isolation source: saline water (ENVO:00002010), including | reverse complement strand
CGGTTTTCAAGACCGGTGCATTCAACCGCTCTGCCATCCCACCTTTAATAGTATCAAATTATACAGCTGCGTTAAGGTAAAACACGACAGTAATTTTAATTAATTAGCTTTCTCTGTGATTTGATAATGACCTACCTATAAAAGTTTTAATTATTGTTGTTGTCTTTTGTTTCTGTATTTTTGCGTTTTTTTCTAGGATCGTTGAGAGCGCGCGCAGCTTTATTTACCGGCGGATTATCATTTTGTTCAGCCACTAGCGTCGCCTGTTTTGGCTCAGTCTTAAGTTCTGCGGTACTGACTTCAACGTCGGTCACCGGTTTGGGTTTCTTTCTCGGATCATTCTTAGCTCTAGGATTACTCTTTTTTACAGGTTTTTCTGAGGCATTATTTTGGGTTATAAGCTCGCCTTTCGCTTCTTGTGTCTCCTTCTTCTGATGAGATTCTTCGCCAGTCGATGGGCCACCTGATTCCACTTTCGATGCTTTATTCTCGGTCTTTATTAGGGGAATATCGTTAGTTGTTGTCGTCTTTGAATCGATATCTCCGGCACTTTTTGCGTCTTGGGAACGCAAGGTTGTAGCTTTCTTAACCGGACGGGATACTTTTTTTGTTGAATTATTTTCTTTTACAGCAACATCATAAACAGCGTCGTTTGTGAGTTTACTAACTTCCTTTTCGTTGCTAATTTCCTTAGCAGGCTTTGAGACACTGGTACTTGAGGGTGGTCCAAGTTTTATCTCAGAAGGTGCTTTCTCTGAATCAAAAACTACTTGTCCATTGTCTTGGATGGGTGAGGGTGTCTCATGAGTGCTAATGTCCTTTACGTTCTGCATGGTCTTTAACGGTATCGGTTTTCTTTGTCTCCGACGACGCGGTCCCCGCCGTTGGTCGTCGGGCCTACGTTTCAGTTGTTCATTATTTGCGCTTTTTGAGGTTTCAGTCACGGACTCGGAAGATCTATCTGACGAATCGATGGAATCTTCCCTCTTGTGCTTAGAAACCGATTTTTTTGCTAATCCAGCACTTTTGGCTCTAGGATCAATACTACCCTCATTTGCCCCAGATCTACGTTTTCTTTGATTGTTACGCTGTTGCGAATCCCCGCTGCGGTTTTGACGATTTGATCGAGTTTTTCTTATAGTAGGTGGCGATTCTTTGACATCGTTGTCTTTTTTTCCTAAAAGTGTTTTGAATAAACGTCTTAACAAAGATTCTTTTTTGACAATAGTTTTGCCCGTCTGCTTACTTCGGGATTGCGAATTAATTTTTCTTTTCGGTGGGATTATTGTTTTCACTGCGGGCACTGATAGATTTACTGGAAGTGTCTCAACCTCATCCATTTTTTCGGCCGCTTGAACATCGAGTTGATCCACCAATTTGTAGCTGAAATCGGAAATGTCTTCATCTTGATGTCTTATCCTTGAAACCTCAAATTTGGGCGTTTCTAAGGAGCTGCTAGGTAAAATGATTAATTGAGTAGAATTTCTACTTTCAATTGCTGAGAGCTCTAAACGCTTCTCGTTCAGCAAAAATGTGGCCACTGAGACCGGAACAACCGCCCTTATCTCTTTACTGTATTCTTTTTGCGCTTCCTCTTCAATTAGTCTCAGGATCGACAACGCAAGGGAGCGGGTTCCTCTGATAGTACCCTGACCCTCGCATCTGGGACAGATTCTTGACATGGTTTCCTCGAGCGAGGGTCTTAACCGTTGTCTTGACATCTCTAATAAACCGAAACGCGATATGCGCCCAACTTGCACCCGAGCACGATCTAACTCTAAGGCATTACGCATGGTGTTCTCTACTTCTTTTTGGTGCTTACTATTCACCATATCTATAAAATCAATAACGATCAGACCGCCGACGTCCCTTAACCTGAGCTGTCTTGCGATTTCTTCAGCGGCTTCTTTATTGTTACTGAAGGCAGTCTCTTCTATGTCACCACCTTTTGTCGCCCTGGCGGAGTTAATATCTATCGCTACTAGTGCCTCTGTAACATCAATTACTATGGAGCCACCAGATGGGAGCTTTACCTCTCGACAAAAAGCCGTATCAATTTGATTTTCTATTTGATATCGAGTGAATAGTGGTATTTCGTCTTGATAGTGCTTTACCTTGCTTTTGAAATCCGGCATTACTGTGCTTATGAAAGCGTCAGCAAGTGCCTGTGCCTCGGCGCTATCGATTATTACTTCGCCAACATCGTGACGCAAATAATCCCGAATTGCGCGAACAATAACATTGCTCTCTTGAAAAAGAAAATGAGGTGCGACTTTCTGTTCCGCTTCAGCACTAATCGTGCCCCAGAGCTGAAGGAGATAATCGAGGTCCCATTGGAGCTCTTCCGTGTCTCTGCCTATACCAGCAGTTCTAACAATGACCCCCATAGTGGAAGGTATCTGTAGCCCCTTCATTGCTTCTTTCAACTCGAATCGCTCGTCACCCTCAATTCTTCGCGAAATCCCGCCCGCTCTTGGGTTATTTGGCATTAAAACCAGATATCGGCCTGCTAAGCTTATAAACGTGGTCAATGCGGCGCCTTTTGTACCGCGCTCTTCTTTTTCTACTTGAACTAAGAGCTCTTGACCCTCTTTGAGAGCGTCTTGAATCCGAGGTTTAGAGCCTTCTGTAATCTTTTTTTGAAAACAGGACTTTGAAACTTCCTTTAGAGGTAGGAACCCATGTTTATCAGCGCCAAAATCTACGAAGGCAGCCTCGAGACTTGGTTCAACCCTAGTTATCTTTCCTTTGTAAATATTTGCTTTTTTTTGTTCCCGAGTTCGATTTTCAATATCTAGATCATAAAGACGTTGCCCATCAACCATGGCAACGCGCACTTCTTCGTTGTGTGAGGCGTTTATTAACATTCTTTTCATGTGCTGTCGTAACTCCACGTTTAAAAACCGAGTGTAAGCACTTGAAAAAAGGAAAAAATAACAATTATAAGCAGAGAATTTTACCTTACAAAAGGATAAAGTTATCTAGCTGCTACAAACTGAAGTGTATGTCAGCACGCAATGTTAATGCTGCGCTGATATTTATTACCTATTACTGTCTTCTCAAAACTACAAACATTCGCTATTTCACATCTCGTTAATCAGTCGTTTGATGATGTGGTTTCTGGACATTAATAAGCTCTAAATTTTATCCCAAACTTTTCCTGCTGATCCCGGTCAGCCAATTTCGAAGCCAGCCAAATTCCAATTTGACCAAACCTCTTGTGTCTTTACCCCACAATACTGGGGTTTCATAGCTCTACTGATTTTCGCGTAATCCTCTTTTCGATTTCAGGAGCTCATACATGCAGGCTAACAAAATCGCACTCGGATATCAATTTAATCTTAGCCATCATTGAGAATTTGCCGTTTTGGAGGATATACTCTACAAATTCAAGTGAGCTTTTAATAGTGTCCGGTCAGTGTCGTAATCATGTTTCTTTTGTCACAGTCGGCGAAGAGTATACCGACCAACGGATCGATAATTTTTTGTTTCGCGAATTAAAAGGTGTCCCCAAATCGCGTATTTACAAGCTAATACGTGTTGGTGAGATCAGAGTAAATAAAAAGCGTGTAAGGCCAGACACTAAACTTTGCGTGGGTGATGTCCTACGTATAGCACCAATTCGAACTGCTAATCGAGAGACTACCTCGAAAAATAAATACAATCAAAACAACATAAAGGACATTTCCATTTTGCATGAAGACGACGGTCTTATTATTTTAAATAAAAATAGTGGTCTTGCTACACATGGTGGAAGCGGTATATCACAAGGAGCAATTGAATCAATTCGGCAAGATCGACCTAATACCAAATTTTTAGAGCTCGTCCATCGGCTCGATAAGGATACATCTGGATGCCTAATGATCGCAAAAAAACGCTCCGTATTATTGGCGCTTCAAGAGGCGATGATGACTAAAAGAATTTCTAAAACATATCAACTTTTGGTCAAAGATAGGTGGCCTATGAGTCGGAAAAGTATCAGTGCGCCACTTTTGAAAAATCAGATGAAATCAGGGCAAAGAATGGTGGTGGTTGATTCAAATGGTAAGCACTCCATAACAGATTTTCAAATCCTTCGATTGTTTAAACAAAATACTTTTTTGCAAGCGTCAATCATTACTGGTAGGACCCATCAAATTCGTGTGCATTGCCAATCGGTTGGCCAACCAATCGCCGGAGATCTGCGTTATGGCGATAAACAGTATAATTCGCAGTTAAAATTAGTTGGATTGCGTAGATTGTTTCTCCATGCCAGTTCATTGAGTTTTAATCATCCAGTAAACGGAGAATTTTTTACCGTGACAGCCCCATTACCAGAAGCCCTAAAAAAAGTTTTGGCCAGACTTTAGTATCTAACGGAATGTCAGTGTTAAATAACCTCATAATTGAACTGTTCAAGCATTCGAATTACCGATATGAGGGGTAGGCCAACAATCGATGTGTGATCCTCGCATTTTATAAATTCACAAAATGCAATGCCCAAGCTTTCTATTTTAAAACTTCCCGCACAGTTGAAGGGTTTATCTTTGGTAACGTATCGGTGAATCTGTGCATCTGTGATTACTTTAAATAGTATCTTAGCAACGGTAACTTCCGCCTGAATGACAGGAGTTTTATTGTTAGCACAACTTACGATAGCACAGGCCGTGTTTAGAGTGATGTTCCGTCCGCTTTGTTTCTTTAATTGCGCTACTGCATGGTCATAGTTGCCTGGTTTTCTCAGGATCAATCCATCTATATCAACAACTTGGTCGGCTCCGATTACTAAAGTATTTAGATTTTTATTGGCTATGGCTAATGCTTTCAGTTTTGCCAACCGTAGTGCCATTGACTTCGGGCTTTCTCCAAAGAGCCTACATTCCTCAATATTTGATTTTATAATAGAGAACTTGAGACCAAGACTTTTAAGCTGCTTTGCTCGATATATGGATCCTGATGCGAGGATAAGAGGTTGCATTTTCGCTCCTTTTTCTTATGCTGTATCGCTGAGTATCAAATTCAATTATTTTTGACAGCAGATATTGATATCCCTATCATGCGCGGCTAACAAATACTTGGGCTCGTTAAATGGTGATTCCAGCATGCGTTAATCCTCGCGCGTTATCATCGCAGAATATGTGCATGGAGGGTATAGTTCCGCGAAATGCTCTTTCGAGGCTGAATGATGCGGTTTGTGGATTATTGAGGGACGCATCAGCGACCCTCAATTTTAAGGTTTCACAAGAGTCTTTTTGTGAGCTCAATGGGATCGTTGAGGCTAAGGTAGAAGTGATTTGCCAGAGATGTTTAGAAAAGTGTCAAATTAATCTCTCGTCAGCATTCGCTTTTGTTATAGTAGATAGCGAACAGGAAGAACAAAAATTAAGGAACAATCGAGACGCTTGGGTAGTTGCTGGAGGGTCCGGTGACCTACACTCGTTGCTTGAAGACGAATTACTAATGGCTCTTCCTCCAGTCAGCTATCATAAAAATTCTGCATGTAACTTTGAGCTCATGAAACATTACCGGAAATCATCAAACGATATACAAAGTCCATTTGGCGTATTGAAAAACATCGACTTTAGCTAGGAGACTGTAATGGCAGTACAAAAAAGTAGAAAGACTCGTTCCAAGCGGGGTATGCGTAGATCTCATGATTCACTCCCCAGCCCAACAATATCAATTGATGAGCTTACAGGCGAAAAGCATCTTAGGCACAATGTCACAGCAGACGGTTTTTACCGAGGAAAAAAAGTTGTGGAGGTTTCTGTAGAATAGCGAAGCAGTTGCAATTGAGAAATAGTAGTATCATAGCTGTAGATGCGATGGGTGGAGATCAGGGGCCGCCTGTTACTATAAAGGCTATTCTAAGATTCTTAAATGAGCATTCTGATGTAAGAATTGTTTTTATTGGATCAAAGGAAGCATGCGAGTTGTTTTCTCACGTTTGTACATGCCCAAGCATCAGGGCAAGGGCAGAGATGATGTCATGCTCGGCACAAGTGGATGATTCAGAAAAGCCCACTGTAGCGTTGAGGAGCAAGCGGGATTCATCAATGGCTAAGGCTATTGAATTAGTGGCAACAGGTAACGCTCATGCATGCGTGAGTGCTGGAAATACCGGCACCATGATGTCCTTTGGTATGAAAATTTTAAAACGACTACCGGGTATTACAAGGCCAGCAATCTGTGCCTTGCTACCAACACTTAAAAGGTCAACTTTAGCCTTGGACTTAGGCGCGAACTTAGAGTGCTCGGCCGAGCAATTACATCAATTTGCGCGTCTAGGCGCGCTAACAGCACAATGTCTATACAAAATCGATCATCCGTCAGTAACACTACTTAATATTGGCTTGGAGCCGATTAAAGGGAGCCCTCTAATTCGAGAGGCTGCCGAGCGGATTAGCCAAGATGAGACTATTAACTATTGCGGTTTCATTGAGCCAAATCAAATGTTTCTTGGAAATGTGGATGTCATTGTTTGTGACGGGTTTTCTGGAAATATCGCATTAAAGACTAGTGAGGGTGTTGCCGAAATGATAGCCGAGTCATATCAAAGAATGCATGACAAAAATTGGATTTCTCGGTTAGGGGCATTTTTTTTCAAAAGATCGATATCGTCTTTGAATAAAACCATAAATCCCGCCCACCACAATGGAGCTTTTTTTGTAGGGTTAGAGGGGATAATGATCAAGAGCCATGGTGCTGCTGACACTAACTCCTTTGTTAAAGCTCTCGTTACTGCCAAAGAAGTCGTGGACCAAAATATTTTTCAAGCGCTGAAAAGTAATTTCATTACTGAAGCTGCCATAACGACTAGATCAAAAGTGTGATTTCATGAAGAAAACTGCATTTTTATTCCCCGGACAAGGTTCCCAAACAAAAGGCATGCTCAGCGAATTTGCAGATAAATCAGTGGTTAGAGAATGCTTTGAGGAGGCGTCTGATTTGCTGAGATATAATTTGTGGGACGCAATCCAAGATGAATCGCCAATAGACATCACAGAAACTTATCGGACCCAACCAATAATCCTAACATCTAGTGTGGCAATATGGCGCTTGTGGATCTCAAATGGCGGCCGCATGCCAGATTATCTCGCGGGTCATAGCCTAGGAGAATGGTCGGCTCTAGTATGCAGCAATGTAGTGTCATTCAATAATGCTATTCAGATTGTCGAAAAAAGAGGCCGGCTGATGCAGGCAGCTGTTCCCGTCGGAGAGGGTGTAATGGCGGCGATATTGGGGATGGATGATGCTTCAGTCATAAGTATTTGCCGGAGCGCAAGTGATAATGATAGTGTCTCAGCGGTTAATTTTAACGCTCCGGGGCAAGTCGTTATTGCCGGAGAAACCGTCGGAGTACAGCGAGCGATGGAGTTGGCAAAGAATGCGGGAGCTAAACGAGCGGTTCTTTTGCCTGTGAGTGCTCCGTTTCACACTAATATGATGCGTCCAGCATCTGAACTGTTGGGGCTAGAACTAGAGAAAGTTCGATTTTCTCCACCAGACATACCCGTAGTTCATAACTTAAACGCAGACTTTGAAAATGATCCAAGCAAAATACGCTCAATAATGTTACAGCAAATTTATAATCCGGTTAAGTGGGTGTCCTGCATTGCCACACTCAGAGCTTTAAAAGTACATACCTTTATAGAATGCGGTCCCGGGAGGGTTTTAAGCGGATTAGCGCGAAAAATAGATCCAATATTTGAGTTATTTTCAAGCTGTGATTTAAGAAGGTTTGAGTCAGCATTAGATGCTTTAGAGAAGGAGTAGTGGAGTGACAAAAGAACCAAGAAATGTTCTGATTACAGGCGCGAATCGGGGGATCGGTCAGGCCATATCCGAATCATTTGCTAAAGAGGGTTATAGTATAATCGGAACGTCGACCACTGCGGAGGGAGCTAAAAGGATAACGTCAACATTAGGGAATATCTCAAGCAAAGTTGTTGGGTTACGATTAGACTTTAGTGATCCTGAATCGATAGAGGTTTTTACAAAAAAGTTGGTAGACGAACAGAAAAGAATCGATATCTTAGTTAATAATGCGGGCATTACTAGAGACAATTTGGCGTTACGCATGTCTAAAAAAGAATGGCTTGACGTTATTGATGTAAACCTTAATTCGGTCTTCCATATAACTAAGACCTGTTTAAAAGGCATGATAAAAAATCGGTGGGGACGAATAATTAATATTAGCTCAGTAATCGGTTCAGTTGGCAACTCCGGCCAGAGTAATTATGCTGCTTCAAAATCTGGGGTAGACGGGTTTTCCCGAGCTCTTGCACAAGAATTGGGATCTCGGAATATCACTGTAAACTCAGTTGCTCCCGGATTTATAGAAACCGATATGATACAAAAATTGGTGGATTCTCAGGAAAAAGCTATTTTAAAAATGATACCACTTCAGCGTTTAGGAAGGTCTTCTGAGGTGTCAGAAGTAGTGAAATTTCTTGCTAGTGATGTCGCGAGTTACATAACTGGAGAAATAATTCATGTAAATGGTGGTATGTTCATGAAGTAACATATTGATAGACATAGTTTTTTGTAGTTTTTGCAATCGGCATTAGCTTTTTTTTGATTGTAAGGTAAAATGCCCACAAAATGTGGTTTTTTATTGGTACTTGCAACTTATGTTGAATTTAAAATGATCCTACTTTGGGAGTGATATATTTATGAGCAGCATAGAAGAACGTGTTATCAAAATGGTGGCTGAACAACTTGGTGTGAAAGAAGAAGAAATTCAAGTCAGTTCATCTTTTGTCGAAGATTTAGGTGCCGACTCTTTGGATACGGTGGAACTTATAATGGCGCTTGAAGAAGAATTTGACGCTGAGATTCCTGATGAAGAGGCAGAAAAAATCTTAACCGTAGGGGATGCTATAAAATACATTAATGCTCAAGTTTAGTGCCAAAGTTTTTATAGAGGCCGCTCAAGGGAGCGGCTTTTTTGTGTGGTTATAGTACGAGCTTGCCAGCTAAGATGTCTCCATACGAAATGGTAATGATTGACCGTAACTTTGTTTCAAAATCTTCACAGCTTGATTATATAAATATGTTTGGCCATGGCGTTTTTGAAACTATGCGCATCTTCAAATGTGATGCGCCTTTGCTTTCTTACCATGTTGAGAGACTTCATAAACATTCTAAGAAAATACATATCCAGACTGATATTCAAGACCTAAGAGAACGGGTCACCTACTTTTTAAGTAACATCCGTCCTCAAAACTCTCAAGGGGGAGTTTTAAGGCTCACGGTGGCGTCTGGTGGTTCAGCTGGGGGTTATAGAATTAACAGAGCTAGTAAGCCAAACTGTATCATTAGCTATCGTAGTTTACCGACTGAGCGCAAGAGTAGGTTATCAAAGGGAATGAAAATGAGGGTGTGTGATTATCGACTTCCTAGTAATCCTTTCTTATCAGGCATAAAACATTTGAATCGACTTGATCAAATCTTGGCACGATCTGAATGGGATGAGCAGTTTGATGACGGTATCATGCTTGATCAATATGATTCAGTTGTAGAGACGACGTTTGGTAATATTTTTTTTAGATCAGCGAATGGATGGGTGACGCCACTTATCGATGAGTGTGGCATAGAGGGGGTAATGAGGTCTCTAATTGTTAAGAAGATCATGCCAATGATGGCGGAATCCATTGAAGTACGAAAAGTTGAACTTCATGAGATAAAAGATTGCTCAGAGTGGTTTGTTTGTAACGCCGTTCGCGGCATACTACCCGTCAGTTTTTTGTCTCCGAATATCTCTTGGTCAATTGGCGAGAACACAAAAAAACTCCGGAGAGCTCTCTCTAGGCTTTATCCTTGTTATATATGAAAAAAAAAATAATACGCGTTTCAATCGTTTCGGGTATTTTATTCGGAATGGTGATTAGCTTCGTGGTCGTGAACTTTTATGCCGTCTTACATGAACCTATAGCGATCGACCATTTGTCTAGAAGTAAGTCTTTAGAACCGTCACTATATCGGGCAGATAATCGTTATCCTTGGGCTATTAAGAAAGGAAGCTCTCTAGTCCGCGTTGCGGAAGACCTACATGTCGCGGGTATAATTTCGAATCCTAATTTTTTAATTCTTTACGCTCGGCTTTCTAATAAGCAAGTGGTGCAGGCTGGAGAGTATTGGTTGCAACGTGGTGACAGCTCTATATCACTTTTAGAAAAGTTTAATCTAGGGAATGTGATAGTTCGACAAATCACGTTTATAGAGGGTTGGAATTTCTCTCAGTTGCGTGACTATTTGCACAGCCTTCCTCAGTTCTCTGATGAAAGATTTTTATCTGATTCTGAGATTCTTAAAGCTTCAAGAATTTCGATTAATCATCCAGAGGGATGGTTTTTTCCAGATACCTATTGGTATTCAAGTACCGATAAAGCGATTGACATACTTTTAAGGGCGCATCAAAAAATGCGTGCCCAACTTACCGAACTTTGGCCTCTGAGAGCTTCTGCGTTGCCCTACAATGAACCTTATGAAGCTTTAATAATGGCGTCGATAGTAGAAAAAGAGACCGGCCTTGCAACTGAGCGTGCACGCATTGCCGGAGTATTTGTCAGGCGATTACAGAGGAAAATGCGGCTTGAAACTGATCCAGCCGTTATATACGGTTTGGGTGAGCGTTTTAATGGAAATCTCCGACGTTCTCATTTGCGAGAGGAAAATGATTACAACACATATAAGGTCAAAGGATTACCGCCCACGCCGATATCTATGCCTGGGAGGGCCTCCATTATAGCTGCTCTAAATCCCCTTTCTGGGGAAAGCTTATATTTTGTCGCCAAAGGTGACGGTAGTCATGTATTCTCTGCTACTTATATAGAGCACAAGAAAGCCGTGAGAAAATTCCAGCTAAACGAGTAATGGAGATATTAATATGCAGCGCTATAGCAAATTATATTTTTGAGAATTGAAGCAGATATGGATCAGCAAGAGAAAACTGGGATGTTTATTACGCTGGAAGGCATTGAGGGAGTGGGTAAAACCACAAATATTCAATACATTAGCAAATGGCTAACAAAGAGGGATATAATTCATGTAACGACCCGCGAGCCAGGCGGAACTCCCCTCTCTGAAGATATTAGATCGCTTTTGTTGCGCTCGCAAGTAGAAGAGGTTATGCCAATGACAGAGCTCTTCTTAGTTTTCGCAAGTCGAGCGCAGCATATTGAGAAACTCATAATACCCTCATTAGCCGACGGCACTTGGGTTTTGTGTGATCGATTCACCGATGCAAGTTATGCATATCAAGGTGCAGGCAGAGGTATTTCGGAGGCAACAATCCAGAATTTAGAATCCGTTGTGCATCAAAAAATGCAACCTGACCTCACTATCATTTTAGATCTTCCAGTAGCAGACGGTCTTTCACGTGCGAGAGAAAGGAGTAATCCAGATAGATTCGAACTGGAGGATTTAGATTTTTTTGAACGAGTTAGGAAAAACTATTTATTAAGAGCGAAACGGTTTTCTGGGCGGTGTCAGATAATTGATGCGTCACAACCACTAAAAGATGTTCAGGATCAACTTAATAAAATTCTTTTAGAATTCACACATAAGCGGTGATTTGATGAAGATGAGAGAGGCGCTGAGCTGGCAAAAAGAGAATTGGAGAGACGTTACACGCCAAATTAGTAATAATCGGATGCCACATGCAATTCTTCTTGTGGGCAGCTCGGGCTTAGGCAAGCAATATTTTGCAAAATTATTGGCAAGGTACCTTTTATGCCGCAAACGGGTTGGGATCATTCCGTGTGATACGTGTAAAGGATGCGATTTGACGAGAGCTGGTAATCATCCAGATTTGATAGTTGTTGAACCGGAGAAAACTGGCAAATCCATCGGTATTGAAGATGTTCGGAAACTGTCTGATCGTCTTAACAAAACCGCTCAACAGGGAGGTTGGAAAATAGCGTTAATAAATCCAGCTGATAGTCTGACGCTTCATGCAAGTAATGCCCTATTGAAGACTCTTGAAGAGCCAACCCGTAACACTACAATACTTATGACATCTCAATTTGTATGGCGCCTGCCCATTACGGTAAGAAGCCGGTGTCATCGTGTTGTATTTAACACTCCGCCAAAAAGTTTATCTTTAAAATGGATTGAACAGTTCGCTGAAAGTCCATCTGTAGCTCAAGAGGCGTTGACTTTAGCGGATGGCAGACCATTTTTGGCGAAACATATCTTGGGTACTCAAATATATAAGTATAGATCAGAATTCGAGAAATGGATTGCGAAAGTAAGCCGCTTTGAAGCCTCGCCGCTAGATGCTGCACGTTTTTGTCAAAGGAGGGATCATGTGCAGCTTGTTGAATGGTTCCTAACTTATTTGGCGAAAAGGGTGCAACAGGATCTTGCTAAAAAGTGTGTGCCCCCAGTATTTAATTTTTATGACAAACTATTTCGGGCTCGTGGCTGGTTCCTATCTAAGGCCAACCCAAATCCTCAGCTGATATGGGAGGAAATATTTCTTGATTTTAGAACGTTATGCCTAAAGATGGGTAAGGATCTAGACTGGAGTAATAATCAAACAGAGTAAAGTCAGTATGTGCGCATCCGGAGGTGTTAATGACCAAAGAAAAAAATTTTGAGTCATCTTTTATCATAAGATCTTTTCCAGTAGGACCCTTTCAGTGTAACTGCTCAATTATCGGAGACTCAACGACCAAAAAGGCTCTGGTCATTGATCCGGGCGGGGATCCAGAGCTAATCCTAGCGACACTAATTGAATTACAATTGTCAGTGGTTGCGATAATACACACACATGCCCATCTTGATCACATTTTAGCTGCAGGTGACCTTAAGAGAGCGACTGGAGCGTCTATTTATCTGCATCGTAACGATAAATTCTTATGGGATATGCTAGAGCAGCAATGTTTAATGATGGCAGTGGCTTATAAACCTATACCTGAACCGGATTATTTTTTAAGTGATGATGATGATCTATCCTGCTGTGGAGGAATTGCCATACATACCCCCGGGCATAGTCCGGGATCAATGAGTTTTTGGTTCGAGCAACATCAAACCTTGATTGCAGGGGACACTCTGTTCAAAGGAAGCATAGGGAGAACTGACCTCCCTGGAGGTGACATCAGCATGATTACAAAGTCAATCAAAGAGCGTATCTATAGTCTTGACGATTCCGCCTTAGTTATCACGGGTCATGGACCAAGTACACGGATCGGTATAGAGAAGAATTATAACAATTTTGTAAGAATATAAATTTTCATCGAGGCTTGGGGTTAAAAATGCAAGAAAAAATAATGATTATGTTGACTATGCAGGAGGCTATGAACAACAAAGTACATTCAAATTGGCGAGACAAAAATTTTGCATGGTATCGAGCAATATGGATAGAGTGTGCTGAATTATTAGATCACCATGGTTGGAAGTGGTGGAAAAAGCAAGAGCTCAATCGCGGTCAAATGTTACTCGAATTGATTGATATCTGGCACTTCGGTCTCAGTCTACTCCTTGCAAGAAACGCTAAGATTGAATCGATATCAGCTACTTTAGAGCAGGAACTATCTAATGTTTCAAATAGTGACAATTTTGGAGTAGACCTCGAGATTTTCGTTAGCTATACGCTGGAAACGAAAGACTTTGATGTTGCAAAATTCGCTTGCTTGATGCGCGGAATTGATATGAGTTTTGAAGAGCTTTATGTGGGTTACGTCGGAAAAAATGTTCTTAATTTTTTTCGCCAAGATCATGGTTATAAAGATGGCTCTTACAGAAAAGAGTGGGGAGACCTCGAAGATAATGAGCATCTCATCAGAATTGTTAAAGAGTTGGACGTAAATTCACTCACGTTTAACGAAGATTTATACCATCGTCTTGAAATAACATATATGGACAATTTGGGATTCGAAAAAAGTCATCCGTAACATTTAATTTCTAATTTGTAATATTCAATAGATTTCTCTCATTGGCTGGGCAAAATGCGCAATCAATCATATACTAAGGCCTCAAGAGTTTAAGGGGGATTGTTAAATTGAAAGAACCTGTATGTGTCACAGTCACAGGCGCCGCCGGCCAAATAAGTTATTCGTTAATTTTTCGCATTGCGTCTGGCGAGATGCTGGGGTTGGACCAGCCTATTGTGCTCAAACTTTTAGAGGTAACACCAGCGCTTGGAGCATTGCAAGGGGTAACGATGGAATTGGAGGACTCTGCCTTCCCTCTCTTAAGGGAAATTATATACACGGATGATGCTGAAATTGGGTTTAAGGATAGCGATTTCGCACTATTAGTTGGTGCTCGGCCCCGTGGTAAAGGAATGGAGCGAAAAGATCTTCTGGAGGCGAATGCTAATATATTTTCTCTGCAGGGCAAGACAATAAATGAAGTAGCATCAAGAGAAATTAAAATTTTGGTGGTGGGTAATCCTGCTAATACCAATGCCTTAATCCTCGCGAAAAATGCTCCAGATATCGATTCTAAGCAAATTACTGCAATGACGCGTTTGGACCACAATAGAAGTTTGACTCAATTAGCACAAAAGCTTGACAGCCCCATAACCAAGATAAGGCATGCTGCTATATGGGGCAACCATTCGTCCACTCAATATCCTGATTTACACCACTGTTCAGTTAACGGCATCCCAGCCCTATCTCTCATTGATTTTGAATGGTATGAAAATCATATGATTCCTTCAGTACAACAGAGGGGTGCAGCTATTATAAAGGCTCGTGGATCCTCGAGTGCCGCGTCTGCTGCTAATGCAGCGATAATGCACATGCGAGACTGGGTGCACGGCTCTCAAGATAACGACTGGGTTAGCATGGGTGTCGTCAGTGATGGCAGTTATGAGATTGAACATGGGCTGGTGTACTCATTTCCTTGTATTTGTAAGCATGGAGAATGGAATATTGTTAAAAACTTAGAAATAAATGTCTTTTCGAGGCAGAAAATGACTGCGTCTAAATTGGAGTTAATTGAGGAGCGTGATGCTGTTGCACATTTATTTACATAATCTTGTACACTTTGAGACGTAGGAATTACGTTAAACTTATCTAGATACACGTTATACAAAAAGCACGAGGTAAATAAAAAATGCTCCCATCGATCGGTTCTATTGCGCCAAATTTCTCTCTTTTGAATCAGAATTCTGAATTGATTTCTTTGGATAGTTTTCGTGGTAAAAATTCAGTTCTCCTTTACTTTTATCCACGAGCCATGACGCCAGGTTGCACTACGCAGGCCTGTGGAATAAGAGATTCTATTGATCAATTTGATCAAGTTGGCGCCAAGGTTTTGGCTGTTAGTCCAGACACCCCTGAAAAGTTGAAAAAGTTCGTTGAAAAGGAGGCGTTAAACTTTACGTTACTCTCTGATGTTGATCATGCTGTGGCGGACAGCTTCGGCGCGTGGGGGTTGAAGAAATTTATGGGTAAGGAGTACATGGGTATATTGAGATATACTTACATAATCGATATAAATGGTAAAATTACGCATATTATTAAAAATGTAAAAACAAAGACACACCATCAGGATAGCTTACAGTTGATTTCGGATGATTAAATTATCCTGTCAGAAATCTGATTTCAGAGTTTTTATCACCGTAACGGGTTATTTTTTGGGAGAGTTTTATGTTGTTTGTTGAAAATGTTCAGGCGCAGGCTTCCGGTGCTGCAGGAGAGCCTAACTTAATGTTCCAACTTCTATTATTCGCGGGCTTATTCGGGCTGATGTACTTCATGATAATACGGCCGCAAAGAAAACGTCAGAAGGCTCATAATGATCTACTCTTAAGACTCGCGAAGGGTGATGAGGTACTGATGACGAGTGGATTGTTAGGAAAAATTATAAAGCTCGATGGTGACTATGTCGTTCTAGATGTCGCCGAAAGTTTGCAGCTAAAATTTCAAAAATCTGCGGTGCATGCGGTACTTCCAAAGGGTACTTTCAAGGCAATTTAATTAAGTCCTCGCTTCAGCACCTGATTTAGACGCTATGGCAAGCAGTAGTATAAATTTAGTTACCTTTTAGTCGATAAGTTGACCAAAATAGGCCAATCTGTTATGGAAGATGTGTTAGATAGTCTAAACGCGATTATTTGGGGTCCATTAATGCTGGGACTCATTTTAGGCACTGGATTGTACCTAACTATTGGCCTGAGAGGGGTTTCGCTCTCTCGCATTCCACATGCCTTTGCATTATTAGTTCGCGGCAGAGATGGAGACGGAGACGGAGAGATTAGTCCGTTTAATGCTCTCATGACAGCATTATCTTCAACTATTGGTACGGGAAATATTGCCGGGGTGGCGACCGCCGTCGGGATAGGGGGTCCCGGGGCCTTATTTTGGATGTGGTGCGCTGCTGTCCTTGGGATTGCAACGAAATATGCAGAAGCAGTCTTAGCTGTAAGGTATCGAGAGACTAATTCAACCGGAAAAAAGGTCGGCGGTCCGATGTATTACATAAAAAATGGATTAGGCAAAAAATGGCAATTTTTAGGTTTTTTATTCGCTTTTTTTGGCGCTTTGGCAGGCTTTGGTTTGGCCAACACGGTGCAATCAAACACTGTTTCGCAAGCGTTAATGTCGACTTACTCGATACCAACCATTGTAAGTGGAGTGATGATGTCATTTTTGGTAGGTTTGGTTTTATTGGGGGGGTTGAAAAGAATAGCCGATGTCGCTGGAAGATTGGTACCATTCATGGCGGCGCTGTATTTAGGATGTACGATGTTTATTCTGTTGGTAAATTTCTCTGGAATTCCAAATGCTTTTTTACTCATAATTGATAGTGCTTTTAATGGAGCAGCCGCAGGTGGAGGTTTTGCTGGATCAACACTTGTAGTGGCTCTGAGAATGGGTGTTGCACGAGGTATATTCTCTAATGAGGCTGGCCTTGGTTCTGCCCCAATCGCACACGCGGCAGCGGAGACAAATAATCCTGTGAAACAGGGTAACATCGCAATGCTTGGTACATTTATCGATACCTTGATCGTATGCACTATGACAGGACTAGTTCTTGTAGTAAGTGGAGTTTGGGATGGAGAGGCTACGGGAGCGGCCATGACGTTAATGGCTTTTAGTGCAAATTTACCTTACGGTGAGTCTCTACTGACGGTTTGTATAGTGCTCTTTGCATTCACTTCTATGCTCGGATGGAGTTATTATGGTGAGCGGTGCGCGGAATTCCTTATGGGCCCCAAGATAATCGTTCCCTTTCGTGTTATGTGGGTCATAGGTGTATTTTTTGGCACTCAATTAAGTCTCAGTTTAGTTTGGAAAATTTCTGATATGCTGAACGGATTGATGGCATTCCCAAATCTAATCGCACTAATCTTGCTCTCCCCAGTAGTATTTAAGTTAACCAGTGACTACAGAAGCGAAGAGGAAGAGAATAGCGGTGAGAGAGCCTAAAACGTTCGCATGAGGATAACGTTTATACATGCCCGAAGATTCTAATCTTGTTATAGCAATATCTTCTTCGGCCTTGTTCGACATGCAAGACAGCCATGAAATATTTAAAACGGAGGGCGTCGATGCTTTTGCGGAATACCAACGACGCAATGAGCAAGTAATTTTACCTCCTGGCGATGCATTCCCATTGGTAAACAAGTTGTTGCGTCTCAATGAAAGATTAGCCGGCAAACCTCGGGTAGAGGTCATTCTTCTTTCGCGTAATTCTGCTGATACGGGACTGCGAGTCTTTAACTCCATATCCCATTACGGATTGAATATATCCAGAGCAGCCTTTTCAGGAGGTAATTCCCCCTATAGGTACGTGACGGCTTTCGCTTGTCACCTTTTTTTGTCAACAAATACTGAGGATGTAAGAAATGCACTAAATAATGGCGTTGCGGCCGCGACGCTCTTACCATCGAAAAAATCATGTAATGAGTCGGATCAAATTCGCTTTGCGTTTGATGGAGATGCGGTACTTTTTTCGGACGCTTCAGAGAGAATATTTAAAGAACAAGGCCTTCAAGCTTTTACTGAGAATGAGTTACGAGCCGCTCATCTACCGCTGGATCCTGGACCATTCAAGAGCTTTTTAGAGGCGCTACATCGTCTACAATCTCAATTTAAATCTGAAGATTGTCCGATTCGTACAGCACTTGTTACAGCGCGATCTGCACCATCGCATGAGCGGGTTATAATAACGCTGCGTAGGTGGAATATAAGGATCGACGAAAGCTTATTTTTAGGTGGTTTAGATAAAATTAATTTTTTAAGGTCGTTCGGTGCGGATGTATTTTTTGATGATCAAAAAATAAACTGTGTCCCAGCAAGTAGGTATTTATCTGCGGCTCACGTGCCTCACGGAGTGGCGAATGAAAATTAATTACTGTCTTCCTTCGGTTACTCAAAGTAGTAGCTATCGATACTGCTAGAAGATGAACAAACTAGACTTGTATTTAGACACGTAGTTTTACTCTGTAAAACCATAGCTATAACTACTATTTGCGCATCAAGAAGAAAATAAGTAGAGTCTTTAACTGCCATGGTGGAGGTTGTTTTAGTGGAGATTGCGTGTTTAGACTTGGAGGGGGTGCTGATCCCAGAGATTTGGGTCGCTTTTGCAAATAAAACAGGTATAGAAGGGTTCGCCAAAACTACAAGAGATGTGCAGGATTATGATGCTCTTATGAGATATCGTTTAAATTTGTTGAGTGAACATAATCTAACCTTATCTGAGATAAAAGAGGTGATTGAGACACTAAAACCACTAGAGGGCGCAATTGAGTTCACTGATTGGTTGCGTGAGCGATTTCAAGTTGTAATATTATCGGATACTTTTTATGAGTTTGCGCAGCCTCTGATGAAAAAGCTTGGATACCCAACTTTGCTTTGTCATACACTAATTCTGGACAAGTTTGGTATGATCTCGGATTACAAGCTGCGGCAAGCAAATCACAAGCGTCAGGCTATACTGAGTCTTAAGAGCTTGTATTTCCGAACGATTGCGGCTGGCGATTCATATAACGATATATCCATGTTACATGAGGCAGATTCCGGCGTTTTGTTTAATGCCCCCGATAACGTAAAGAAAGAGTTTCCACAATTTCAAACAGCCCGAACATATTCAGAGCTTAAAAAAGAGTTCCTTAACGCAAGCAGCCGATCACTACGGATTTGACCTCGGTTAGTGATGGTCGAAAGAGAGGATAAAATATCCTTTGAAAAAAGCATGCAACAATAGCACGCATCAGATTCGATATAAGAAGAAGCTTTTCAAGGCGAGAGAAAATAAGATTCTTGATGTTACCAAAGCCCTTCTTTTGAGCAGTGACAACGGGAGTGTAACCGTTTCCAAGATTGCCGACATCTCAAAAATTGGTAAGGGGACAATATATAAGCATTTTTTGACAAAAAATCAAATTCTGGTTCAAATAATTCTTGATCATGAAAAACAACTAGGTAAAAGGCTCAGTATGGGTATAAAAAGCTCCGAGGAGGGTCAAATATCTGCTGCCTGTAAAGCCTATTTTGAATATCGTCTTGCAGAACCTGAGCTAGACAGCTTAGTGCAGAAACTAGAAAAAGAGCTTATCGACACAAATGATCTTGCACCCCAGTTTGAAGAATTACACAGAATCCGCAGGGAAAACCAAATTACCCTTAATAGAATTTTTAAAAAAAAACAGACTGAAGTGAATGGCGATGAAGAAGAATGTTCTGACTTTCATTATTTTGCATGTTGGGCTCTTGCACAAGGAGCAGTCGAGCTTTATTTAAACAAAGCGCACCATCAGGTTGATATGGGTCAGTTAATGACTTTTATTATAGAAATTGGTTCAACGATTGGCATCAACAATAAATTTATAGGAGCATTACAAGATCAGCAAAAAAAGTACGATTCTTGAGAAAAAATTTTCTGATCAGGTTCCCGATGCATCTGCCTTCAAAGAAACCTCCCTGCCTCCGGTAGATAGTTGGAATACGCCTCTAAGTGGAGATCTCGATATTGATATTGATCGCGAGGGAGTCTGGAGACATGAAGGAGATTTAATAAAAAGACCGAGTCTGGTAGCATTTTTTAGTTCAATTCTCCGGCGGGATGGCGACGATTATTTTCTTATTACGCCCGCAGAAAAGTGGCGAATTTCAGTGGCTATTGCCCCTTTTTTTATTATTTCGGCAGAGCTCGTGAATTACCGAGAGAAGAGCGCTGTGCGGATGACCACTCGAACTGGAGAAACTTTCTTTGTCGGGGAAAATAATCCTCTTTGGTTGAAAAAAATTTCAAGTGAGGTGAATCCAATACCGCTCGTCACCGTGAGAGGTAATATGGCTGGGATAATTAGCCGCCCCGTGTACTACGACTTAATTTCTTGGGCGAGAACCGCTCCAGACAATACCTTGATCGTTGAGAGCTTGGGTCAAGCTTACAGTATTGGTAGTTTTTAAGATAAGCTCGTCACCTTTTACCTACATGCTCGAGTAATTTGGTCCGCCTGCACCTTCGGGAACGGCCCAATCAATGTTCTGACTAGGCTCCTTTATATCACATGTTTTACAATGGACACAGTTCTGCGCATTAATCTGGAAAGTATCCACCCCTTCGGAGTCTGTTACAACTTCGTAGACCCCAGCAGGGCAGTAGCGTTGTGCAGGCTCGTCATATGCCGGCATACTGAATTTTATTGGAAGGTCTTTATCTTTGAGTTTCAAATGACAGGGCTGGTTCTCCTCATGATTGGTATTTGATAAATACACTGAAGACGCTTTGTCAAAACTTAATTTATTATCGGCAACCGGATAATTAATTTTTTGGCATTCATCTGCCAGTTTCATTGATAAGTGGTCTGGGGTTCGGTCCCGCACGGTAAACGGTACTCTACCAAAAAACACGTTCTGCTCAATCCATATGAACGCTGACGCAATTAGCAAAGGGAATTTGTGCATCCAACCTGAAAAGTTTCTGGACTTGTAAAGCTCATCATAAAGCCATGACGACCTGAACGCAGTCTCGTAAGTAGCTAACTCGACGGCGGCTGAATCACCAAATTTGAACGCTTCCGCAATGCATTCCGCCGCTATCATCCCACTCTTCATTGCGGTATGGTTTCCCTTAATTTTGACGCTATTAAGCGTGCCGGCATCACACCCGATTAACAAGCCGCCTGGGAAAGTCATTTTAGGCAGAGAGTTAAGACCGCCTTTTATGATAGCGCGCGCACCGTAACTAATGCGTTCCCCGCCCTGTATATGCTTTTTAGCTTCGGGATGATGCTTCCAGCGTTGAAGCTCATCAAATGGACTAACATGAGGATTGGAATAGTTGAGATCGACAATGATCCCAAGGTATACCTCGAGGTTATCTGCGTGATAGAGAAAAGTTCCACCGCCAGTGCCACTTTCCATTAGGGGCCATCCTAAACCGTGGACAACTAGCCCAGGCTGATGCTGTTCTGGTAAGACTTTCCAAACTTCCTTGATGCCAATTCCATAATGTTGAGGGTCAGAATTTTCATCCAAGCAAAATTTTTCAATTAACTGTTTTCCGAGATGACCACGACATCCTTCAGCGAGGAGAGTATACCTCCCGCAAAGCTCTATTCCTTGCGTATAACTCTTTTTTGGGATTCCATCTGCGTCGACTCCCATGTCTCCAGTCACAATTCCCTTGACAGAGCCATCTTCTTTGAATGCTATCTCCGATGCCGCTACCCCCGGGAAGATGTCTATTTCTAATTGTTCAGCTTGATCTGCGAGCCATCTACATACATTGCCCATCGAGACAATGAAGTTATCCTTATTGTGCATGGGCCTAGGAATCATGAAATTCGGTAATATAAAAGACAATGCTCTTGAAAGAAAAAATACGAATTTATCTTTTACTACCGTATTATTAACTGGTGCTCCAAGTTCCTTCCAATTAGGTATTAGCTCGTCTAATGCCTTTGTGTCAAAAACTGCTCCGGATAAAATATGAGCGCCCACTTCACTACCTTTTTCGATCACACACACCATTAGTGATGGGTCTAGCTGCTTCAACCGTATTGCCGCAGACAACCCCGCCGGTCCGGCTCCGACAACGACTACGTCGTATTCCATAGATTCTCTATCCAAACTGTATCTCGCTCTGTTATCTACTGGGTTGCCAAGGTTCTTTAAACATACTAGCTAGTCTATACAATTTTTTTGCCTACCAAGCTTACGCTACTTAATCCAGCATGATGCAACTTTTTTATTAATAGTCTTTGAATCTTTACGGTGCGTTGGTCAGTTCGGTTGAATTCGACAAATATTTGTTTATTTTATCTGATTGATTTTATTGCAATACATTGGAATAATGCTCATCGATTTGGTCGGCTTTTGACACTCTATCGTACTATTGTGTTGTTGAACATGTTTTTAATCACATCAAACCCACGAGGTTTTATATGAAGGTGTTAGTTCCAGTCAAGCGGGTAGTGGACTACAACGTCAAAGTTAGGCCGAAGGTTGATGGCAGTGGCCCTGAGGTAAATAACCTTAAAATGTCGATAAACCCATTTTGTGAAATCGCAGTGGAAGAAGCAATTCGACTCAAAGAAAAGGGCCTTGTGGAGGAGATTATCGCGGTTACGATCGGTCCACAGCAAGCCCAAGAGCAGCTCAGAACAGCACTTGCTTTGGGGGTAGATCGGGCAATTTTAGTGCTCACTGATATTTTGGTTGAGCCGTTGGCAGTGGCTAAGTGCTTAAAGGAGCTATGCCACAGAGAGACACCAGATCTTATTATTTTAGGGAAGCAGGCAATTGATGGCGATAATAACCAAACGGGGCAAATGTTAGGGGCTCTAATGCGCTACCCACAAGGTACTTTTGCCTCTGAGTTAATGATCGAGGGAAATCGTGCAATAGTGAAAAGAGAAATAGACGGTGGACTTCAGACTGTATCTTTAAGGCTCCCAGCGATCGTAACAAGTGATTTACGTCTAAATGAACCTCGGTATGCTTCATTACCAAACATTATGAAGGCGAAACGTAAACCACTTACTACCGTAACGCCGGAGGAACTTGGGGTTGATGTGTCACTTAGAACACAATTACTTAATGTAAAACTGCCACCTCAAAGAAAGGCCGGTATAGTGGTTAATGATGTAAAAGACCTTGTTCACAAACTTAAAAATGAAGCGAAGGTGATTTAATGGCGGTATTAATTTTGGCGGAACACGATAATCTGTCTCTCAAACCTGTCACGTTAAATTCTGTGACCGCTGCTAAACTGGTTGATGATGAGATACATATCTTAGTAGCAGGGAGTGAATGTAAGTCAGTTGCTGACCAAGCCGCATCTGTGGCAGATGTTTCGAAGATTATTGTTGCAGATTATCCTGTATATAAAGATTTTCTTGCAGAAAATCTTGCTCCTTTGATTGCAGAGGTTGGCAGTGGTTACTCGCATGTATTTGCGACAGCAACCGCAAGTGCTAAAAATATAATACCCCGAGCCGCTGCTCTAATGGATGTGCAAGCCGTATCGGATATTAGTGGAATCGTAGACAAAGATACCTTCGAGCGCCCGATATACGCAGGAAGCATGATTGCTACCGTGACAAGTAATGACGCCATCAAAGTTGTGACTGTGCGTGGAACGGCATTTGACGCTGCGTCAGGGGAGGGCGGTAGAGGGACAATAACGCAAATTTCCTCATCGTTTGATGAAGCCTCCTCAAAGTTTATTGCAGAACAAGTAGTTAAATTCGATCGTCCCGAGCTTGCCGGAGCAAAGGTCGTAGTATCGGGCGGACGCGCACTCGGTAGTGCGGAACAATTTTCGCTAATTTATGATTTTGCAGATCAGTTGGGGGCGGCAGTTGGAGCTTCACGAGCAGCAGTTGACGCAGGGTATGCGCCAAATGACATGCAAGTGGGACAGACAGGAAAAATTGTTGCGCCTGATTTATATATCGCAATTGGCATTTCTGGAGCTATTCAGCACCTCGCAGGGATGAAGGATAGTAAGGTGATTGTTGCGATCAATAAAGACCAAGAAGCGCCTATATTTTCGGTGGCTGACTATGGTCTAGTGGGTGATCTGTTTACCGCGTTGCCAGAGTTTGAGGCCGCTCTATAGCGCTGAGAGAAAAGCAGGTATTTTAATCCAAATATTTGGACCGCCTTACTACAATTCAGGTGTAGAAAAATATCATATACTCTCAGCAGACCTCACATTTATTTGATAGCATCAGTTTGATTTCACGTTAACTGACCGGCCTTCGTGAGTTGGTTCGGTATTGATCATGAGGTACACTCCCGTCGTTGCGTGCTATATTAATTGCGGGGTTTCACGATGTTGTCTGGGTTAGCAGATACCTCAAGAAAAGACTCCCAAAAATGGTGTTGCTAGCATTTGGCCTAACATAAAATAGACAGTATTAGGACTTAGCCCTCTCAATTCATTGTAGTGGCACCTCATAGATTCAAGCTGTTAAATTAATCGACAATATTGATATATTGTGTTGCCAGAGGAGCAGGGCAATCGGATACAAGTGATTGTGTGCCAGATACCTCAAGAGTGGCTTTAAAAAAGCTTATTTTGTAAGTCCACAAAACTGGAGTCTTATCAAATAATGTTTGTTGGAGGGTTTTGACTAAATGAATAGAGAAATCGTTTTGGGACTTCTTCTCTCTTGCTTTCAAGTATTCAGCGGATGGTCGTTTGGAGCGTATAATGAAGATGAATACGGTTCTAAAATAGCTGAGATCAAAGTAACTAATGCATGGACACCGGCCTTACCACCGACCGCAAAAGTAAGTGCGGGTTACTTCTCAATAACAAACAATGGAACTGAGAAAATGACAATAGTGAATGTGACCAGCCCAGCCTATAGTGATGTTGAGATCCATGAGACAATAGTGGATCAGGAGATTACACGAATGTCTAGATTGCCAGAGATAGACATCAATTCGAAGGAGAAAATTCTTTTTGCTCCCGGTGGAAAACATTTAATGTTCAGTGACCCACAATTTGAGGACAACAATTTAAGCGGCTTTATCGTCACGCTGACATTTTCGAATGGGGCACAATACCATTTTTCTATGGATATCAAACAAAGAAAAAATGAACCCGCGTGGCCCATAAATCCGCATGCTGAACACTTTATGAATAATTAGTCGTAATATTAATGTGTTAACGTTGTTTAATTTTTTGCAAACTGAGTACATTTTGATCTTTGTAAATCGCCGTGAATCTAATTGATAAGGAAGAAGATGACATGAAGCGGTTCCTGCGGCATTAGTCAAAAGCTTTAAATATCAACGGTTGCAGCCATTCAACACGAAAGATGACCGCTTAATGGTCTGTGAAAGCTTCTGAATATTATAAGCCACATTTAAGACATCAGATCGACTAAGATTTAATGAGTCTTGTCTAAGCCGACCTTGGAACGCACATTGTCAGGCAGGCTCTTGCTGAATTGTAAACACGTCGATGAGCTTAAATAAAAAAAATGTTTATAAAAATGAAAATAAAATTACAGATTTCGGTCACCACACGGCACTATCCTCGATATTAGTCACAGTTTTCTGGTAGTGATATAAACAAGTTAAGTGTGTAAATGGCAAGCGTTACATCAAGACATGTTTGCGTATATGTCAGGTATTTGTTGTTCAATGCAAATTGAGTGTTATGGCACTAGGTCATATCAATCCAAATAGGGCAGTGGTCAGATGGTTTTTCGTGTGCCCGAGAATCCACATCGATGCCACTGTTTTTGACAAACGATTTAGCGGAATTCGATGCTAATATAAGATCAATGCGCAAACCTCGTTTTGGATCTTGTTCAAAGCCTTTACTTCGATAATCATACCAGCTATACAAGCGTTTACTCGCACCCCATTGTTCTCTGAAGGTGTCTGTCAGTCCAAAATCTAATAGATTTTTAAGCCAACCACGCTCCTCTGGGAGGAAGCTAGTTTTTCCCGATCGTAACCATCTTTTTACATTCTCCTCCGTTAATCCGACATCTTCATCTGACAAAGCTACATTCATGTCACCCATCAATATGAGAGCATCACTGGACAAAAAGCTGGTGTTTAGATAAGAGTTTAAATCCTCATAGAAACGTCGCTTTGCCGGGAATTTTTCAGGGTGACTTCGGCTTTCGCCCTGTGGAAAATATCCATTTAAGATATGTAGATCACCTTCTTTGTAAGCATATTTTCCGTGAATGAACCTACGCTGTGCCCCTTTAAGATCGTTAGGAAATCCTTTCTTAACCTCGAGGGGCTTTTCTTTACTCAGGAGAGCGACCCCATAGTGGCCCTTTTGGCCGAAAAAACTTGAGTAGTATCCTAGATCACTGATCTCATCGATCGGAAATGCCTCGTCATCAACCTTTGTCTCTTGTAAACCTACGATATCTGGCTTATGTTTTTCTAACACATGCTTAAGCTGTGCTGATCGCGCTCGAATACCATTTACATTGAAACAAACTAATCTTGTAGACATTATTTACCTCGTAAAAGTAGAAGATAATTTATGCGATTTTTTCCTTGCTGACTGTAAACGTATTTGATCAATTAGTATTTGCCCTGCCTCCTTCAAAATTGGATCTGGCTCAAATTTACCTTTTTGTTTCCCTAACTTTAGAGTATCTCCAATTGACAGCTTATCATCGGCTTTCATTGAATTGGCGACTATTATTTGTTTAATAGAGACATTATATTTTGTAGCTATTATAGACAAATTATCGCCTTTTTCGACAAGGTGAGTTTCAGCATTTTTCGTGTTTTCGGCCTCACTCCAAGCATCAATTGTCGCGTAGGGCAGAAGTTCAAGTTTACTTCTTCGATTATTCTCGAGGAGTAGCTGTGCGTTCTCTAATCTGTTAATGCGCTCACGTCTAGCACTTAAACTGAGGGACAGCATATCTTCGTCTTGATTTCTCCACTCTCTGCTCAAGGAGAGTTGGTTTTTTAGGTAGCTAAAATCTGGTTCCGAAGAGACACGATGATCATGCCACATTTTGAGTTGTATAACATACTGCCTTAAATCACCTAAAATCCTGTGCCGCACCGGCGAAACTCTATCCCATGGGAGAGCCGTCTCCCTATGCGATTCTCCGACCTGCTCCGGGTCGAGTGAAGACGGAAATTCGATGTCAGGCAAAACCCCGCGATGCTGCGTGCTATCTCCAGAAATACGATAAAATTTAGCATTAGTAAATTTCAATTGCCCAGTCGTAAGAGGAATAAATTCTTGGACAGTGCCCTTACCGAAAGTTTGACTACCGACGATTAATGCCCTCCCATAATCTTGTAATGCTCCTGCTGTTATTTCAGAGGCTGACGCACTTAACCTGTTGGTTATTACAATGAGTGGACCAGAGTATTCACTTCGTCGAATGGCTCTATCTGGTTGAAAAGTCATTCGTTTTGCATTTCTAATTTGGACGATTGGGCCCGGATCAATGAAGAGGTCAGTCAGATTAATCGCTTCCTTTAGCGATCCGCCTCCGTTATTTCTCAAATCGAGTACAATTCCATCAACATTCTCTTTGTTGAGCTCTTTGAGCAGATTTCTTACGTCCCTTGTTGTGCTTTTATAATTTGGTTCTCTATTTTTAAATGCCTCGAAATCCATGTAAAAAGTGGGTATCTCGATCACTCCCAAACGAAAAATATTTCCATTTCGATCTAAGTCAATGATTTGCTTCTGCGCCGATTTTTCCTCTAGCTTTACTTTGTCGCGTATTATCTCGATGATTTTAGAAGCTCCTGCGCGATCGGTACGCGCAGGTATTACCTGCAAGCGCACTAGTGAGTCTTTGGGACCTCTGATCAGACTCACGACATTATCAATCCTCCATCCTATTACATCAACAATGGGATCCATTTGCTGTCCGACACCAATTATTCGGTCCTCAGGTTTAAGAATACCTTGCAAATCTGCAGGTCCCCCGGGAATTACTCTAATGACTTTCGTGTAGTCATCTTCCGTTCTTAATTCCGCACCAATACCCTCGAGAGAAAGTGACATATTTATCTGAAAATTCTCACTATTCCTCGGCGAATAATAAACTGTATGGGGATCATAAAGCTCAGCAAAGGAATTGACATATCGCTGAAATACGTCTTGACTGTTTGTTTGCAAATACTGTTTTATCTGGTTTTTATAACGCTTTACTAATAGTTCTCTTGCTTCATCTGGATCTTTGTCGTTAAGCAATAAGCGAATCAATTCGTCAGTTATTACGTCCCTCCAATATCGCCTCGCCGCATTCGAATTTTCGGGCCAATCCCTCTTGTCGGCGTCGATAATAAAAAATGATTGTCCCTCGAGATCGAATAGAAAATCGCTTTCTAAAAGCTCTACATTATAGTTCAACTGGTTGATCACTCTCTTCAAAAAGCGATTATATATCTCGTAACCTGGAGTAATATCTCCTGATGCCATGAGATCATCCAATAAGAATTGCCATTTTAAAAATTCATCGATATCTTTTTTTAAAAAGAAAATTTTATTGGGATCGATATTTTGCAGATATTTTTTTAGATATTTTTTGGAAAAAATATCATCTATAGCAGTACTTTTGTAATGCCGGTCCTGCAATTTTCCCACAATCTCAACATACAAATCTTTATATTCATTATCGAACGAAATTTTGGGAATAACAGAGCTGAAGGCATATGCAGCATTTATTGTAATTAAGATAGTACAAAGGATTTTTTTCATGCGCTTTCCCACTTGTTGGGGTTAGATTTTATCAGAAGCCTGCGACGTTGTTATAGTGTAATGAATTTATTTATTTGAGAAATTTTGAAACTCTAGAGCGCTAAACACTCCTTGAAAAGCTTTTAGCGGGGGGAGGGGTTCCGTCAGCCGGATGTGTTTCTGATAATGTGCATGACGAGGTGCAGCTATTGCAATGTCCGCTAATCTTAATTAGTAGACAATTCTTTCTCTAGCTGATACGGTGATGTTTTAGCTACTATTGAATATAAGTATAGGATCCTGTGTCTAAAGTATTTACAGCCACCCCTTTATTCGATGCACACAACAGCTTTGTGCGTTTACCAATGGGACCGGCCATGTTAGACAATTATCCAGACTCCAAGAAGTTTATAGATTATATTGCGTTAAAAATTCCAAACTCTACTCAAGATTTCATTTTCACCCAGTCTTTCTTGAAGAGCTACAGTCGTAAAAGTGAAGCTACTTATCGTGGTTATCGCAATGAGGTTGAGCGCTTATTACTTTGGTCATGGACTGTTTGTCAGAAAAGTGTGATTACACTCAAACGACCTGATTTAGAGCTATATTTCGACTTCGTACACAGTCCGCCATCACACTGGGTTGCTACGGCAGTAGTTGATCGATTTAAGATGATTGACGGAGAGGCTCGTCAAAATAAAAACTGGCGCCCATTCGTGGTGAAAATTGCCAAATTTGACCGTAAAAACGCCTTAGACAGAGGGATCGCTATCCTAAATAGCACACAAGGACATTGTCTATCTCATGAAGCTATGAAGATCTGTTACTCCGCCTTGTCGAGCTTCTACGACTATTTAACTGATGAAGGCTACGCATTTGGTAACCCAATCCCAGCAATTCGTAAACAATCGTCTTTTTTAATAAAGGGAGCCAAATGTAAAAGTATTAAGCGGCTCTCAGACCTTCAGTGGGATTATGTATTGGATTGCGCTAACTTAGCCGCGGACAACGACTCTGACCATGAACGCACGCTATTTATCATAGCTATGCTAAAAACTCTATATTTAAGGGTATCTGAGCTATCGGTTCGTTCAAACTGGCAACCAGTTTGGAAGCATTTTTGGCAAGACAGCAACGACAATAATTGGCTAAAGGTCCTAGGTAAAGGTAATAAAATACGTGATGTATCAGTGCCTGACTCCCTTGGATCTTATATTAGGCGCTATAAAAGTTATCGGCAGTCTCTCAGCCCTAATTTTGGTATAAATTCGACGCTTGTCGCTAAAAACAGAGGTGTTGGAGGTATGACATCTAGGCAATTACGTCGTATAGTTCAGCATACTTTTGATTTAGCGTATGACAAGATGCGTTCTGAGGGATTTATTGATGAGGCTCTTGCTCTTAGAGAGGCTACCACTCACTGGCTACGTCATACTGGAGCATCTATCGACATTGCTACGCGCCCTCTTAAACACATGGCTGATGACCTCGGCCATGCTAGCATGGGTACAACCGATCAAGTGTACATTCAGTCCGATATGACGGAGCGCGCCTCTAGTGGAAAGAAACGCAGAGTCTAGCTGTCGTCGGAGCATAACAACGAATTCCAACAAAATACTTATTAAAAATGCTTTTTTATTTTATCTTTTCAAGACCATTCATAAGGGGTCGCAGCACCTCGGGAATAGTTATAGAGCCGTCCTTCGACTGATAATTTTCAAGGATGGCCACTAGAGTCCTGCCAACAGCTAGACCGGAACCATTTACTGTATGCACTAAATCAAGGTTTCCGGTGCGAAGATTACGGTATCTGGTCTTCATTCTACGCGCTTGGAAATCGGTAAAATTACTACATGAGGAGATTTCGCGGTATTTGCTCTGTGATGGTATCCAAACCTCGAGATCATATGTTTTGGCGGACGCAAAACCAAGGTCACCACCGCAAAGAGCGATACATCTGTGCGGTAATTCTAATCGTTGCAAAATTGATCGAGCGTGATGCGTTAACTCCTCAAGAGCAGACCATGAGTGCTGTGGTTCGACGAATTGGACCAGTTCAACTTTATCAAACTGATGCTGTCTAATCATACCTTTTGTGTCTTTACCATGGCTCCCAGCTTCGCTCCTAAAGCATGGTGTATGAGAAACTAATTTGATTGGTAATTCCTGAATAATTTCCCCACGAAAAATATTGGTAACTGGAACCTCAGCAGTTGGTATTAGGTAAAATTCTCGAGAATCCTCTAACTTAAATAGATCTTCTTCAAACTTGGGTAATTGACCAGTTCCAAATAATGATTCGCGGTTTACAATGAATGGCACATATACCTCTTTGTAGTTGTGCTCACTGGTGTGTACATCCAGCATAAAGTTGCTTAATGCGCGGTGGAGTTTGGCGATTGTCCCGCTGAGATACGTAAATCGAGCACCAGTAATTTTTGCTGCTCTTTCAAAATCTATACCCGATAATTTGACGCCTAAATCGCTATGGTCTGCTGGATCAAATGAAAGCTTTGGTATTTCACCATAACGACTTATCTCGAGATTATCTGCTTCATTACTCCCTACCGGAACCGTTTGATGAGGGATGTTTGGTATATCTTCAAGCATCTCTTGCATCTCATTTTGAATTTGTACCATTGAGTTTTCAGATGCAGTCAGTTTCTTTTTTAGCACCTCTCCCTTAGCGGTGTGTTCTTCAATATTCGTTCCTTCGGCTCTGGCGGTCTGGATTAATTTTCCAATCTCCTTTGCATATTTATTTTTCTGAGCCTGTAGTAACTCGGTTAATATTTGCCTATCTTTTCGTTGCTGATCTAATGCTAAGAAAAGTGCAGAATCTAAGTTAAAGTTTTTCCTTTTCAATTCAGCAGCTACTCTCTGGAGATCTGTGCGCAACAGTTTAATGTCAATCATTTTAATTCCCAATTATCATTTCATTATTATAATCTAAAGGTTACCACCCCGCCTCTTCTTACTCTGATAAAATAGATCGATCAATAATGTCAACATTAGGTGGAATTTTGAACAAAAAATTAGAGTTGCTCATTTTTGAATTTACTCGCTGGTTCGAGAAGAAAAACTCACTATCCTGATCATGAGTGCGTATGGAAAGCGATGTTAAAGTTTCCTTCATAAAACTTATTTCGATATCTCTAATCGGCTCATTTGGTTTTTTTGCAGTTAATTTGAAAGTGGAGTTATTATTCTCATCTAGAGACCGATGAATTGAGTACGCAGAACTCAGTTTACCTTCCGTCCCTAGGATAGTAAAAAGTGGTGACGTAGATATTCCTGCAATATAGTTGTCAGTAAAAACTTGCTCAAGGTCTGGGTCGTACACCCAGATTTTTCCCCTATTAATTATGATTTGCTGTTCGATGGGTGTATGTATTTCCCAACGCACTGAGTCCGGTTTTTTATATTTAAAGCTGCCGGAACCCTCGCTAATTAAACGTTGATGTTGATCAGAGGTACGCTGAGAAAATTTGGCTTCAAAATTTCGAATGTGTCCCAGCCTACCATCCAGCTCTTCTTCGGCACTTTTCTGTGCCGATAAAGTTAAAGATGGACTCAAAACTACGAAAATGTAAATAATTTTTTTAACTACATTAATCATGTGCTCAGATCATTTTTAGAGGTGAGAACTTCACGCGTGCCATTAGTGTTCATGGGGCTAATAATCCCACATTCTTCCATTCTTTCTACCAATCGTGCTGCTCGATTGTAGCCGATACGCAGCTTTCGCTGAACCGAAGAGATTGAGGCCTTTTGTGAATCGATGACAAATGAAACTGCGTCCTCGTATAAAGAATCAACTTTTTCCTCTTGATCAGCGTCTTTTTCACTTGCAAAACCAGGGACAGTGATATCGATCACCTCTGTCTCGTCAGTAATCTCTGATATATACATCGGCCTACCCCTCCGTTTTAGCTCACCAACAACTCTATGGACCTCAGTGTCATCAACAAAAGCACCATGCACTCGTTCGGGAAGACTTTTTCCGGGAGCCAGATATAACATATCTCCATGGCCGAGGAGTTGTTCTGCACCAGACTGATCAAGGATGGTACGTGAATCTATCTTTGAAGAGACTTGAAAGGCGATTCTTGATGGAACATTAGCCTTGATTAGACCAGTAATAACATCAACAGACGGCCGCTGAGTTGCGAGGATAAGATGAATACCCGCCGCCCTTGCTTTTTGCGATATCCGAGCTATCAGTTGCTCGACTTTTTTCCCGACAATCATCATCATGTCAGCGAATTCATCTATAACAACAACAATATATGGGAGCCGATCTAATGTGGGTGCCTCATATGAATCATAATTATCATGTCCGATCTCTCGCTCTTGATCTGGGATCCAAAGGGGATCCGGAATAGTGAGGTTACTCTTTTTGGCCTCCTCTATTTTTCTATTAAAACCGGCAATATTTCTGACACCCAGAGAGGACATTACTTGATAACGACGTTCCATTTCACCGACACACCATCTCAAACCAACTGACGCATCTTTCATATCTGTGATAACAGGCGTCAGAAGATGCGGAATACCATCATAAACTGACAGTTCTAACATTTTAGGGTCTACTAATATGAGTTTTACCTCTTCTGCTGATGACTTAAATAACAGACTTAAAAGCATTGCATTGATTCCAACAGACTTTCCAGATCCGGTAGTGCCGGCAACTAATAAATGTGGCATTTTAGCTAGGTCTGCCACAACGGGGGATCCGGAAATGTTATGGCCCAAAGCAAGTGTTAATGGTGAGGTGGCAGCTTCATAAACTTCACTTAATAAGACTTCACTCAACCGAACCATCAATCTGGTATCGTTAGGGATTTCGATGCCTACGACTGATTTTCCTGAAATGACTTCTACCACTCGGACGCTAGGAACTGCCATCGATCGCGCTAGATCTTTAGCCAGCGTAGTTATTCTACTCACCTTAACACCAGCCGCAGGCTGGATTTCAAAACGCGTTATAACAGGGCCTGGGAGCACTGAAACAACATCAACACTAATTCCAAAATCAAGGAGTTTATTCTCAAGGAGTCTCGAATAGTGATCAAGGGAGTCCTCAGAATAGCCCCTATTCCCAATTGCTTCCGCTGGATCGAGTAGGCTTAGTGCTGGGATTAGTGCGATTTCTTCGTCATGCTGAAATAGTATCCCTTGTTTTTCGCGTTCTGAACGATTACTTTGCTTTATCTGAGTTGCAGGAGGCTTTATTACGGGGGGTATCCTTCCCACTTTTTTAATCGTTTTTTCAACTACTCTGGTTCTTCTGGCCTCTAGATTATCTTTTGTTTGTCTTAATTCCTCTCTTTGTATTCTTTGCTCATTCAAATAGATTATGGCACCTTTAATATTTTGAAAAATTTTTAAATAAAATTTAGAAAAAATAGAAAACCAAGAAATATCGCTAAAAACGCTGATGCCAAAAAGAAATAAGGCAATTAAAATGAGAATGCTTCCAGTCTTATTAAAAGCTTCCGTCAAAGCATTACCAAGAATTTCGCCAGTAATCCCGCCAACTCGATCGAACTCAACTTCAATATCAGAGAGCAATAAATGAGCTAAAGCTGTCGCACTGAGCATTATAAGAATAAAACCGAGCAGCATCAGGAAAAGGGACTCAAAGCCGAATGAATCATGTTTCCGCTTAAAGTATTGTCTCAATTTTTCTGCTGCCCTCAATGCGAGAGCTGCTGGAAATAGAAATGCTATTATCCCGAACAGGTTGTAGAACCCGTCTGCTATGTGTGCCCCCACTGGTCCAATAGCATTCATTGCATTTTCTGTCGTACCTGTGGTAGTCCAACTTGGATCGTCTGGCGAGTAAGTGATTAAAGAAACAAAAATAACGGCGCACAATAAAATTAAACCAATAAGTCCACCCTCAGAAAATATCCGTCGTATCCGAGAATCATGGAACGAAGTTTCTGTGTTATTTTCTGACTTGGATTCATGCTTACCTAGCAAAGGAATACCCCTAGTAGACATATAAATGTTGTATTATTTCACATAGTATGCAAAAAAGTGCGGAACAGTGATAATCCGCCCACATTTCATGCCTCTTGTTAGTATAATAGGCCTGTTAAACAATTCATTATCCTAATAATAGCACTCCTTAATGCATTGGGTAATTGAAGATCGATTCAATTTATCTTTTAACATACCCTTGGAATTTACATGAAAAATCATTATCCCCTCATCATTTTAGGTTCAGGACCAGCCGGTTGGACAGCAGCTGTTTATGCTGCGAGAGCTAATCTTAGACCAGTTCTTATCACAGGTATTCAATTAGGAGGCCAACTTACAACTACCACCGATGTTGATAACTGGCCCGGTGATGTTTCAGATCTTCAAGGTCCAGAGCTGATGCAACGTATGCAAGAACATGCCGAGCGTTTTGACACGAAGGTTGTTTATGACCATATTGAGTCGGTCGACTTGTCACAAAGGCCTTTCACTTTAAATGGTGGAGATATTTATACTTGCGATGCTTTAATAATAGCAACGGGCGCATCGGCGCAATATCTAGGACTACCATCGGAAGAGGCATTCATGGGCAAGGGAGTTTCGGCATGTGCCACATGCGATGGGTTTTTTTATAGAAACAAAAAAGTGGCAGTTATAGGAGGAGGTAACACCGCCGTTGAAGAATCTTTATATTTGTCTAATATTTGCTCTGAGGTATTATTGATTCATCGTCGAAATAAGCTTCGTGCAGAAAAAATGCTACAAGACAAGCTTTTTCAAAAAGTAAGGGAGGGAAATGTAAAGATATATTGGAGTCACACGTTGGAAGAGGTCTTGGGAGATGAGAATGGCGTGGTTGGTATCTCGATACTAGATTCACATAGTCAGGTAAAAAAAGAAATAGACCTAGCAGGAGTATTCATAGCTGTGGGACATAAACCAAATACTGAGATATTTAAAGGTCAGCTTAAAATGAATAATGGATATATCCAGTTAGTTGGGGGTGCAAATGGTAATGCCACGGAAACCACGGTTGAGGGTGTATTCGCTGCCGGCGACGTGGCAGATTATGTTTATAGGCAGGCAATTACGTCCGCAGGCAGTGGTTGCATGGCTGCACTCGATGCAGAGAGATTTCTTGATAAATAGCCTTTGATGACACTCGTCTACCTTGATGAACATAATCCAATCTTTCCAGATTCTTGCGATGCGATCGACGATCCTGATGGATTACTTGCGTTTGGCGGAAATCTCGCTCCCGAGACACTTTTGGACGCCTACAGAAAAGGAATTTTTCCCTGGTATCAAGATGGTGATCCGATTATGTGGTGGTCTCCCTCAGCACGGTGTATCTTACGATTAGATAAATTTCATGTCTCAAAAAGCCTCCGGAGACTCATTCGAAAAAATATTCACAGTATTACTTTTAATAGAGCTTTCAAGGAAGTTTTGCGAGGCTGTTCTGCGCCTCGAGACAATCAAGCAGGCGGAACTTGGATAACGAATGATATGTATGAAGCTTATAGCAAACTGCATACATTAGGTTTCGCACATTCATTAGAAGTTTGGAGTAATGGGTTTTTAGTTGGAGGATTATACGGAGTAGCAGTCAATAGAGTATTCAGTGGAGAGTCAATGTTTAGCAAAACAGCTAATGCATCAAAATTGGCGTTGTATGCATTGTGCCACCAATTGAGGCTCGCAAATTTTACGGTAATCGATTGCCAAATGCCAACTGACCATCTGTTACGATTAGGGGCTGAGGTGATCTCACGAGATACGTTTTTGAAAATTTTAGGCTCGCGCGAAGATATTTGTCTTAAATGGGACACGCCTTGGCAAAATTGTTCTGACATTAGTAGAAGCTGCTTATGAAGGAAAAGGAATTTATTATTCACAGCTCCCAATGAGTGTTTTATCCCTAAAACGTACCTTTTTGCCGCCACTAATTAGTACTGAGTCATAGTCCTGAAAAATTAATCTAATTGCTTTTTGCTTAAATGGTAATTTTAAGGCACACTGCGCTCGATTTTTAATAAAGGAAGACTAACAGCGTTATGGCGAAAGAAGAGAATATTGAGTTCGATGGTGAGGTTGTTGACACCCTTCCCAATACCACCTTCAAGGTAAAACTTGAAAATGGGCATACTATCATCGCGCATATATCAGGCAAAATGAGGAAACACTACATTCGGATTCTTACGGGTGACAAAGTGAAGGTGGAGATGACACCATATGATCTCACGAAGGGTCGCATCACTTTTAGGGAACGGTAGGCGACTTATGCCGACGGCTTACGTAAGCAGAACATTCCATATAGCAAGCACGCTTTCCAAAGTTTTTTAAATCCATGAGTTAATGTGGTGCATTCAGCAGAGCTCCTACGCCCGTTTTTGCTCGATGCAAGAGACGCTAAGTTCATTATTGTCGATAGTGACTGTCACCGTGCCGCCACCACTACTCAACACTCCAAACAGAAGCTCTTCGGCGAGAGGTTTTTTTATCTTCTCTTGTATTAGTCTCTCCATCGGCCTAGCTCCCATTTTTTTGTCGTAGCCGCGACTAGCGAGCCATTCCCGAGCCGGTTGATCTACAGAAAGGAAAACCTTTTTCTCGTCTAGTTTCGTTTGCACCTGGATGAGAAACTTGTCGACCACTGTCAGAATCACATTCATCGCCAGAGGACCAAACTGCACTATGTGATCAAGCCTATTCCGAAACTCTGGAGAAAATGACTTTTTTATTATTTCTAAACCGTCACTTTGATGATCCTGTTCGGTAAAACCGATGGAAGCGCGACTCATTTGCTCCGCGCCAGCATTTGAGGTCATTATTAAGACAACATTCCTGAAATCGGCTTTCCTTCCATTGTTATCGGTAAGCGCACCATGATCCATCACCTGAAGAAGTATATTAAAAACGTCTGGATGGGCTTTTTCGACTTCGTCAAGAAGAACAACACTATGGGGGTGTTTGTTGACAGCTTCAGTAAGTAGTCCTCCCTGATCAAAGCCTACATAACCGGGCGGCGCTCCTATCAAGCGCGATACTGTGTGTCGTTCCATATACTCCGACATATCAAACCGAATTAGCTCTACTCCAAGGACTTTTGCCAGTTGTTTACAAACCTCGGTTTTTCCGACGCCAGTTGGTCCAGTAAATAAAAAACTTCCAATAGGTTTACTGCTCTCACGAAGCCCTGCCCTTGAAAGTTTAATTGCTGTTGCCAGGACGTCAATTGCAGGATCTTGGCCAAATACAACCATCTTAAGCTTCTCAGCGAGACTCTTTAACTGTTCTTTATCAGAATTAGATACGCTCTTGGCAGGGATTCTAGCAATCTTAGACACTACTAATTCAATGTCACTGACAGACACGGTCTTTTTCCTTTTACTAGGGACCTGTAGTCGTTGAAAAGCCCCGGCCTCATCAATGACGTCAATGGCTTTATCAGGCAGAAAACGATCATTTATGTGCTTGTCAGCCAAAGACGCTGCTGACTGCAGTGCCGAGTCGGTAAATTTGAGCCTGTGGTGCTGCTCAAAGCGCGATTTAAGCCCCTTGAGTATTTTATATGTGTCATCAACACTAGGTTCTGACACGTCAATTTTTTGAAATCTTCTAGAAAGCGCATGATCTTTTTCAAATACACCACGATATTCCTCGTAAGTAGTTGACCCAATACAACGAAGCTGACCAGAGGACAAAAGCGGCTTTAGAAGATTTGAAGCGTCCATAACTCCGCCAGATGCTGCTCCAGCACCTATTATTGTGTGAATTTCATCAATAAATAATATGCACTTATCGATTGCTTTTAACTCAATGATAATACCCTTCAAACGCTTTTCAAAATCGCCTCGATATTTTGTTCCGGCCAAAAGAGATCCCATATCTAGTGAGAAAACGGTACTTCCCATTATTGGCTCGGCCACCCCGCCGTCCTCAATAAGCTGCGCTAGTCCCTCCGCGATCGCAGTCTTGCCAACACCAGCATCTCCTACGAGCAACGGGTTGTTCTTCCGCCTCCGAATTAGAATTTGACTTACTCGCTCAACCTCTTTTGTGCGGCCTATCAGTGGATCTATCAAACCCTGTCGAGCATGATCATTGAGGTTGGTGGCGAACTGAGACAGTAAACTAGAATCATTGTCATGATCGCTACCCTTTTGCACCTCCTCTTCATGAGAGGTTTCCCTCTTTGAGGTGTCAGCGTGGTCCGCATATTTTGATATCCCATGAGAAATGTAATTAACCAAATCTATCCGAGCGATATTTTGTAGCCGAAGAAAGTAGACTGCTTGGCTTTCTTGCTCGCTATAGATTGCGACGACCACATTTGCCCCCACAACTTCCTTATCATTAGAGGAGTTTACCTGAAAAACAGCGCGTTGCAGGACTCTCTGGAAGCCATGCGTAGGTCGGGTCTCGTGATCCTTTTCGCTGGCTGGGATTATTGGAATTGTCGAATCGATAAACTCAGCTAGATCTCGCCTCAATACTGGAAGATCAGCTCCGCATGCCCTCAAGACGTCAGTTGCTGATGCATCATCTAAAAGAGCCAGTAGCAGATGTTCAACGGTCATAAATTCATGACGCTGCTCACGTGCAGTTTTAAATGCAAGATTTAAAGTTACTTCTAACTCTCTACTCAGCATAAGTAGGACCTTTATTCCTCACTACAGGGCTCCGCCTCACATAGCAGAGGATGCTCAAATTGTCGTGCATATTTACTCACAAGTGCCGCTTTTGTTTCGGCAATATCCTGAGTATAAACACCGCACACTCCCCGCCCCTCAGTATGTACTAAGAGCATAATGCGTGTTGCAACATCACGGCTTTTGTTAAAAAACTTTTCTATCAACTCAACTACGAATTCCATGGGTGTATAATCATCATTTACAATAACTACTTGGTACATTTTAGGCTTGCGTAACTCAGGCGGGGCTTCCTCCACGAGCGTAGACGAATCTTGGTCTAAACTTGGTTTTGATGGGGAATCCCCCATATAACCGCTCCCGAATGATATTTTCAAATGAACTATTGTAGTTACGCACTATTTACAGATTATAGACCAAAGATAAGCTAATTATTAGTGAGCTTATGTCTTACACACAGCACTTACTACTGCTCAATCAAGCTTGTAAGAATTTACCCGCCAATTATTATCCCTAAAATATTATTATTGGACGGATGATAAGCCGCAACATCACATATGCTCTATAATTGCATCTCCGAATTCCGAACATGATAATAATTCAGCATTGTCCATCAGCCTCTCGAAGTCGTAGGTGACTTTCTTTCTTGAGATAGCACCCTCTATGCCTTTTACAACAAGGTCCGCTGCCGAATACCAGCCAAGATGCCTTAACATCATTTCCGCTGAGAGTATTAATGAACCCGGATTTACTTTATCTAAGCCAGCATACTTCGGCGCAGTGCCATGAGTAGCCTCAAAAATTGCAATTTTATCTGACAAATTTGCTCCGGGGGCAATACCAATACCACCAACCTGAGCAGCTAACGCATCGGAGATATAGTCTCCATTAAGATTCATTGTGGCGATCACACTGTATTCGCTTGGGCGCAAAATGATCTGCTGTAACATCGCATCCGCTATTACATCTTTAATGATAATATTTTGTCCGCTATTGGGATTCCGTATCGAGTGCCAGGGTCCGCCGTCCAATGGGCTACCACCGAACTCATCTCGCGATAACTCATAACCCCAATCGCAGAATGCTCCCTCGGTGAACTTCATAATGTTACCCTTGTGCACTAATGTTACGGAAGGCTTGTTTTGATCTATTGCATACTGGATCGCTCTACTTATTAACCGCTTGGACCCCTCTTCTGACACTGGTTTGATTCCGATTCCGCAATTATCTTCAAAGCGGATTTTAGTGACATTCATCTCATCTTTGAGAAATCGTATAATTTTCGTGGCGCCATCACTGCCAGCACTCCATTCGACTCCAGCGTAAATGTCTTCTGAGTTTTCTCGAAAAATACACATATCAACTTTGTTAGGCTCTTTCACCGGAGATGGAACACCTGAAAACCAACGCACTGGCCTTTGACACACATAAAGATCCAATTCTTGACGGAGCGCAACATTTAGCGATCTAAAGCCACCACCAACAGGTGTTGTGAGGGGTCCTTTTATTGAGACACAAAATTCTTTCACGGCTTCTAGGGTTTCTCTTGGAAACCAATCGCCTTCATATATTTCTGCAGCTTTTTCACCACAAAATACTTCCATCCATGATATGGATCTACCGCCCTCGTAAGCCTTATGAATCGCCGCATCAATTACTTTGATCATGACCGGCGTGATATCGATGCCTATTCCGTCTCCTTCAATAAAGGGAATAATCGGCTGAGAGGGTACGTTCAATGACAAGTCATCGTTAACACTAATTCTCTCTCCAGAAGTTGGAACGCGTATTTTTTTGTATGACATGCTTTTCCTCGTTACTATTTTTTAAACATATTGGTTTTGGAAATCTTGCTCTTATGATACCATAATTTATTCTCGGGAGAGCATGGCAGTAGAGCAAAAACTGATGGCTAGAGTGCGGAAAAGACACGGCTTGGTGCTTTTCAACAAACCCAGCGGAGTGCTATGTCAATTTTCTGATAACCAACATCGAACCACGTTGGCGAATTATCTACATATGCCAAACTTATATCCGGCAGGTCGTCTGGATTTTAATACCGAGCGATTGGTGTTGGTCACAGGACGGCGTTATGCAAGCTCGGATCTGCGAACCTCGATTTGGATTAAAGAAAACTTATCTTACTCAGGTAGAAGGGTCTCTATCTCGTGAAACAATTTTAAGATTAAATGCAACCATGGAGTTAAAAGACGGTCCAGCAAAAGTAGTCTCAGCCCCAAGAATCGATCCTCCTAATGTATGGCCGAGAATACCTCCTCTAAGAATCAGAAAATCAATTCTAACTTCATGGATTGAAATTACAATTGATGAGGGTCGGAACCGTCAAGTGAGGCGCATGATTGCCAGCGTTGGACTTCCAACCCTTCGGCTCATTCGAACACAAGTAGATCCTTGGAGCTTATGTGGTATCCCGTCAGGAAGTTTTAAGGTCATCCATACAAATTTACCAACTTTCTGAGCATTCGAACATTTGAAGAGGCGAAATATATGACGAGCAGTAAAATACGCTTGACGGTTGCAAGTGTGATTGAAAAAAATAAGTCTTATCTCATGGTTGAAGAAATTGATGCTGGAAATACCGTGATCAATCAGCCAGCGGGGCACGTTGAAACAGGCGAAGACATGCGCCAAGCATCAGTAAGGGAAACATATGAAGAGACTGGCTGGCACGTCAAACCAACTGGTTTTTTAGGTTTTTCGCATCACTTTGTGTCAGCAACTGGAGTTACATACTACAGAGCGAATTTTAGTGCAGAACCAATTCGACAAGATTTGAAAGCCGAAATCGATAGCGATATTTTGCGAGTACGTTGGCTATCTTTTGAGGAAATAGACGCGCTACAACCGAGATTACGCAATCCAATGGTTTTAATGGCTATAAAACGTCACAGGCAAAAAACGATTTTTCCTTTGGAACTGTTTATGAACCCTTTATAATGTAATAGCCAATTACACGCTATTAAAGCAGTGCTTGATTATGAAAAAAGTCATCGTAGGTATGTCAGGTGGAGTGGACTCATCAGTTGCGGCTCTGTTGCTTAAGAAACAGGGGTTCGACGTAGAGGGTCTCTTTATGAAAAACTGGGAGGAAGATGATGGAACAGGTTTATGCACTGCTAATCAAGATCTCGATGACGCCAAGAAAGTTTGTAAACGGATTGATATTAATCTCAGCGTTGCTAACTTTGCTGTAGAGTACTGGGACACTGTGTTTTCCTCATTCTTGAGGGAATATTCCTTAGGAAGAACGCCCAATCCTGATATTCTCTGCAATAAGGAGATTAAGTTTAAAGTATTTCTTGAATATGCTGAAAGCCTTGGAGCTGACTACATCGCAACAGGGCATTATAGTAGGTGCACTTTAGAAAATGGACGAAGTATGTTGTTAAAAGCTGTAGATGCGGACAAAGATCAGAGCTATTTTCTTTATGCTGTTCCAGAATCCTCTCTTTCTAAAACTATTTTCCCTCTTGGAGCACTCAGTAAAAAGGAGGTTAGGCAAATTGCGGAGGATAACAACTTCGATAACTCAAAGAAAAAGGATAGCACTGGCATCTGCTTTATAGGTGAACGAAGATTTCGTGATTTTTTATCTAACTACTTTACATGTGAGAAAGGTCCCATTGTCAGTGATAAAGGGGAGAAAGTTGGTGAGCATCAAGGTCTAATGTATTTCACGCTGGGACAACGTCAGGGTCTCGGCATCGGGGGGCTTAAGAATGCTGACTGCGGAGCCTGGTATACGCTAGAAAAAATCGTTGAGACAAACACTTTGGTCGTAGGTCAAGGTGCTAATCATCCACGTTTATACTCAGATCATTTGAGAGCTGACAGCCTCCACTGGATAAATGATAAGCCCTCTGAATCCTCATTTTGTTGTAATGCCAAAAGCCGATATCGACAAGCAGACCAAAATTGTCGCGTTGAACTAGTCGATGACGAATCTTGTAATGTTTTCTTTGATCAGCCACAACGCGCTCTGACTCCCGGGCAATCAGTTGTTTTTTATGAAGGTGAGCTCTGCCTAGGTGGAGGAATTATTGGTCAAGTGTCAAGTGAGTATAGTAATTGGTCTAACGCATACTCATGATAGGTGTGCGGCGAACATGGAGTTTTTGTAGAATAATTTTTAATTAATCATCATCCAAATCTTTCCCAATACCCAAGCGGAATCGATATGAAAATAAAATTGTCTCCATTGTCTGCTGTTACGCCTCTAGACGGTCGTTATGCGGATAAAACAGATCACCTTCGGGCCGTGTTTAGTGAATTCGCTTTGATACGTTATAGGGTTAAGATAGAGATTCGATGGCTCCTACACCTTGCAAGTATTGAATCAATAACAGAACTCGCAGGATTATCAAAACAGTGTAAGGATGAGTTGAATAGTTTAATAAAAAATTTTTCATTACAAGATGCTGAAAAAATAAAAAAGATTGAGGACACTACTAACCATGACGTAAAAGCCGTGGAGTATTTATTAAAAGAGTTTTTGGAGTCGATTACTGATCGTAGGAATGTTCTGGAGTTTGTCCACTTTTGTTGCACGTCTGAAGACATCAACAATCTCTCATATGGCCTCCTTCTAAAAGATGCAAGGACCAATATACTAATGCCGGAGCTCCAAGACATAACCGATAGTTTAATCACTTTAGCTGAGCAGCATGCGGCTACGCCGATGCTATCTCGGACACACGGCCAACCTGCTTCTCCGACCACCGTTGGGAAAGAGATAGCTAATGCTGCTTATCGGCTAAATGTGCAAATGTCTCGAATAAACGCAGTTATCCTCCTAGGTAAAATGAATGGTGCAGTGGGCAACTACAATGCTCACATTGCCACATATCCGGAAGTAGATTGGGAAAATGAAACGGACAAATTTATTAACGCATTAGGCTTGAGCTCTAACCCACATACGACGCAGATCGAACCACATGATTACATGGCAGAACTATTTGACTCTTTGGCGCGAGCAAACACCATATTAATAGATTTTTGCCAAGATATCTGGGGATATATTAGTTTAGGATATTTCACGCAAAAAATTGTGTCTGGAGAAGTCGGCTCGTCTACAATGCCGCACAAGGTTAACCCCATTGATTTCGAAAATGCAGAAGGAAATTTGGGGCTTGCTAACGCAATTTTTAACCATTTAACGTCAAAATTACCGATATCTAGAATGCAACGCGACCTTTCTGACTCAACAGTCTTAAGGAACATTGGTGTTGGCTTCGGATACTCCACCATTGCATTTCAATCAATCATTAGGGGGCTCAGTAAATTAGAAACTAATATCTCTCAGCTTTCAGCAGATTTAGATGCAAATTGGGAGGTTCTTGCGGAGCCCATTCAGATGGTTATGCGTCGCCATGGGATATCGAAACCTTATGAAAAACTCAAGCTTCTGACGCGCGGTCGCAAAGTTGACCGAACTGTAGTTGGAGAGTTTATTGATGAACTTAGTCTTCCCAAGGATGTAAAAAATACTATCAAGCAACTTGCTCCAGATAACTATCTAGGTAACGCAAAAAGTCAAACTATCAAAATAATTGAGCAGATCAAAATAAATGACACTCGCATATAGTGCCTAGTGCTGCTAAATACCGGCTATGGCTATGAATCCTCTTGGCAGTATGCCGGCGGAAGAATTTCTTCTTTATTACTGGCAAAAGAGGCCACTGCTAGTTCGTGGGGCATGGAAAAAGTTTAAACCTCCTATCGATGGAGACGAGCTAGCTGGCTTATCTCTCGAAGATGAGGTCGAATCGCGTCTAGTTATCGGGCCCGAGCATATCGTAGAGTTCGGACCATTTTCGGCCGATCGCTTTAATCACCTTCCTAATAAGCAATGGACGCTTCTCGTACAAGCCGTAAATTTATGGGTGCCCGAGGTGCACACAATGCTTGACGAGTTTTGCTTCCTCCCAAGGTGGCGGATCGATGATGTAATGGTGAGCTATGCAAGCAAAGGAGGTGGAGTAGGACCCCACTATGACGATTATGATGTGTTTTTGTTGCAAGGAAAAGGTCAGAGGCGTTGGCAAATAGGCGCTGGAGAATGCGAGCCCAATACGCCGCTCATAGATCATCAAGATCTCAAAATTCTTGCCGATTTTCAACCAGACCAAGAATTGACATTGAACGAGGGCGATATGCTATATTTGCCTCCTCGATGGGCGCATAATGGAATTGCTTTAGATGAATGCATCACCTTTTCGATAGGTTGTCGGGCACCCTCTGTCGGGGAGATGCTGGATGATTTAGCTACAGAAATTATCGCAAGGGGTGAGCAGAAGTTTCTCAGAGATCCGCCTCTCGCGCCCCCCAAAGATTCTGATGAGATTCTATTAAATTATATATCGGAAGTAAAAACCTTGCTGCTTTCAGTTTTAAACGACGATACGCTACTTGCGGAATGGTTCGCGCAATATATGACACAGCCCAAATATCCTCATCTTATCGAGCTAACACATGAAATAAGAAAGGCAACAATTAAGATTCCGTTAGCAAATGACAATACAACCACTAAATATCAGGCCCGAACATACCGTAACGCTGAAATGGTTGAAGATCGTGAGGTTGATTATTAGCACACATTTTGTGAAGAAAATTTTTACGGAGGCTAAGCTAAATAAGATACTTTGAGGAAACGACAATACCATTATTATCTGAATATAGATGATCACCGGGTTGAAAAGAGACCCCTGCAAATGAAATGAGCACGTTTACCTCTCCAGCCCCTAGTCGATTAGTTTTCTTGGGATAAGATCCCAGCGCTTTAATTCCAATGTTAATTTTAGATAATTCATCCACATCCCTTACATACCCATTAACGACAAACCCCTGCCAACCATTTCTGCATGCTTCAAGTGCGATTTGATCACCAAGGTAAGCACATCGGTTGCTAGCCCCACCGTCAACTACAATAACCCGACCGTCTCCAGATGTGGCAACTAAATCCTTGAGCTTCGAGTTGTCCTCAAAGCATTTGACCGTTACCAGCGGGCCTGAAAAACTGGTGAATCCACCAAAGTTAAAAAATAGTGTGTCTAATACCCTCAAGTCTAAAGTATACTCGTCACACAAATCTGTTGTGGATCGCACTACTAAAATCGCCCATATTGGAGAGATTTTGAGCGCTTTCGATAGTGATGCAATGTCGGCTCAGTATAACCATTTGGTTGAGCAGCGCCCTCCATTATGAGCTTTCTTGCAGCCTTGAGAGCCAGATTTTCAGATGGATTTTCAAGCATCCGCCGATATGCTGGATCACCCTCATTCTGTTTGTCAACTATCCCGGCCATTCGTTGAAGGGCACACTCCACCTCTATGCCGGAACATATCCCATGGCACAACCAGTTAGCTATATGTTGACTCGATATACGCAAGGTAGCTCTATCCTCCATTAGAGATACATTTTCGATATCTGGAACTTTAGAACACCCGACACCGCTATCAACCCACCTCACGACATATCCAAGAATACTTTGAACATTATTATCCAACTCATGTGCAATTTGGTCTTTACTCAAAGCGGCATCACCAAGCAAGGGAATCTCCAGCATACTATCGTAATCTTCCAAATCGAAATCACAAATTTCTTTCTGTTGGCTGTAGACATCAATTAAGTGGTAATGGATAGCGTGCAACGTGGCTGCTGTCGGTGAAGGCACCCACGCAGTCGTTGCTCCAGACCGAGGATGTTCTATCTTGCTAATCATCATGTCTTTCATGTTATCAGGAATGGCCCACATTCCCTTGCCTATCTGAGCTTTAAATTTGAATCCGCAGGAGAGACCCACACTCACATTTTGTGCCTCATAGGCCTCGAACCAATTTCGAGTCTTGAGCTCTCTCTTTGGTGCAAATGCTCCGGCATTCATATTAGTATGAATCTCATCACCTGTTCGATCAAGGAAACCCGTATTTATAAAAACGATTCGATCTTTAACCTTTTCAATACATGCCTTGAGATTGAGAGAAGTCCGGCGCTCTTCATCCATGATTCCCACTTTAATAGTATGTTTCGGTATTTTGAATAAATCTTCCATTGCATTGAACAGATCATCAGTAAACTCTACCTCCTCAGGACCATGCATCTTTGGTTTAACGATATACAAACTACCCTTCTCAGAATTTTTATATTTACTCTTTCCACAAAGATCATACATACCAATTAGACAAGACATAAAGATGTCCAAAATGCCCTCTGGGATCTCTTTATTTGCTCCGTAAAGCACTGCAGAACTCGTCATTAGATGCCCTACATTTCTTATAAACATAAGCGCCCTACCCTTTAAAACTAATGGATGATCTCCTCTATCTAAGTAGCAACGATTACTAGCCAACTTTCGTTCAAAGTGATAACTTCCTCGCTGAACGTTCTCGGTAAGTGTACCTTTCAGCAAACCCATCAAGTTACGGTAACCTAAAACCTTGTCCTCTGAATCCACATTAGCCACTGAATCTTCAAAATCTAGTATGGTAGTTACTGCTGACTCTAAAATAATATCGCTTACGCCCGCAACATCATTGGCACCAACCTCACTTCTATTATCTACATGGATTTCTATATGTAAACCATTGTTTTTTAACAGTATTATAGACGGATTAATCTTATCACCCGTATAGCCAATCCATTGCTCCGGGGCCACTAGTGTAACTTCACGTTGGTCTTGTAGCGTCATGACCAAACTTTTTCCTCGAACAAAATACTTTGTAACATCACGATGTAACGCGTTAAGTAATGGGACTGCAGAATCTAAAAAACCCTTCCCGTAATCTATTACTTTTTGACCACGCAGTGGGTTATAACTCGTTCCTTTTTCGGCCCCACCAGCCTCAGAAATGACGTCATTACCGTAAAGAGCATCGTATAAACTCCCCCACCGTGCGTTAACAGCATTGATTGCAAATCGAGCATTACTTATAGGGACTACTAGCTGAGGGGCAGCTTGAAATGCGATTTCAGAATCAACATTCTTTGGCGCAATATGGAAATCAGGCACCTCTGTACATAAATATCCTATATTCTTGAGGAATGCTTTATGTTGAACTGGTGTTGTCGGTTTGCTACTTTTTAAGTGCCATTGATTGATTTCAAACTGCAACTTTTCCCGTATCTCCAGAAGCTGAATATTTCTTGGCACGAAACTCGTTATAATCCTTGAGAGCCCTGCCCATAAAACCGTGCTATCTAATCCTAACTCAACGCACAGTTCCTTCGATACAAATTCATATAAAGGATGTGCAACTTTAATATCCCCACACTCAAAATAATTATCCATTTTAGATGTCTAAACCTCTTTAATCGGGCGATCATAAGTCCAAAACTTTAGCAAGTGAAAATAAATGACTAAATCTTCTCTATTCATAGAAGCGATACCACTGACTTTTTAGAACCGCCACTCAGAAATTCTACCAGCTATTTTTTTAATACTCTGACGCATCCAAATGTGTCCTGAGTCGTGTTGTAATAATGGACTCCAGACCATCTTTAACTGCATCGACGGAATCTCAAAAGGAGGCCGTTTTAACACTACGAATTTGTTGTGCCGGACACCCCTTGTGGCCAAAGTAGGCACCGTGACAATAAGGTGCTCCTGTTCTGCAAACATTAACGCCGCCTGATAATGTCGAGTAAAAATAGCAATATCTCTAAATTGACCCAATTCCCTCAACGCCTCGTCTACCCAGCCAATGCGTTGAACATCCTTAGTGGTCATCCCAACTCCCACGCCCATTCCTGTCTTACTCACCCAAACATGCTTACACGACAAATAGCCGCTCAAGTTCCAATTGTTGAGTACTGGATTTGTTGCCTTTACCAAACATGAAAAGCTATCTTCCCAAAGTTTTAGCTGATGAAATGACTGGGGAAGCGTATCAAACCTATTAATAACTAGATCTACCTTCCCTTGCTCAACATCATAGAAACTGACGTCACTCGGCGTCATAATATCAAGCCTTATCTGAGGTGCCTGAGCACACAACATTTCTAAAACTGCGGGTAATAAGGTAACCTCCGTGTAGTCACTCGCCATAATACGGAAAATACGTGAGCTTTTGGCAGGATTAAATTTTTCTTTAGGCTGCATCGCCAATTCGGCCATAGATACCGTTTTACGTACTATCGGCTTTAGTTCCAAAGCCCTCGGAGTGGGCGTCATTCCACCACTCGTTCTTATTAATATTGGATCGTTAAAATATTTTCTAAGGCGCCTTAAACTGTTCGACATCGCCGGTTGGCTTATTCCCATAATTTCCGCTGCATTTGTAACGTTACACTCATTTAGTAGAACATCCAACGAGAGTAGCAAATTAAGATCGAGGCGAGCGATATTCACAAATATTATACCAAGTATAAAAACTATCCACTGGACTAATAAATTGTATACTATCTAAAGTCACAAAGTTGTCAATATTAGACATCTAAATTACAAACAAGAAAGAGGGCGAAATGGGAAATTATAAGCATGATAGAAAGGAATTGTCCGATTTGATAGCTTCAAAAGGTGAAACCTGGAGAGGTCTAAATGGAAAATTCGCTGCGCGCATGCGTGCACAGAATCGTTTTCGGACAGGGCTTGAGATAGCTAAGTATACTTCAGCAATAATGCGTCGAGATATGAATGACTACGACAAGGACCCAACTAAATATACCCAATCGCTTGGTTGCTGGCATGGTTTTATTGGTCAACAAAAGCTAATCGCCATAAAAAAGCACCATGGGACAACAAATAGGCGATATCTATATTTGTCAGGTTGGATGATTGCGGCATTACGGTCGGAGTTTGGTCCTCTACCCGACCAATCAATGCATGAGAAGACTTCAGTACCAGCGCTCATATCCGAGCTCTACACATTTTTGCGGCAGGCGGATGCTAAATATTTGGGTGAACTGTTCAACTCATATGATAGATCGGAAGAGATGGGTCATGAGCGGGAAATGAATGCAATTGAAAAAAAAATTGATCGTTTTGAAACCCACATTGTTCCAATAATTGCTGATATTGACGCCGGGTTCGGAAATGAAGAGGCAACGTATCTTTTAGCGAAGCGAATGATCGAGGCTGGCGCCTGTTGCATACAGCTGGAGAATCAAGTTTCAGATGCTAAACAATGCGGTCATCAGGACGGGAAAGTGACCGTCCCACATGAGGAGTTCCTCGCTAAAGTTAATGCAGTCAGGTATGCGTTTTTAGAGTTGGGGGTGAATGAAGGTGTTATTGTTGCAAGGACAGACTCGCTCGGCGCAGGCCTTACGCAAAAAATTCCTGTATCTAAATCCCCCGGTGATCTTGCATCACATTATAATCAATTCCTTAAGACTCGACCTGTGGACTCTGTATGCGATATGAACGAGGGGGATACTGCTATAAAAATTGGCGGCGAACTAGTTGTACCTGAGAGATTACCTAATGGGCTTTTTAGATTCAAAGATGGGACTGGTGAAGCTAGATGTATTCTCGATGGAATTACAAGCCTTCAAAATGGTGCAGACTTACTTTGGATAGAGACTGAACAGCCACATATCGGACAAATTGGAGCTATGGTCGAGAAAATTCGCGAGGTAGTCCCGAATGCGAAGCTTGTGTATAACAATTCGCCGTCCTTTAACTGGACCCTTAATTTTAGGCAGCAAATATATGATGCATGGTGCGCAGATGGTAGAGATGTCTCCGATTATATTCGCGATGAACTAATGCAAAGCCGGTATGATAGCTCGGCACTTGCCCGTGAGGCGGACGAAAAAATCAAGTCTTTTCAATTGGATGCTTCAATTCATGCAGGTATATTCCATCACCTAATAACCCTTCCCACATATCATACTGCAGCCTTGTCAACGGATAATCTTGCTAAAGGTTATTTCGGCGAAGACGGCATGCTAGCGTATGTCGCCGGTGTTCAGCGAAACGAGATAAGGCAACAGATAGATTGTGTAAAGCATCAGGCAATGGCTGGATCAAATATCGGTGATGATCACAAAGAATACTTTTCAGGAGAGCAGGCCCTAAAGGCAGCTGGCAAAGATAACACCATGAATCAGTTTTAACATGTGCCATTTCTCGTTGACTCGATGTTGACGAAAAAGTATGATTCAGAGCCGAAAAATGTGTCCGCAGGGCGAAGTTCGGGGATTAGCGCAGTCTGGTAGCGCGCCTGCTTTGGGAGCAGGA
>CENU01080791.1_pt1 | contig 51688 bp, 56 predicted proteins | sample 361331 | NCBI WGS metagenome assembly CENU01 (sample SAMEA2619766, study PRJEB7988) | marine metagenome | isolation source: saline water (ENVO:00002010), including | reverse complement strand
AATCCAACGTGATGATCGCCCATATCGCCTTCAATCTCAGCACGAGGAGTTAAAGCAGCCACTGAATCAACAACAATTAAGTCAACACTTCCAGATTTTACAAGCATGTCAGTTACTTCTAATGCTTGTTCGCCAGTGTCAGGCTGCGAAAGAAGTAATTCATCAACATTAACTCCTAATTTTTCAGCGTAATTTGGATCAAGAGCATGCTCAGCATCAATAAATGCTGCTGTTCCACCAGCCTTTTGACATTCCGCGATTGCTTGAAGTGTTAAAGTTGTTTTTCCAGATGATTCAGGACCAAAAATTTCTACGACTCTACCTTTTGGCAAGCCTCCTATTCCAAGGGCTATATCTAAACCAATCGATCCAGTCGAAACAGAAGGTATATCTACTATCTCTCTGTCTCCCATCTTCATAACTGTCCCTTTCCCAAATTGCTTTTCTATCTGAGAAATCGCTTCACTTAGATTTTTTTCTTTGTCTGACATAATGCTCTCCCAATTACTGTATATTTATACAGTATATAATAAATATTGAAAAAGTAAAATAAATATTATCAAATTGGTGCTGACTTGTTTGAAAGTCGTTGCTAAAATCCATCTTAATCTAATATTTCAACACAAAATTATGGCATTTATAGTTACAGAATCATGCATTAAATGTAAGCATACGGACTGTGTGGAAGTATGTCCTGTAGATTGTTTTTATGAAGGCCCAAATTTTTTAGTTATTCATCCGGAAGAATGTATTGATTGTGCTCTATGTGAACCTGAATGTCCTGTAGATGCTATTTTTTCTGAAGATGAGCTTCCAGATGATCAAATTGAATTTATAGAAATTAACGCAGAGCTTTCTGAGGTATGGCCAAACATAACAGAAGAAAAAGAAAAACTCCCCGAGGCAGATGAATTCGCAGAAATAAAGGATAAAAAACATCTTTTAGAAAGATAAATCAATTCTTTTACTTGAAAAATAAGAATTAGTCGCCAAAAAAAAATAAATGTAGTTTTGCTATTGTCTTGGTTTTATTGGACACAATTTAATCTTACATACAATAGACGCCCTTCTAAATGCTGTTTTGCTATTGTCTTGGTCTAATCGGACACGATTAAATCTTACAAACAATGGACGCCCAGATATGTTAATTAAATTAAAAAATGGAGAAAATGATGAAAAATTTTGCATTAATTTTATGTTTATTAGTTTCACCTCTTACCTATGCTTCATATCATGGTGGAACTGGCGGTGACAGTTCAGGTGGAAGCAGCAGTGGCGGCGGTGGCGGCTACGGTGGTGGTGGTGGTGGTGCAGCAGCACTTATTGCTGTTGGTGCATTAGTCTATTTTATGAACAGAGATACAGACGAAGAAGAAACTGAATCTACATTTGCAAGAAGATATAAAGAAAGTAATTTTAGAATCTCTTTGGGATCAGAAAACAGACATGATTTTACTAGTTATCATTTTAATGATTTCTCAAATCAAATTAATTTACCTTCTAATAGCTTTCAATTAAATTTAACATACAAATTTAACTAGGATATTATGTCCAACCCCGTCGTTTCTGTCGGGGTCTGGCTATAAAAATTTTTTATGAAGTTTATTCTTGTATTGCTAATTTTTACAAGTACTGTATTCGCTAAATCAGATCAGGACGATAAAAAGGTTTCAGATCTGACTGTCCAAGAGCTTACAGAGACTGTCCGTTCCATTGTTCAAGAGAGCATAGAGAAATGTGTTGTAGCAGGAACTATGGAAGGAAGAGCTGTGCCATTATCTTTAAAAGTTGAAGGTGAAGTTGTTGCAAAAATGACTTGTGATTTTAACCGATCAGAATCTAAATCAGACTAAAAAATAAAATTTATTTTATCCGATTCAATAGGTTTACCATCCTTTCGAAGCTGAAACTTTAATAATGGTAATGGCGATTCTGTGCTTCCAATTTGAGCAACAATTGAACCTCTATCAACTTCATCACCTTGTTCAACAAATAATTTGTCGCAGTGGGCATATATACTTAAATAATTATTAGGGTGGGAAATCATTACTAGATTTCCATATCCTGGAACATCTGGACCTGCAACCTCTACTTTACCACTCTCAATAGAAAAAATTGGGGTACCTCTTGGCTGCTTAAAAACTATCCATTCATCATCTATGTTTGAAGACTGAAAATCAGCATTTAGAGGATGATGCCATTGCTTTGATGAATTGCTATCTATAGAAAGGTCTAGATTATCAACTACGCTTATAAGTAATTTTTGCTTTGGATAAATTACATATGGTTTATTGAGATTATTTCTAGTTATTAAAACTTTTTGATCGATGTTTAATTTTAATGCAATTGACCAAAGAGAATCGCCAGGTTGAACAACATAAAATGAAGTTTGGGAATTTGGTAAGAATTTTTGATAAGTTTCTTTTAAACTGTTCAGTGATGAGCAGCTTGAAATAACAAATATAAAAAATATTAGATAATTTTTAATCACAGTAAAAAATAGCCTGAAGAAAAGATTAGGCCAGAAAAAATATACATTAATCTTTGTTCATATTTTACATATAGAGACATAACTAACTTAGGAAGAATCAAAAGTGAAGTTAAACAACCCAATGCAAATGGGAATAAAAATAAAAAATTGAGATTTGCAGTGGCTTGAATGACAGGACTGTAGGCTCCTAAAACAACCAATATAGCACTTCCAGAAATGCCAGGAATTAAAAAAAATGAAAAGGCAATTATCCCAGTGATAAATAAATATAATGGCGTTACTGCACCAGAATTAATATTTAACTCTTGCAAAAAATATCCCATCAAAATACCTAAAAATAAAAAAACAAGTAAATTGAATCTTTTAAATGAGGCTTTGAAGAAGTTTGCTACATAAATTGATAAAAACATCATCAGCCAACCTAACAAATTTAAGAATAATTGTTCATAATTGTCCATTAAAAAACTAATTATATTCGAGCACAAAAGGATTGCCGCAAGCATTGAAAATAAAAGTGGCATCGATACACGAAATTGAAATGTCTGAGAAATCAAAGAAAAGTTTAAAGATATATTCTTTAGCCTGAGTTGGCTTAAGATTGTCATGATATTTGGGTAAATTTTAAAAATTACCGCAACAGTTGAGCCTGAAATCCCTGGTATTAATTCAGCAATTCCCATGCAAAATCCAGCAAGAGAATATTTAACTTGATCTTTCACCTTTATATTTCTCCATTGGATATGCCAGGTAACATTGGAACAAATGCAACCTCTTCATGAATAGTTTCTTCATTTTCTGTCTCACTTTTTTTTGTGATTACAAATAGTTTTTGCTGGCCTTCATTTCCCGCTGGAATGACTAATTTGCCGCCAACCTCTAATAACTCAACCAACTCTTCTGGGTATTGTCTTGGAGCAGCGGCACATATTATTCCATCAAATTTGCTATCTTCCTCCCAACCATCAAAACCATTAGCATGCTTTACCGTAACATTTCTTATTTTAAGCTCTCTAAGATTTTCTCTAGACTTTGTTACGAGTGGTTTGATTCTCTCAACAGCAAAGACTTCGTTCGCAAAATTAGACAAAACAGCAGATTGGTATCCACAACCTGAACCAATTTCTAAAACATTATTTAAAACTTTACCTCTTTTAGTTGTGTGGGCAATCAAGTGTTCGGTCATTCGAGCAACAATATAAGGTTGTGAGATTGTCTGTTTATAACCTATTGTTAATGCTCTATTTTCATAAGCTCTACTCCATAAAGCTTGGTCTAAAAATATGTGTCTTGGGACCTGACTTAATGAATCAAGAACTCGAAAATCTTTTATACCCATATCAAGTAATTCTTGAATCATTTGATCTTTCACTCTTGTGAAAGTAAAGCCTGAACTACTCACAATTAAAAACCTCTCTATAAAAATTCCAATTGCTAGCATCAACGCTAAGGTTATAGTCCAGAATTGATATAGAAATATAATTATCATCAATTGCTTGAATATCAGTATCTACTTGGTTAGGAAGAAGTTTTCCTGAGGGACCAAAACTATAAAATTTTGAAGAGTTATTAGATCCTATTAAATCGGGAGTATCGGGAGTACCCCTTTTTCCCAGCATGGTAAGCTTTGTTCCATTAAGCTCAGAAGAAGAAAGATCAGGAAAATTAACATTTACAATTATGTTGTTATCATTTGGGAGCTTGCTCACTTGGTTAACAATTAAACTAGCTTGCTCTGAAATGAATGATAGGTTTTTTGGATTAAAGGCAGTTACTGAAAAGGCTACAGGAGCATAACTAAGCCTGCGGCCTGCTATTGCTGCTCCAACTGTACCAGAATAAAAAATATCTTCGCCTAGATTTGCTCCTAAATTAATTCCTGAAACAATCATCTCGATAGAATCTGGAATCACTGACAACAATCCGAGGTATGAACAGTCCGCAGGAGTTCCATCAACTGAAAAAATATTTTTTGAAATTTCTTTTACCTCTATCTCTTTTCTAAGACTAATTGCTGCACTCATGCCGCTACAATTTTCTTTAGGAGCAATTAAATAAACATTATGGTCTTTACTAAGAGACTTATGCAGCTCTGTAATTCCTGACGCATCATAACCGTCATCATTGGTGAGCAATATATTCATTGAACATTCTCTAATGAAGCTATAGCAAAAACTGCTATGCCATTACCCTCACCGATGATTCCCATGCCCTCAGCTGTGGTTGCTTTTGCTCCAATACAGTCATCACCAATGTTTAAAATACTTGAAAGGGATTTTTTTAAGCTCTTTACGTAAGGTTGGATTTTTGGTTGTTCACAAACTACAACAAAATCAATGTTATGAGGTTGCAAATTTTTTTCTTTTAATAACCTTAAAGATTCCTCAAGAATTTTTACACTGCTAAGGTTTTTATTTTTTATATCTGTGTCTGGAAAATAATATCCAATATCCTTCAATCCTCCTGCACCAAGCAATGCATCAGATAACGCATGTAAAACTATATCTCCATCAGAATGAGCGACAATAGATAAATTACAATCTATAAAAACATTTCCTAAGGTTATGCCTTCTCCAGGCTCAAATCTATGAAAATCTACGCCTCTACCAATTCTATGATTGTTATCAACATTTGAAGGAATATCATCTGCAAATGTAATTTTTAAATTAGATCTTTCTCCAGGAATTTCTTTAATTTTAAAGCCAGCACTTTCCATTGCTTGTGATTCATCAGTAAAAGAAAGATTTTGTTTTATCATTTGATTTAATGCAATCTCAAGAGATTCTTTTTTAAATATTTGCGGAGTCTGAATAGAAAAAAAATCTTCCCTATCAACTGGAATCAAGCCATCATCCTTTTTCATCCTTAAAGAATCATTGATTGAAATTACTGGATATAGACCATGAATTGATTGATCTTTCGTGAATTCTAGAAATAATTCATTTATAAATTCTTGGCTCACCCACGGTCGGGCTGCATCATGAATAACAATAGTATCCATATCATTATCAACAGCTAAAACTGCCTTATACACAGATTCACTTCTTGAGCTTCCGCCAAAAGTCATAGTAACTTTAGGATGATTTATAAATGACTGAGATTTTATAAGGGACTCGTGCTGATCAACAGCAACATACACCTTTTTCACAGACTCAATTTCCAAGAATTTGTTTACAGACCTTTCTATGACCGTTTCATTTCCAATTTTGATAAATTGTTTAGAAATTTTTCCACCAAAGCGAGTGCTTGATCCAGCTGCTGGAATAATTACAGCAATATTATTTTTTAGGTTCATCAGGATTATTTTCTTTAAAACTTAGATACTGCTCATCTTCAAAGATTAAATTTAGTTCTTCTCTAGCAAATTTTTCTGCATGAGCATCACTTTTTTGTCTACTCTGAATGTCAGATTCTAAAATATAATTTTCTTCAGAGAGAGCTGAGTTTCTATCTGATAATTCTTGATTTTCACTTTGGAGACTTGAAAAATTTTTCTTGCTATCAATTCCAAAATAAAGATTATACAAGGCAATAATTATCAGGAAGCATAAGATAAAGTTTAATATTTTAACCAATGACATTTTTTGCAAAATCTAAATCAGATTGCTGTGCCTCAATCCACAATAATCTATTATATTTCGCCACTCTGTCAGACCTACAAGGCGCGCCTGTCTTGATTTGACCCGAACCAAGACCAACACAAAGATCTGCAATAGTACTATCTTCAGTCTCTCCTGATCGGTGGGAAATAATTGACTTAAACCCATATTGATTTCCAAGATGTATAGTCTTCATGGTTTCAGTGATTGTTCCAATTTGATTGAACTTTATCAAAATTGAGTTTGCTAGAGATTCCTCTATCCCTCTTTTAAGCTCAAAGGCATTTGTTACAAAAAGGTCATCTCCAACTAACTGACATTTTTTTCCTAGAACATCGGTAAGATGATTCCATCCTTTAAAATCATTCTCATCCATACCATCTTCAATTGATAAAATGGGGTATTTGTTTGTTAATTCTTCAAGATACTGAGTGAATTCAATTGAATTTAACTTTTTTGACTCTCCCTTTAGATTATATATTCCATTCTCATAAAATTCTGAAGCTGCGCAATCCAGAGCAATTCCAACATCTTTGCCTTCCACTAAATTATTGTTTCGAATTGCGGTAATAATTAATTCTATTGCTTCTATATTGGAAGAAAGATTTGGTGCGAACCCTCCCTCATCTCCAACACTGGTACTCAAACCTTTAGTTTGGAGAAGTTTCTTTAAATTTGCATATATTTCTGTTGACCATTGCATTGCCTGAGAAAAACTATTCGCTCCAATTGGCATTATCATAAATTCTTGAATATCAACGTTATTATCAGCATGTTGCCCACCATTAATTATATTTAACATTGGCATAGGCATTTGCATTACAAGATTTTCACCATTTATATTATTAAAAACTTGATTAATGTAATGAAAAAGTGGGAGACCAAGTGTTTTTGCTCCTAAGTTCAAAACTGCAAGGGAGACTCCTAAAATAGCATTTGCGCCCAACTTGGATTTTGAGCTAGTTCCATCAAGCATAATCATTTTTTCATCAATTTCTTGTTGATTTCTAACATCAATACCTATTAGTGCTGGAGCAATTATTTCTTGAATATTTGTAACTGCTTTTAAGACGCCTTTGCCCATAAATGATTTTGCTCCATCTCTTAATTCTAGAGCCTCTCTAGAGCCAGTTGACGCCCCACTTGGCACCATTGAGATCGCATTTAAGCCGTTTTCAAGTTCTACCTTGCAAGAGACAGTGGGTGTTCCTCTAGAATCAATAACTTGAATGGCTTGGATAGAACTAATAATTGACATTAATAAGCTCTGAATTGATTTTTAATAAATTCATCCAAAGCTACAAGTTGATTAAGAACTTCAGGGATTTTATCAGAAGAAATTGCACATGGACCATCGCATTTCGCATTATCAGGATCTGGATGAGCTTCAATAAAAAGCCCAGCAATACATTGACTTAATCCTGCTTTTGCCAATGGCAATAAATATTCTCTTCTTCCGCCTGCAGCATGTCCGAGGCCCCCTGGAAGTTGAAGAGAGTGAGTTGCATCAAATATAACTGGCACATCGAGTTCTTTCATAATTTGAAAATTAATCATATCTACTATCAAATTGTTATACCCAAAAGAATTACCTCTTTCACATAGAATGACTTGTTTGTTTCCTGCTTGAATGCATTTTTCAATAACATTTTTCATCTCTATTGCAGATAAGAATTGCGGTTTTTTGAACTGAATAATTTTTTTTGTTTTTGCTGCAGCAATAACTAAATCAGTTTGTCTGCATAAAAATGCTGGGATTTGGATTACATCACTTACCTCAGCCACTTGTTCAGCTTGAGATGGTTCATGGATATCGGTAATTACAGGAACATTGAACTCAGATTTAACTTTTTCTAGCATTCTTAAGCCTTCTTCAATTCCTGGCCCTCGGAAAGACGAAATTGAGCTTCTATTCGCTTTGTCATATGAACCCTTAAAAATCCAATTGATATTGAGATCTTGAGTTGATTCTGCAAATTTTTCAGCAACATTCATTACTACTGAGTCAGATTCTAAAACATTTACTCCCCCCATAAGGGTCATGGGTTCATAATTTCCAATATTAAAGTTATTTAAATTTATGCTGCTCATCTTTTTATCTTAATAGCTTTTGCAATAAAATCATTAAATATTGGATGTCCATCTCTTGGATTTGAGGTAAATTCTGGATGAAATTGACACCCAATAAACCACGGATGTTTTTTGATCTCTATCATTTCAGCTAAATTCCCGTCTAAAGATGTTCCAACAATATCCATTCCTTTGGAAATTAATTCTTTTTTATACTCTGGATTAACCTCATACCTGTGTCGATGCCTTTCTGTTATTGTTAATTTTTTGTAAAGCTTGTATGAATGAGAAGACTTTTTGATTAAACATTTTTGACCGCCAAGTCTCATTGTACCTCCTAAGTTAGAATTTTCTGTTCTGTGTTCTGTCTTTCCAGATGCATCTTTCCACTCAGTTACTAGGCCTATGACAGGATATTTTGTTTTTTTATTAAATTCAGTGCTATTAGCATTCTTTAAATTTAAGATATTTCTTGAAAATTCAATAATTGCAATTTGCATTCCCAAGCAAATTCCAAAATATGGAAGTTTATTTTCTCTTGCATATTTACAGGCAATAATCATACCTTCAATACCCCTGCTACCAAATCCACCTGGTATTAGAACAGCCTGGAAAGTTTTTAATATTTTTGAGGCATTTCCTTTTGTAATTTTTGCAGCATCAATCATATTAACCTCAACCTTAGCAAGATTCTTAATGCCTGCATGATCAAGCGCTTCATTTAATGATTTATAGGAATCTTTTAAATCAACATATTTTCCAACAATTGCTATAGAAACTTTCTTTTTAGGATTTACTTTTGCGTCAACTACTTTTTTCCAATCATTCAATTTTGGAGATTTAACTCTTGTTAAATTTAATTTCTTCAGAAGAATTTTATCTACCCCTTGAGAATGTAAAAGCAAAGGAATTGAATATACAGTTTCAGCATCGTGCATAGAAATCACACTATTCGGATCTACAGAACAAAATAAAGCTATTTTTTTCTTTTCATCATGAGGCAATTCTTTTTCTAGCCTGCATATAAGACAATCAGGCTGTAAACCTAATGATCTGAGCTCTTTTACAGAGTGTTGAGTAGGTTTAGTTTTAAGCTCTTCAGATACTTGAATGTATGGAACTAAGGTAAGGTGGGCTAAAGCTGAATAACTGTTAGGAAGTTCTAACATCATTTGTCTTATGGCTTCAATAAAAGGCTGACTTTCAATGTCACCAACGGTGCCGCCAATTTCAACTAAAGCAATATCAGCGCCCTTTGCACCTAATTTAATTCTTCGCTTGATCTCATCAGTGATATGAGGAATAACCTGAACTGTTCCTCCAAGATAATCTCCTCTTCTTTCATTATGAATAACCTCTTCATAGACTTTTCCAGCTGTGAAATTATTTTTTTTACTTGCTTGAAATCTTACAAACCTCTCATAGTGACCTAAGTCAAGATCTGTCTCTGTCCCATCATCAGTTACAAAAACTTCTCCATGTTGAAACGGACTCATAGTTCCTGGATCAACATTGATATAAGGATCAAGCTTATTTAATGATACTTTTAAGCCTCTTGCCTCAAAGAGTGCTCCTATAGAAGCAGCAGCAATGCCCTTTCCAAGAGATGAAACAACCCCACCGGTTATAAAAATGTACTTTGTTTGAGCCATCAATTTTTACTTTATGATGGGAATACAGAATATCAGATTATGAAGGTAATAAAAACTAACTTAGGCAGTTTCTTCAAATAGAGGTCTTGATAAATCAGCCCAATCAATTTCAGCATCGCTTTTAGATGACGCAAATTCTAAAATTCCTAGATCTTCAAACTTATCTTTAACAGAATCTCTCAGCAAACCTATTCTTCTTAAATTTGGCATGACACGTTGAAAAAGAAGCTTTTGGAAATGTATGTTGATATCTGTTCCTAATTGAAATTGTCTTGCGTCTTCAACATCCCAACCAAAATGTTCATATACGTCTGTTGATAACAATCTTTCTCGGCTAAGCCAACAAGCCTCATAAGCAAATTGAGCCCTATCTTCTTTTTCTTCTTCACTTAAAGTGTCAACAAACTCTTCAAGATAATTGATTCCAAAGGTAACATGTCTTGCTTCATCTCTTATTATCAAACCAAGCATATCTCGCAAAACTGGGTCATGTGTTAGCTCTCTTGATGCTTGAAAAGCTGCTAATGCCAACCCCTCAATTATTATCTGCATACCAATAAACTTTAAATCCCACCTTGGATCAGTGAGGATTTTATCGAGTATTGACTTTAAGGCATTTCCAATTGGATACATCATCTTTGTTCTTGTTTGAATGTATTTGTTAAATGCTTCAACATGTCTAGCCTCATCAAAAGTTTGAGATGCAGCATAAAGTTTTGCATTATAAGTTGGAGCACATGAGGTTAGTTGAGAGGCTACTAAAAGAGCTCCTTGTTCTCCATGCAAAAACTGACTTTGACTCCAAGCAATTCTGTGATTTAAAAAATCTACTTTTTTCTTATCAGAAAGTTTTGCATATGGTTCATATTCATCCCAAAAAATTGGGGTTGGCTCTGTAATTTTATTTAGCGGTCTGTTCCAGTCTATGTCTAGCTCTACATTCCAATTTAGCTCTTTACCAAGTTCATAGAGTTTTTTTATTCTGTTGTCTTGTATTGTGTAGTCCCAATTATATGCACCCGATAATGGTGTGCTAAAAATTTCAGCAATATCGTCAGCAACTCCCTCATTCATGTATGGTGGCAAATCCTCTTCTAATTGGATTTCTCTTGGATTATTGTCTAGATAATTAATTTTCATATGTTTAAATATTGTCTTTTAACTCGATTGCTCATTTTCGTCATAAGTTCATAAGAAATCAAATTATTTTTTTTTGCATTCTCAGTTATTGGTAAATCAGGAGACCATAATTCGCACCAATCACCAATTTTACAATCAGGAATTTCTGAAATATCTATAGATATAAGATCCATACTTACTCTTCCAATAATTTCAGTAAGATGATCATTCACCATCACAGAAGTTCCATCTATTGCATTTTGAGGGAACCCATCAGCATATCCACAGTAGACAATACCAACTTTTGATGGTTTTGTAGTTTTCACTCTTCCGCCATAACCTATTCTTTGACCAGTATCCAATGATTGAATTGAAATAATTTGACTTCTAAATTTCATTGCTGTTTTTAGATTCGGCAAGTCAAGCCCTCCATACATGGCAATTCCAACCCTTACCCAATCATACGAATGTTCTGGAAAATTAAACACTCCAGCTGAATTCAATACACTTCTTTTCATTTCATTTGAAGCTTGACTCCATGAATCCTTAAAATTATCAAGTTGAGTTTTATTTAACTCATCACCTGGATTATCGGCACATGCTAAATGAGTCATTAAAACGTTTTGGTCTGTAAAAAATGATTTAAATTGATTGAGTTCATTTAATTTGATTCCGAGTCTGTTCATTCCAGTATTCAACTTAATCCAAAAAATTAAATTATTTTTATATTGCTTAGCTAATGGCAATTGTAAAGTTGAATGTATCACGGACCATATATCATTCTGCTTCAGTGAATTATATGCATCGGTTGAATAAACGCCCTGCATTGCTAATATTGGTTTGGAGGAGTTTTCTCTTATAACCAATGCTTCATCCAACCTTACCACCCCAAAGCCATCAACAACATCCTTAATTGCGTTAGTTGCAATCTTGAGATCATGCCCATATGCATCACTTTTTATGACTCCCATAAAGTTACAATCGTTAGGTAATCTTTGTTTAATTTCTTGAATATTTTTTCTAACTAGCTCAAAGTCTATTATGAGCTCAGAATTTGGCTCAATCATTGTATGGAGTCATAATAAGTGTCAACTGCAAAGTCTTCAAATCTAGTATATTCTTTTAAGAAGGTAAGGTTAACTTTTCCGATAGGTCCATTTCTCTGCTTGCCAATAATGATTTCGGCTTTGTTGCCCTCTTCAGAATCCTCATTGTAAACCTCATCTCGATAGATAAATAAAATTACATCAGCATCTTGCTCAATTGCACCTGAATCTCTCAGATCAGCCATAATAGGTCTTTTATTAGGCCTTTGCTCTACTGCTCGATTTAACTGAGATAACGCAACTACAGGTACTTTCAATTCCTTAGCGAGCATCTTTAATGATCTAGAGATTTCAGAAATTTGATTCACTCTGTTTTCTTGAGATGTTGGTATCTGCATTAATTGCAAATAATCTACAACTATTAATGATAAACCATTTGGATCCTGCCTATTAATTCTTCTGGCTCTAGCTCTAAGCTCCATTGGTGATAACAATGAGCTATCATCAATGTAGAGCGGTAAATCTTTAAGTTTTGAGGAGGATTCCATAAATTTCTTTAGCTCATCTTGATTCATAGAAGCAGATCTTACTTTTTGCTGATCAATTTTTGCGTTACTAGCAAGCAATCTTGTAGTTAAAGATTCAGCTGGCATCTCAAGGCTGAAAATCAGCACACCGCCTAAAACATCTTTGTTTATGAGAAAATTTTCAGCAATGTTCATGCTAAGCGCTGTTTTACCCATACTTGGTCTAGCAGCAACAATTATTAAATCTCCATCTTGAAGCCCCTGCAGCCTAGTATCTAAATCTTTGTATCCTGTTGAAGAACCCAGCAAAGATGATCCACTCTTTGCAATTTCATTCATGCGTTCAATTGACTGAGGAATTAGTTCATCCAATTTTTGGATATCAGTAGATTTTCTACTTGCTTCATCATTAAGTGAAAAGATTTTTGTTTCAGCCTCGTCCAGTAACTCTTCAGCATTTTTGCCTTGAGGATTTATTATTAGTTCAGAAATTTCAGAATTAATCTTCATTAATCTTCTTGAAATTGATTTTTGTCTAATTAGTCCTGCGTATGCTTCTAAATTTGCAGCTGATGGAGTTGTGGAAGCCAGATCTATCAAATAATTTTTTCCTCCTGCTCTTGTAAGAAGATTTTTACTATCCAACCTATCGGATACTGTTAGGGGATCTAATGGCTTATTAGAATTTACAAGCTCTCCCATTGATTGAAAAATATTTTGATGGTCTTGGCCTTCAAAATCTGAAAAATCAATAATTTCACTTACAGCATCGTAACGCTCAGTTTCGAGCATTAATCCTCCGAGAATGGCTCTTTCAAGATCTCTGACTTGTTCTGTATTTTCTATTGGGTTACTAGGCATAAATATGATTTTTACATCATATTATTAAGATAACAACTACTCTGGCTGAACTGATACCTCAACAATACATGAAACTTCTGGATGAAACAAAAGAGTGATTGAGTAATCTCCTAGCTCCTTTAATGGCCCATCTGGCAATTGAACTGCACTTTTGTCAACTGTATGTTCAATTTCACTGAAAGCATCTGAAATTTCTCTTGTTCCAACAGAACCATACAATGCGCCCTCATCAGTAACAGGAACTTTAATTTCGACTTTTACTCCTGAAACTGCATCTGCTCTGCCCTGGGCATTAGCCATTTCGTCTGCTGATGCGGCAGCCAGCTCAGATTTTTTACTCTCAACATATTTGAGGTTCTCATCAGATGCGAACATGGCTTTCTTTTTTGGAATTAAAAAGTTTCTTGCATATCCAGAGCTCACTTCAACCACATCGCCAATTTCACCTAATTTTTGGATTTTATCTGTAAGTATTATTTTCATAATTTATCTGTGAGAGTCTGTATAAGGTAATAAAGCTAAAAAACGAGCAATCTTAATAGCTTTTGTAAGCTTTCTTTGCTCTGCTGCACTAATGTTAGAAACTCTTGCAGGAATAATTTTTCCAGTCTCAGTAATGTATTTTTTTAAAAGATCAATATTTTTATAATTGAAGTTTTTATTGTTTGATTTTGTCATTATTGCTCACCATCCTTAGCTTCTTCAGAAGCGGGCTCTTCATCAGAGGCTTCTTCTAATTTTTTTTCAGAATTAGACTCTAATTTTACTTTATTTTTTTCGTCATCTTCAGAAGTCTTCTTTGCCTCTTTTGATTCTAATAGCAATAATGAATCCTCAAGAGATGGGGTATTTACTTTTAATAAAAGGTGACGAATTACTGAGGTATCGTATTTTAATTTAGACTCAAGCTCCAGAGCTGCTTCGGATGGACCTTCAATTTGAAAAATAGCATAATGGCCTTTATTATGATTTAAAATGCTATATGCAAGCTGTCTTCGACCAATATTTTCAAGCTTATTAATCTTAAAATCTGCATCAGTTAAAGTTTTCTCAAACTTTGTTTGAAATGCATCAAATTTAGTTGATAAGTCAGGGTTAAGTATTAAGGTTAGTTCGTAATTGTTCATGTTTTCCTTATGGGTTAAAAGATTTTTTGATTATCAAAAAACCAAGGAGCGGAGATTTTATGCTAAATGCATCCGGCAATCAATAATTATTTCTTAAGAAGCCAAAAGCTCTATCCAAAAATGTTTTGTTATTCTCTAAAGTATAGCCCTGCTTAATTTGATCAAAACCAAATCCAATTAAACCTAAAGCAGTTGCATAAATTGGATTTTTAAGAACAGACTCCATTCCATTGAACTTCTCTGGAATTCCTAATCTCACGCTTGTCTGAAAAATAGACTCAGCTAGCGCAACAGCTCCTTCCATTTTTGAAGTTCCTCCAGTAAGCACTATTCCTGCAGGAATTTTACTTTCAAATCCATTGCGTTTAATTTCTGCTTTTACTAAATCAAATAGCTCAACATATCTAGGCTCGATAATTTCTGCCAAAGATCTTCTTGATAAGTCTTCAGGTGGCCTTCCTCCCACTCTCATTACTTCTAATGTTTCTCCATCTTGAGTAAGTTCGGCTGCAGCACAACCATACTTCTGCTTGATATCTTCTGCTTGAGCAGTTGGCGTTCTCAGGGCAACAGCTATGTCACTAGTTACTTGATCACCTGCTATAGGTATCACTCCAGTAAATGAAATAGAGCCTGAATTAAATACAGCTATGTCTGTTGTACCTCCACCAATATCTACTAAACAAACACCCAGCTCTTTTTCATCCTCTGATAGAACTGAATATGAGCTAGCTAATTGCTCTAAAACAAATCCATCAACCCCAATTCCACAGCGTTTAACACATTTTTCTATGTTTTGTATGGCGTTATTCGCGCAAGTCACTAAATGAACGTGTGATTCCAATCTTACTCCAGACATACCTAAAGGCTCCCTAATAGAGTCTTGATTATCAATAACATACTCTTGAGGAAGAACATGAAGGACTCTTTGATCAGATGGTATCGCTACTGCTTGAGCCGCTTCGATAACCCTATCTATGTCACTGGCCTCAACTTCTTTATCTTTGATTCCCACAATCCCGTGCGAATTTAAGCTTCGAATATGATTCCCTGCAATTCCAACATATATATTCTTAATTTTTCCATCAAATGATGCTTGAGCTTGATCTAAAGATTTTTGAATTGCATCTGTAGTAGCGTCAATATTAACGACAACGCCTTTTTTCAATCCACTAGATGGGTAAGAACCCATCGAAACAACCTCGATAGCTTGCTGATCAACATACTTGCCAATAATGCATACAACTTTTGAAGTACCAATATCTAATCCGACAACATAGTCTGGATCTTTAATTCCATTATTTCCCATAATTTAAAGCTGCTCCATCTCTGTATCTTAAATCAATAATACTCGGAGTTAAGTTTTTTTCGTAAATATATTTTAAGGCCAGTGAAAGCTTTTCGAGAATCTTAATAGAGAGATCAGAACCCATATTGATTCGTAAATTGTTTCTGGTTTTAAAATACCAACCCTCTGCTTCAGTGTAACTAACGGAAGAAATTTTTAAATTAAAAGCTTCAGTTACTTCATAAAACTGCTTTTCAACTTTTAACCATTCAGCAACTAATTCAATTGGTGTATTTAGGTGTAATAAATTTGGATGCTCTTGAAAATATGAAAATTTACTTAAATTTTTATCTAAATAAAACTTTTCTTGCCAAATATATTTAGGCTCCTTTGACTCAATGAATATTTCTAAAGGTTTGAAAAGATTTTTCTTAATCAAGAATGAATTAATCCAGTTTTGATTATTTAAAAATTTATAGAGATTTTTGTGTGAATTTATATCCCCTAAAGCTATTAGCAGGTTCTCCTCTTGCTCTAAAAATTGAGGATTTTCAAAAAATACAATTGTCTTTTGGTTTGAGATATCTGAGCAACCAAGAATAATGTTGACTAAAAGAAAAACTAATAAAAGTCTAAATTTCAGCATTAATAATTTCATTAACAAGCTCGTCATATGATAACCCAATTGATTCTGCTGATTTAGGAAATAAACTGTGAGATGTCATCCCTGGAACTGTATTGACCTCAAGAACATAAAAGTTTTGATTGCTGTCTTGCATAAGGTCAACTCTTAACCAGCCACAAGCTTTGACTATATTAAGTGTTTTTAAACAAATCTGCTCAAGCTCAATTTTCTTTTTATCAGAAATTATAAATTCAATAAGCTCAGTATCCTCACTTACATACTTTGCATTGAAATTATAGAAAGATTCTTTAGTTATTATCTCTACTGGAGGTAAACATTTTCCGTTAAGAATGGGGACGGTGAGTTCTTTAAAATCTATACTTTCTTCAAAGATAAATTGTCTTTTGGAATCTAAGCTATCGCTAATGGCCTTTTTTAATTCATTATTAGTTGATAATTTAAAAACATCTATACTTGATCCATCCTCTGTTGGCTTTAAAAAAATTTCATTGAATGGTCTGAATTGATCAAAAATTGAATCATCTAGATTGCCCTTAAATTTATCCAAAGAGGGAACAGAAATCCAATTTGGGGTCGGAATTCCATTTTCTCTTAAGATTTTTTTAAAGGTATCTTTATTCCAAGTATTTTTACAAGCTTCATAACCACTTCCGGTATATGGAATATTATTTTGTTGCAAGAAGCTTTGAAGCTCTCCTGACTCTCCATCTTGCCCGTGAAGAGCAATAAAAACAAAATCGCCTTGCAAAAATTTTTCAGGTGAAAACTCACTTGGATAATCAACTAATTCAGCCTCATAGCCCAAACGCTTAACTGATTTAAATACATATTTACCGCTTTCCAAAGATATACTTCGCTCTGAGGATTCTCCGCCATATAAAACTGTAATTTTTTCTATTGCCACTTATGTTTAATCTTTTTATTTAATTTTGATATAGTTCCAGCACCTTGTGTGATTAAAATTGAGAAATTTTCGTAATTTGATTGCAGCCAAACCAAAGGGTCAGTTTTTCCAATGTATTCAGCATTTTTATGGTTTTTAGCTATCTCAGAAATTAATTTTTTTGAAGAAATTCCTTTGATTGGTTTCTCACTGGCAGGATATATGTCTAAAAGCAATAAGCTATCTACTTGGGAGAGCACTTTCACAAAATCATCGAAAAGTTGATGAGTCCTGGTAAATCTATGTGGCTCAAAAATCATGCATATTTTCTTACGAGGAAATTTTTGGCGTATTGCTTGAATGGTTGCTGAAATTTCAACAGGATGATGGCCATAATCATCTATTAAAATTCGAGGCTGATCATAGAAAGTAAGATTTGAAATCTCAAACCTTCTACCTACACCTTTAAAATTGTTTAGTCCTTTTGAAATATTCTTGGTAGAAATATTTTCTTCAATTGCTACACAAATAGCAGCAGTAACATTGCATAGATTATGTTTACCACTTAAATAGGTAGAAAATTTATAATTTTTCTTATTGTTGTGGTCTATTATTTGAAATTTTTGAACGCCGTTTTTTAGCTTTATATCAGTTATTTGAAATCTATTTTTTGCACTAAAGCCAAATGTTATTTGTCTTCTATGAATATCTTTAGAAATTTTTCGAATATTTGAGTCATCTAAATTGATTAAAATATAACCATAAAAAGGTAAATTTTCGGCAAAACTTAAAAAAGATTGATTTAATTTTTCTTGATTTGATTCATAAAAATCTAAATGATCGTTGTCTATATTTGTAATTACAGCAATATCAGGTTGAAGATGAAGAAATGATCCATCGCTTTCATCAGCCTCAACAATGATATAGTCACCCTCTCCAAGTTCAGAACTTCTTCCAACGCTTAATACTTGGCCTCCAATAACATAAGTAGGACTTAAATTTGCAGCGTTAAAAATACTTGCAACTATACTAGTTGTAGTAGTCTTGCCGTGACTGCCAGCAATCGCAATACTTCGATACGGTTTCATCAGAGTTCCGAGCATCTCAGCCCTAGGAATAATAGTTAATCCTGATTTCTTGGCATATGAAAGCTCAGAATTTCTCTTAGATATTGCAGATGAAGCAACAACCAAATCAGCATTCTTAATAAGCCTAGGTTCGTGACCAATTTGAACTTTAGCACCAAGTTTTTTTAATTCCTTTAACTCATCTGTAATAACAAGATCTGAACCCGTAACTTTGAAACCTCTTTTTTGTAAAATCGTAGCAACCCCAATCATGCCCGACCCACCAATACCGATCATATGAATTTTTTTAAACTTTTGAAATCCTAAAGTAGTCATATATTTTTAAATTTTAAAATTGAACTTAGCATTGTAGCCGCAGCTTGAAAATGATCTAAATTAGTCTCAGTTTTTGTCCATTTCAAATAAAGCTTTTTTTCAATAATATGTTTAAGTTTTTGTGAGAGGGATTTAAAAGATTCAAGCTCATTATGGATCAACCCCATATCTAAATCTGAGATATATTTAGCATTTAAAAGCTGATGATTATCAATTGCAGATGGCAAAGGTATCATGAGAGACCCCCTTTTTAAACTAATGGCTTCTGATAAAGAAAGTGCACCTGCTCTAGAAATAATAAAGTCTGACCATAAAATTAATTCATGAGGTGAGTCATAAAACTCTTCTACCTCTATAGAAATATTGCTTGAGTATAATTCTTTTATCCCTAAAGATTTTCCATTTCCGGATTGATGCTTCACTTCTAATGGGATATTTAATTGATTTAAAGCAATAGGTACATTTTTATTTATAAATTCAGAGCCTTGACTTCCGCCTGTTATATAGATCCTTACAGGATCATGATTATGATTTGTGAAAGATGATAATTCCAACTTTTTAATGGGGTTTCCTACGAGCGTCGTTTTTTTTGAAATCGGCTCATTAATTGAAAATCCTAAAAAAACTATTTTTGAAAATCTTTTTAATATTTTATTGGAAGTGCCCATAATTGCATTTTGCTCATGCAAGAAAAGAGGCTTTCTACAAATCCATGCTGATAAACCAACTGGTAATGAGATGTATCCCCCAAAGCAAACGATAAAATCAATGTTATTTTTTTTTATGTAAAAAATACTTTTAAAAATTGAGACTATTAAACCTATTAAGGAAGTAATTTTAAAAATTAAATTTTTTCCTCTAAATCCAATCATGGGAATGGTTAAAAATTTTATGTTCTTTGGGATAACTCGGTTTTCTATACCAGTTTTCGTTCCAATCCAAAGAACCTCATGATCATTTTTGATACATTCTCTGCCAAATTCTAATGCTGGAAAAACATGACCTCCGGTTCCTGCTGCAGAGATTAAAAATTTCATTACTTTATCGACTTATTTTCAAAATTAATTCTTAAAACTAGGCCCATTAAAAACATAAATATAATTAGGCTTGTGCCCCCATAGCTTATAAAGGGAAGAGTTAAACCCTTTGTAGGCAAGATTCCAAGATTTACTCCTATATTAAACACTACTTGAATTGCAATCAAAATACCTGCTCCAAAAGCAAGCAATCCTTGAAATAACTTTCCTAGCTCTAGTGCTTTTAGTGATGTCCTAATAATGCCAATAATTAATAATGCAAATAAAAAAATTACAATTAATCCTCCAACTAATCCAAACTCTTCAACAATTACAGCAAAAATGAAATCAGTGTGTGGCTCAGGCAAATATAAATTTTTTTGAAGACTATTCCCTAAACCTAGACCAAGCCATTCACCCCGCCCGATGCCTATTAGTGCATTTGATAATTGCCATCCAGGCCCATAAAAATTCTCAAACGGCTCAGTAAATGAAATAAATCTTATGTACCTATATGGCTCTAGATATACGGCAACAGCAGCCAATGCCGCCATAAGCAAGATTAAAAGTGAAAACTGCAAAAATGAAATTCCTGCAAAAAACAATATTGCAATTACCAATGCTCCAATTACAAGTGTTGATCCAAGATCAGGTTGGGACATAATTAGAATCCCAAAAAGTGCCAACACAACTAAAGGCCTTACAAAACCCAATGAAGTATTAATTTCACTTAGTCTTCTAACGCAATAACCTGAAATATATATCACTAAAGCTATCTTGCTTACTTCTGAGGGTTGAATATTTATTGGGCCAATTCTAATCCATCTAAGACTTCCATTGACCTCTGTGCCAACACCAGGAAAAAAAAGGGCGATAAGTAATAACAAAGAACCAATTAAAATTGCCCAATCTAATGTTAAAAATAAATTTGATGGGATGCTTAAAGCAATTATTGTTGCAAAGACGCCAATAATAAAAAAAATTATTTGCCTTGAAGCAAAATGAAAAGGAGTTCCATAGATGTCCTCAGATATAAAAATGCTTGAAGATGCAACCATTACCAAACCGATAAACAACAAAGAGAAATATGGAATAACAATTAGTATATTATTGCGATCAATCATTTGAACTCATTGCAAGCTTTATAAAATGATCCCCTCGTTCTTCAAAGTTTTTATAATCTTGACCGCTTGGATGTCCGGGTGAAAAAAGTATGTGAGTTTGAGAATCATATTTTTCTTTAAGTATTGATCTCATTACAGATGAAAGGCCTTGATTATGGAACAAGATTTTTTTTGGGTGAAATATTTTCTTTGATATTTCTTGAGCATGTTTACCAAAAATGTATACCCTTGTTGGACCCTCAATTTCATAGCTTTCATATCGTTCCTTATCTGGATCTCCGCAAAGGATCAACACATAAGGATTAGACATTTTATTTAATGCAAACTGAAGTGCATTCAAATTAGTAGCCTTAGAGTCATTGATAAATACCATATGATCATTCGTGGGTATGAACTGATGCCTATGAGGCAAATCTTTTAACTCAATATCTTGCACTAATCTTTGAGGTCTACCAGTAATCATCGACCATAATTTTTTTGGATTAGACTCTTCTGTTGTTTTTTTTGATTCTTTAATTCTATTTTTAACTTTCTTGTACTCTTCAAAATTTGCATGATGATCAATATGATCAGGGGAAATATTTAAGAGAACTCCTAAATCTAGCTGAATCTCTTTCATCTTCTCAAGCTGAAAGCTAGAAAGCTCAATTATTGAATATCGACAGGAATTAATATTATCTAAAACTGGTGCGCCAATATTCCCAACTAATTGAGATTCTTCTAAAAGCTGATGCAAGTGATAGCAGCAAGTACTTTTTCCATTAGTTCCAGTTATTCCAATTTTGAAAGACTTATCTTCTTGAAAAAAAATATCTATGTCAGTTAAATACGAAATTTTATCAAATTCTCCATTTGGATAAATCTTCTTTATATTTATTCCAGGGCTCAAATAAATCATCTCATAAGAATTTAATTTTTTTTGATCGGGCAACTTATTCGAGATATTAGGCCCTTTCACATTTTGGTCATAGATTTCAAAAGCTTTACCTTTTTTTTCTAAATACCTTCCAATGGATTGGCCTGTAACTCCATAACCAAAAATAAGGGATTTCATTGAGGGTTATCTGAGCTTTAAGGTTGCAAGTGCAAACAAAACAAGTACAAAAGTTATAATCCAAAATCGAACAATAACTTTTGGTTCGGCCCAGCCTTTTAATTCAAAATGATGATGAATTGGAGCCATCAAAAAGACTCTCTTACCTCTTAATTTGTATGAGCCTACTTGGATAATAACGCTCAAAGTTTCCATCACAAAAACTCCTGCCATAATTGCAAATACTATCTCATGTCTTATTAAAACTGCTAGGGTGCCTAAAATTCCTCCAAGTGTTAAAGATCCTAAATCGCCCATAAATATCTGAGCAGGATATGTGTTGTACCAGAGAAAACCTATGCCAGCCCCAATGAAGGCCCCACAAAACACAATTAACTCTCCACTAAGCGGGTTAAATGGGATGAATAAATAATCTGAGATAATCAAGTTTCCAGATGCATAAGCAATGAGACCAAGACCACCCGCTATCAAGACTGATGGCAAAATTGCAAGTCCGTCTAGACCGTCAGTTAGATTAACTGCATTAGATGAACCAATTATTACAAAAATGCTAATTAACAGAAAAATAAAAGGAGAAATTACAAAAATATATTCTTTATTAAAAGGTAAAATAAGAATTTGTTCATTTCCATTTGGGGAAACTTGCAACATGAATAACATCGCGAGCAAAGCAAAAAGAAATTGCAAGATGAGCTTATATTTTCCTTTTAAGCCATTTGAGTTTTTCTCCTTTATTTTTAACCAGTCATCTAGAAATCCTATAGAGCTAAATGAGACGGTAATAAATATAAGAATCCATATGTATGGATTTTGAAAATCTGACCAGAGCAGTGTTGAAATAATTAATGAGAAGATAATAATTAAGCCTCCCATAGTAGGTGTTCCAGTCTTTGCAAGATGTGACTCAGGCCCATCCCCCCTAATGGATTGTGAGAACTGAATATTTGTTAAAAATCTAATTAAGGTTGGACCAAGAAAAATTGACAGCATTAGCGCTGTAAGAGTCCCTCCAATAGTTCTAACAGTTAAATAACGAAGTACATTGAAGCCAGAATCATATGTCATTAACCAAGTGCCAAATAATTCGATCATATTATTTCCATAGGTTTAGAATTTCTTCCATTCGCATTGATCTTGAGCCTTTTAATAGTATTTTCTCCTTTCCTTTAAGATTTTTTTTCAAGAAATTTACTAACTCCAGTTTATCTTTAAAGAAAAAACCATTGTTGCCAAATGCAAATACTGTATGACGGATTAAATCTCCATATCCAATCAAACAATTAACTCCATGTATTTTGGCATAGTCTCCCAAGTCAATGTGTAGTTTTTTTCTAAATCTCCCCAACTCTCTCATATCCCCAAGGATTGCAACCTTTCTTCCTTGAAATTGACACAAAACATCTAATGCAGCTTTCATAGAATCAGGATTGGCATTATATGAATCGTCGATAACCGTAGATTGGTTAACCCATAATTTTAAATCTAAACGTTGAGGTGAATTCTTTAGCCCTTTCAAGCCAACTGTAAAGTCCTTTGTGTTTAACCTAGCAGCATGAATTGCTGCAAAAGAAGCAAGAATATTTAATACATTATGCATCCCTATAAGTTTTGTTTTTATTTGTACTTTTTTCTTCAAATGGGCTGATTCAATGAAAAAGGATAAGCCTTCTTTTGTCATCTTAATTTGAGATGGGAAAAAAGATGCCGTGGAGTCTTTGCCAAATGTATAAAATTCAATGTCATTCCTCATTTTTTTCCAATAACCGACATATTGACCGTTTGGAACAATAGCGGAGCCATTTTTCTTAATGTTTTTTATAAGCTCGGACTTTACCTGAAGGACTCCCTTAACCGAATTCAATCCCTCTAAATGAGAATGGCCTATGTGGGTAATAATGCCAATATTTGGCTTAATTATTTTTGATAGCAGATCTATATCGCCTGGTTTAGCTGCACCCATCTCAAAAATTGCCGTGCTATTTTGTGAGTCCAGCTCCAAAGCACACAATGGTAAGCCAATTTCATTATTGTAGTTTTGGTGAGTCCCATAACTATTTTTTATGCAAGTATTTAAAATGGTTTTAGTTGTTGTTTTTCCATTGCTGCCAGTAACCCCAATAACTGTCCCTTGATATCTTTCAATTGCCATCTTGGCAGAATTAATCAAAATTTTTTCAGGGCTTTTAACTGAAATAATTTTTGGTGAAAAAGCTATAGAATTTGAAATTTTGCTCTTTCTAATAATTGCTAATGATGCTCCTTTATTGATTGCATCCTCCGCATAAAAGCTGCCATCCTCTTTTAAGCCAGTCAGACCAAAAAAAACTGAATTCTTTTTTACTTTCCTTGAATCTATTTGAAAATTACTAATTGGTAAATTTGTTTCGCCGTCAAGTTGAAGGAACGTTAACAAGTCTTTTGTATTATTAATTAATTTCATTGCCTAAAATTTCTAGAACACAATCTCTATCATTAAACGGTACTTTTTTTCCAGATACATCCATATAAGTCTCGTGACCTTTCCCCAATATTACCAATATATTTTCTTTATTTAAGCATTGAAGTGCTAAGTTGATGGCTTCCTTCCTATCCTCTAAAATTTCAATACTTCTATAAGAATTCCCGGCCATTGCATCTTTAACAATTGAAGAAAAAGGCTCATAACGATTGTTATCAGATGTGAAGAATATTTTGCTGGCAAAATCTTGAGCTACCTTCATCATCTTAGATCTTTTAGATTTATCTCTATCTCCACCACATCCAAAAACTAAAATTATTTCATCATGATAATTAGCTAATTCAGAAAGAATATTTTGAATAGATTGATGGTCATGAGCAAAATCAATCAATATATTCCCCTCTCTTAATTTTAAAATCTCACCTCTTCCTTGGGGGAGCTTGATTGAATTACTTCTAACAATCTCTAATTCATCCAAAGAGATTTGCCCTGCAATTAGGGCAATTGCTGAAATATAATTCTCTGCATTGTATTTAAGAAATAATGAAACCTGAGTATCTAAGCATAAATTAGGAAAACTCAATTTTATATTTGAACTTCCACTTGGATTATATTCAAGAGAATACTTAAATGCTGCTGAAGTATCAGTTGAACTTAAGAATTGTGATTTAGAAAGTTGTTTTTTTTGATCATCGGAAAAATTTTTAAGCAAATCTTGAATTTTGTCTATAAATATAATTGTAGGATTTTTATTATTAAGTTCGATAATGGATAATTTTGCATCAATGTAATTTGATTCTGTTTTATGATAATCCAGGTGATCAGATTGAATATTGAGAAGTAATGTTTGTGAAAAAGGCAAATTCCCTAGCCTTTTTTGCGCTAATGCATGAGAAGAAATCTCAATGAAGATAGATATTTTTTGCTGAAATTTACAAATCTTTAAAATTTGAAATATCTCAAATATCCCAGGTGTTGTGTTACCTTTTGTCTCCAAAAAATTATCATTTATCATAGCTCCTAAAGTGCCGATGTAAACTGAAGGTTTTTTAAGGGCTCTGATAATATTATGAGCAATGAATGCTGTTGTTGTTTTCCCGTTAGTTCCTGTTACTCCATGAAAGACAAAATCATCTTCAGATAAGTCATAAAAACTAAAAAGAATTTTCAAGATCTTTTCTTCCAAATTTTCTAAGTAAAGAATTGGTATATCTACCTGTTCACCTAATTCCCGATCTGTAATAATGCAGGACGCTCCCTTTTGAATAGCATCCCCTATAAACTCATTTCCGTGTGAATCCACCCCTTGCCTAGCAATAAACAAAGAGTTTTCTTGAACATCTCTTGAATCATCAGTAATAGATGAGATACAAAGATCATCAAACAGATTTGAATTAATGAAGGGTTTTATAATGGGTAATTTATTCATCTAGATAACTAAGGACATCGCTGGCAATAGCTGCAAATAATGGGGCAGCTACGCTGCCACCAGAATAATTATTTAATCCCGGCTCATCAATACTTACGAAAATCGTTAGTCTTCTAGATTTTAATGGGGCTATTCCTACAAAAGAAGCTATATATTTACTTTGATCATATCCACCCCTTGAACTGGCTTTATGGGATGTTCCAGTTTTACCTGCGACTTCAAAATTTTTTAATTTCGCTAGACTTCCTGTTCCATCTGATATAACTAATTTTAAAGAATCTAATATATCTGCTGCGGTATCACTTCTTATGACCTTTTGCTCAAAAGAAGAATCAAAGTTATCAATAAATATTTTAAAATCTTTGAGATAGCCATCATTAGCAAACACTGAATATGCCTGAGCTAATTGCAGAGAGGATGCTGTCATACTGTATCCAAATCCAATACTTGCAACTTCATGATCAGTAATATTCTGTCTTGAATTAATGACTCCATATGCAATACCAGGAAAAAATATATTTGGCGGTCTTGAAAGACCAAATTCTTTGTAGCCTGAAATCAAACCTTCTATGCCAACCAGCAAAGCTAACTTAGAGGCTCCAACCTGACTAGATTTAGCAATTACCTCACTGACAGTTATGTTTTTATAGTTCTTTGGATCTGATATGACCCTACCACTTAAATTAATAAATCCCGGGCTTGTATTTATTACCTGATTTTTGGAAATTATGCCCATATCAATCCCCTTGGCTACAGCTAAAGGTTTAATAATTGATCCTGGCTCGAAGGCATCATTTAAAGCTCTATTTCTCTTAATTTTTCTCTGGGGACTATTTGGGTTGTATGAAGGGAAGCTTGCTATTGCAAGAATTTCTCCAGATATATTATCAAGAACCACAGCACTGCCGCCTTTAGCATTGTTAGCCTGAATATAATTTGAAAGATGTTTATAGGCATAAAATTGAATTCTACTATCAATGGTAAGCTTTTTATCAAGCCCTTGAACAACCTCCTTTATTATTTGAGGTCTTCTGCTTGCATTTCGATAAATAATTTCTTTTCCTGCTTCGCCAGATAGCTCAGAATCTAAAATATTTTCAAGTCCCTCTAAACCGAATCCATCTTTTCCTGAGAATCCAACTAAAGTAGCGGCTTGTTCACCTAACGGATAATATCTTTTTTGAATTACTTCAATCTCAATACTGGAAAGTTTTAAACTTTTTACATTCTCATATTGAGAAAAATTTAAATTAGAAAAAATTAAAGTTTTTTTATTAAGTTTTTTGATATCCAAAAAATCTTTGTTTAATAAAAGCAAATTTCTTAATTTTTTGAAATCTTCCTCTGAAAATTCTTTTAAAGCATATAGATCGTACTGATTAATAGAGACAGCTAGAGGAAAATTATTTCTATCCAATATGCTCCCACGAATCGCTGGAATTGATCTAGAGGTCTTTAGCATGATCTTTCCCTTGGATGTAAGGAAATCTCCTTCAATATATTTAAGGCTTACTATTCTAAAGACCAAAATAAGTAGGCTAATACCTAAAAAAATGTATATTAAATAAGCCCGCCAGCTATAACTAAAATTATTTTTCATATTTGACGTTGGTTGGTTTAGAGATTTCTATCATTTTTAAAATTTCTTTTGCATGACGTTCGACTTTAGCCGGAGAACTTAAGTGATAGTATTCGGTTTTCAAATTAAAATTTATTTCGGTCAATTTATTATTTGCAACCTTAAGATAAGCGTTGTTCTCATGCTCTTGGCTAAATTGCCATCTAATTTTAATAATCTCCAGATAAAGACAAAACAAAAGAAAAATATTTATAAATAAAAAGTAAATATGAAAATTTTTTTTCATAACTTGGAAAAGACTCTCATAATTGCGCTTCTAGAACGAGGATTCATTTTTATCTCATTTGAAGATGGTTTTATTTTTTTCTTGATGCACCTAAATGTTTCTTTGACATAGGAATTAATTGGTATATCTTTTGGCAATTCTTCAACTTCAGGTCTAAAAAAATTTTTTACAATTCTATCTTCTAATGAGTGAAATGAAATGATGACTATAACCCCGCCAACTTTAAGAGCATCATGTAACTTAGAGAGTACCATCTTCAAATGATGTAACTCATTATTTACATGGATTCTAATAGCTTGAAATGACTTTGTTGCCGGATGAGTTTTGCCAGTTCTTTTAAGAACTGTTTCAATTGTCCTTGTAAGTTCAATTGTAGTATTCATTAACTTGTTTGCTCTGTACTGAACTATAGCCTTTGCAATTTTTCTTGATGCTTTTTCATCTCCATATTCATACAAAATATCACTTATCTCTATTTCAGAGGCACTATTCAACCACTCAGCTGCACTAAAGCCTGAAGACGTATCCATTCTCATGTCTAACGGCCCATCACTTTGAAAACTAAAACCTCTTATTGAGTCATCTAAATGAGTTGAGCAAACACCAAGATCTAATAGAACTCCATCAAATTGCTGCTGAGGAAATAATGAATCAATTGCAGAATAATTAGAATGATAAATACTAAATCGTGAATCTTTTATCTTATTTTTCCCATATGATACTGCCTCTAAATCCCTGTCAACAGCATGAAGTGACCCTTTAGAAGAGATTCTATTTAAGATTTCCTGAGAGTGGCTGCCTCTTCCGAAAGTTAAATCTAGGTAAACTCCAGACAAATCATGGAGCAAGAAATCTAATGATTCTTCCAGCAGAACTGGAACATGGAGCATTGATTTAATCTACTTGCTTTCTCATGAAGGTTGGCACATCGAGGAAATCTATATCCTCTGCAGACGATGTGCCACCTGACTCAATTGATTGATTTTTTGTAGGTGAATCTAGACCAACTGGATTGAGTTGAACGGTAGCTTTTCTTGAATTATCAACAGCAAGGGTTGCAGTTTTTTGATTTACTCCTGTAGCAACTACAGTAACAAGTAATTCATTATCATCCATGGAATCTTCCACCACTGTTCCGTAAATAATAGTTGCATCATCTGCTGTAAATTCTTTAATTACAGAGTCTACTTCATCAAAATCTGCCATTGTTGGTGATTTTGCTGTTATGTTAACTAAGATACCTCGCGCATCTTTTAATTCTATATCTTCTAGTAACTCTGAGCTTACAGCTTGACTGGCTGCATCAATTCCTCTCTCATCAGCACTTGATTGACCTGTGCCCATCATTGCAATACCCTTTTCAGACATAACTGTTTTAACATCAGCAAAATCAACGTTTATATATCCGGGTTTCATTATTATGTCAGAAATCCCCTGAACGGCTCCTTTTAAAATATCATCTGCCTTTGCAAAAGCATCTTCCATGGATGTTTTTTTGCCAAGAATATCCATTAATTTTTGATTCGGAATTGTAATTAAACTATCAACCTCCTCAACCAATTCTGCTATTCCTTGTTCTGCAGCAGCTTTTCTTTTATGACCTTCAAAATTAAATGGTTTTGTTACAACAGCCACCGTCAAAGCTCCCAAGTCTTTAGCAATTTCAGCGATAACTGGAGCAGCACCAGTTCCAGTGCCCCCTCCCATTCCAGCGGTTATAAATATCATATCCGCGCCAGATAAAAGCTCTTCTATAGCTGCCCTATCCCTTTCTGCTGCAGCTTTTCCTACAAGAGGGTCTGCCCCAGCGCCTAAGCCTCTAGTAACGTTATCACCAAGCTTTAAAATCGTAGATCCTGTAGCTCTGTCTAATGCTTGAGAGTCAGTATTTGCGCAGATAAAATCTGCACCTTGAATATCATTATTAATCATGTGAATAACCGCATTTCCTCCGGCTCCACCCACACCAATGACTTTGATCTTTGCTAACCCAGCATTTTCTTCAATTATTTCCCAATTCATTTTCTACCCCTTTAAAAAGATATTGTTTTTAAACTTTCTGGCAAAACAACCTCAAGTATTTCAGTTGATAAAACTCCGCCTGTTTGCCTCATTTCCCAATTTTTCTCATTCCAAACTTCAAATTTGTTTCCCATACCTACAATCGATACTTTTGCAGATTTGCTAATCTCAGCATATTCTCTTAATTCTGATGGTAAGAGAACTAACATTCGACTTCTTGGATCAAATGAGGAGACGTTTGCGTTTCCCAATATGGTCCATTGCAAATTTCTAACTATTGGATCAAGGCCTTGAAGTGATTGAAGCTCTTCAGATATTGTGTTCCATATAGAGCCGGGATAAATTTTTAATGCAGGATACTGAGGATCTCTTGTTACAACAATATTTGTTTCACTTTGAGAAATGAGCTGTTCACGATATTTCGCAGGAATAGCCAATCTTCCCTTTGAATCAACTGAAATTGTTGTAAAACCAAACATAGTGTATGCAAAAAAATTAGTTTCTACACACTTTATACTACATTTAACACACTTTTACACACTTTTTTTAAAAAAATTTAAATGAGTTGGTCTATAAGCCGGATTCTGTATTAAATGACCATCTATCTAGGCAATGCGTCGCCGCATTGCTCCAGCAACCTACCCGAATCCTAAGCGAGTAACCTAAGAAGATTCCTATTTGGTTTTGCTTCAAAGTGGGGTTTGCACTGCCGCATTTGTTGCCAAATACGCGGTAGGCTCTTACCCCACCATTTCACCCTTACCAAATTCATGGCGGTATAATTTCTGTTGCACTTTCCGTAAGCTCACGCCTCCCAGGTGTTACCTGGCACTCTACTCTGTGAAGTCCGGACTTTCCTCTAACAAATTGTCAGCGGTCATCCAACCAACTCTATTATATTTTAGTATTATTTTGCGTTATTTAGAAATTTCAAGCAGAAATTTATAAACTTCTTTCTTTGAACAGCTTGTAATTTTAGCTATAAGTTTGGATGCATCTGCAGGAGAAAGATAATCGAGAAATGGACGACAAAATTTCTCATCTAATTTAGTATTATTAATATGTGAAGAGCGCGAGTTTAAAAGTAATACAAATTCTCCAAGAAACTTTATTTTTTTATTTTTTATTAGATGCATAATCTCTTCAAGAGTTCCCCTGTATATAGATTCGTGTCTTTTTGTTATTTCCCTACAAATTGCTATAGATGTATTAGGACTTAAAACTTCAGAAAAAATTTCAATTGTTTTTTTAATCCTCTTTGCTGATTCAAAAAAAATATGAGTTACATTATTATTTTTAACTTTTAAAGCAATTTCTTTTTTTGCTACATTTTGTTTTGGTAAAAATCCATTGAAAAAAAATTTATCAACCGGCAAACCAGATAATAGTAACGAATTAATTACCGAAGAGGGTCCAGGAATTACTGTAAATGGAATAGAATTTTTAATGCATCTTTGAATCAATGGATATCCAGGATCGCAAATTAATGGTGCGCCAGCATCAGATAAAATGGCAACTGTCTGACCATTTTTGATGAGACTAATTATCTTATCACTAATTTTTTTTTCATTGTGCTCATGAAATGGAACAGTATTTTTTTTTATATCAAAATGATTTAAAAGTTTAGATGAAACTCTGGTATCTTCTGCAAAAATATTATTAACTTCCTTTAAAGTATTGATTGACCTGACTGATAAATCATTTAAATTACCAATTGGGGTGCAAATTAAATAAAGCATAAAATTAAATTAATGATTTTTAAAAAAAATATATATGTTAAACATTTTTTATCATTATTAATCTTAGCATCTTGCTCATCAACATCTTTAAATTTAATAAGTACTTCTTATGAATCACATACAAAAGTTCATAAGCGAGATCTTCAAGATATTTCTGCTTACAATGCTTTCTTTGAAAATGATTTGCAAAAAATAGAGGATATCATTGATAACCAAAAAGTTAGTCAAAGGGAGCTTCGAGATTTAAAATTACTTAGAAGAAATTATCAAAAAATTCTCAGTAAAAATAAATATCAGATAGAATTAAATCCTCGTCAAAAATTTTCTAAAGAACTTATAGAATTAATTTATCAATCCAATCTTCCTATAAATATTTCATGGGATGAGAGCAAACAAAATATAATTCCGGAAAATCTATTGCAAAGTAAAATTGAAGGATTCTGTGCAAGTCTTTATGACGATTCTATTTTTGCTATTAATAAAGAAATAAGTGCAAGTCCTGGTGCAATATTAGTAATTTTTTCTGAAGAATATGCTTCAATGATTAAAAATATTAAATCAACAAATTCAAAAATTTACTCCGTCAAATATGACTCGAGTAATTTCCAAGAATTTACAGGCAAAATACTGGGTATAAATTTTAGTAAAAGTAGATATAAAAAAATCTCAAACCTGAATCCCAATCAAATCATGAATTTCAAACCTCGGTCTAGATCTGATATTAAACAAATAGTATTGTTATTAAGGCCTCAGGAATATAAAGCAATGATACCTGCGCTTAGATATCATGGTGGTAATAAATTCAAATATTTGAACTTTGTTTCTTCTTTGCAAGACTTGAATAATCCTCTGCAATTATTAGATTATGAAGATTCCCATGCACCTATTTCTCTATTCTTATCTAGAAAAATTCAAAATGATGATTCTACATCGATGGAAAATTTTTTAGAGTATGGGGTGCTAAGTGAGTGGTTATTAAATCAAGTTTTTAAAGAAGCCGGGGTACAATCAGCAACTGTTAATGGAGCTACTGGGACAATCTTTTATAATTCAAGTTCATGCAATACAAGAGAAATTTCTCTACAAAAAATTTCCTCAGATTTATTTTCTACCTAATCCCTTAAATCTCTTTCAATCAAAGAAAGGCTGTCTTGAAAGCTTGGTCTTTCAAAAATTTTTGTCTGATAATCCAATAGAGGCTTTAGATGTCTGTTTAATGGAAGATTGATTCCCAATGAAGGTAGTCTCCACAAAATAGGTGCTAAATAGCAATCAATTAATGAAAAGTCCTCACTCATAAAAAAATCAAATTCTTTAAAAGTTGGTGCAACAGTACTAATCTCATTTAATAATTCTTCTCTTATTATAAGCAATTCTTTTTCAGATTGTTCTTTAGCTATTAACTTATCCACTAATGGACACCATTCTTTATTTATTCTTAGCATAAGGGTTCTACTATTTGCTCTAGATACAGGATAAACGGGAAGGAGTGGCGGATGAGGAAAACGCTCATCAAGATACTCAAGCATTACACCAGCATCATACAAACCAAGATCTCTATCAGCCAGTATAGGCAAACTATGATACGGATTTAATGCCAAAACCTCATCAGGAGCTTCTTCATTTGTAGTTTCTTTTATTTCACATGCAATATCTTTTTCAGCAAGAACAATTCTTACCCTATGGCTGTAGTGATCATCTTTATCAGAATATAAAATCATAGTTCCCCTTAGTTATAAATAAATTTCTAGTGATAATCTTTTTGGTATTCTCTATATAAGAGATATGAAAAAGCAGTAAATACAATAAAGAAAAGTATTACATACCAACCCATTCTCTCCCTTACTGATCTACTTGGTTCTCCAACATACGTCATAAAATTGACGAGATCAAATATATAATTATCAAATTCTTGTTGAGTAAGTTTTCCAGTCCCTTTTATTGTTTTAAGATAGCCACACTTCTCCTCGGTTATATCATTACCATACTCATCCCTTCGCACTCCGCCATTGCTTGCAATTATGGGTACATCTTTGCATGACAAAACTTGTTGACCTTGAATTAAAGCCAACACGTTTGGCATTGCTGCACCAGGATAAACCATATTATTTACTCCGTATGGTTTTGATGAATCTTCGTAAAAAGTTCTCAAATAAGTATAAACCCAGTCAGAACCATGCAATCTTGTAACTAATGTCAAATCAGGAGGTGCTATACCAAACCAGCCCTCAGATACAGCTGGCTGCATTGAACCAGTCATCCTGTCACCAAGCTTTACATCACTGCCAAAAACTAAATTTTCTGTTAGGATTTTTTCAGGAATATCTAGGTCTTTAGAAATTCTACCCCACCTAGAGTATTTCAGTGAGTGACAACCGTAACAATGATTAATAAATGTTAGAGCTCCTGATTGTAAAGATTCAATATTGGTCAATTGCGGTTTGAAAGTATCACACTCTCCATAATCTCCACACGGAGCTCCTACTGCAGCAATTACTGAATGGGTCGAAAAAAATAAGAAGATTAAGAAACAAAACTTTTTCACAATCTTTCAGGCACTGGTTTAGTTTTCTCAATAGAAGTATAAATAGGCATCAAAAGAAAAAATGCAAAATAAATAATAGTTCCTACAATACTCAAAGTTGTTCTAAGAGCTGTTACTGGAACAGTCCCTAGCCAAGCAAGCATAAGCCAACTAATAATAAACATCGTCATAGCAATTTTACTTAATATCCCTTTGTACCTAATTGAGGCTGCCTTACTTCTGTCTAGCCATGGTACTACGAATAAAATAGCAATTGCTGCTGCCATAACTAATAAACCACCAAGCTTATCAGGAACTGCCCTAAGCATTGCATAGTATGGAGAGTAATACCAAACAGGGGCAATATGTTCGGGCGTACTCAAGGGATTGGCTTCTTCAAAGTTAGCAAGCTCCAACATGTATCCTCCACCCTCTGGAAAAAAGAACATGATGAACGAAAAAACAATTCCAAATACACCAATAGCCACTAATGCATTTAAGACTTTATATGGAAAAAATGGAACACTATCAAGCGGCACTCCATCTTCGTCAACATATTTTTCAATATCAACTCCATCAGGATTCCCAGCACCTACCTCATGCAAAGCAACTAAATGCATAAACACCAATGCAATTAAAATTAAGGGCAAAGCTACTACATGAAGTGCAAAAAATCTTGAAATAGTTGCTCCTGAAATATAATAGTCACCTCTAACCCAAAGCTCTAATGATTCTCCTATATATGGTATGGCTCCAAAAAGAGAAATAATAACTTGAGCTCCCCAATATGACATTTGACCATATGGAAGTACGTATCCAAGAAAACCCTCTGCCATCATAACAAGATAAATAGTCATTCCGAAAATCCAAACTAATTCTCTTGGTTTGTGATATGACCCATATAGCAAGCCTCTGAACATGTGAAGGTATACAACGGCAAAAAACATTGAAGCTCCCGTAGTATGCATATAACGAATGATCCAACCATATTCAATATCTCTCATAATGTACTCAACGGATGCAAAAGCTCCTTCTTCAGTATTCTCATATCCAAACATTAACCAAATACCTGAGACGATTTGAATTATCAAAACAACAGACGCCAATGCGCCGAATAAATACCAAAAGTTTACCTTTTTAGGAACGGGATGTTTGGATAGATGACGTTCATATGTATTTGAAATTGGTAGTCGAGTATTGATCCAATTAAAAATTCCAGACGATTGTTGAGCCATTATGATTTACCTCTCTTCCCCTATAGTTAGAATGCTTCCATCAAAAAAGTGTGGTGGAACCTTTAAGTTTGTTGGCGCTGGAACACCTTTAAACACCCTGCCAACAATATCAAACATTGATCCGTGACATGGGCAAAAAAATCCTCCAATCCACGAGTCATCCCATGGCTGAGGTTGTATTTCTGGATAAAATTTAGGGGCGCAGCCTAGGTGAGTGCAAACTCCAGCCACTACTGTATATTCTTCTGAAGTAGATCTAGTAGGATTTAAATCTCTGTATGGCTCTTCTATTTTTAATGAATTTGGATCATCTAGTTTTGATTCGACTTTGGAAAGATTTTCAATTGCCTCTTTACTATGACGAATAATAAATATAGGTTGCTTTCTCCATGAAACTTGGATTTTTTGGCCAATTTGCATTTTGGATACATCTATTCTTACAGGACCCCCGACTGCTTTTGCTTTTGCACTCGGATTCCAAGAAGCTATAAATGGAACTGCCGCAAATGATGCGCCCACTGCGCCTACTGTTGCAGTCATACCAATCAGTACTTTTCTTCGCGTGGTAATTGTTTCTTCCATCAAACCTATATGGGGGTAAACGGTATAATTTAAATAAAAGAAATTAACGTTTTGAAAATTGAGAGCTTTTTCTTGCTTTCTTTAATCCAGGTTTCTTTCTTTCAACTTTTCTATCATCTCTTGTGAGGAATCCTGCAGATTTCAATTGAGGTCTTAATGACTCATCAAAATCAAGCAAGGCTCTAGAAATTCCATGTCTTATAGCTCCAGCCTGTCCAAAACTGCCCCCGCCTTTAACCATAGCTTTAATATCTATTTTCTCGTCCAACTCTGTTAATTTTAAAGGTTGCATAACTAACATCTGTGCCACTTGTCTTCCAAAGTAATTTGATAATTCTTTATTATTTACAAGTATCTTTCCCTTACCTTTAGATAGATAGACTCTTGCTGAAGAGGTTTTTCTTCTTCCAGTAGCATAATGAATAGTTGTACTCATATTATTGGTTCCCATATTTTTGGTTCTTGAGATTCGTGAGGATGATGAGCGCCTTTGTATACTTTTAGCTTTTTAAATATTTTTTTTCCAAGTTTATTTTTTGGAAGCATGCCTTTTACAGCTTCTTCAATAATGTACTCAGGCTTATCTTTGATAATATCTTTGAACACCTTAGATTTTAATCCACCAGGATATAGGGAGTGTGTATAGTATTTTTTGTCGTCAACTTTTTTTCCAGTGACCTGAATCTTTTCAGCATTAATAACAACAACATAATCACCGCCATCAGTATGCGGGGTAAATGTTGGTTTATCTTTTCCTCGGATACGGTCAGCTATTTTTGTTGCCAAACGGCCTAAGATTTTGTCAGATGCATCAACAATGTACCAATTATGTTGAGCATCTTCTTTTCTAAGTGAAAGAGTTTTCATTGTTTTTATATCAAAAGAAAAATTTAGATGAGAATGTTAATGTTTACGCGCTATTTAATCAATATTTTAATTCATTTAGTTTGCTTTTGCTCTAAATTTTGAAGATATTTTGTCGCTGCGATCTGATGCAACCTACTTTCAGTTCTAATCCACAAATTTTCTAACTGAACTCCAGAATATAAGTTATTAATTAAATTTGGATCGTAAAATAATTTTAATTTCTGTTTTTCTTGATATGCAATATCTATAAAGCTAATGAATCTTCTTATTTTATCAATATGATCATCGCTACAAATATGGAAATTATTGATAAATACCCATTCAAATGTTTTAGCAATTTCAATAAAATCCTTACTTCCACAAGGGGATGAAAAAAACGTATCGAAAGAAATCCAGAGCACATTTTTAGAACATCCCAAACAATCAAACTTTCTGGTGTTTATAAAAAATTCAGTTTGATTGGAAATATCTTTGCTAAAAGTCCTCAATAAAAAACTCTTGACACTCTCATCACCATTTTTATCTTTAGCAGAGCTATCGAACTCAGCAATTTCTCTAAGTCTATAGTCTTCGATACCAGATAAATGATGAACAAAAAAATTTTTATTTATGAAATCAATGGTTTGAAGAAATTTAGCTCTTTGAAGACCATCCTTATAAAGATTATCAGGATGTGAATTTGACGAAATTAATAATCTTATGCCTTTTTTGGAAAGTGCATCAATCAGAGTGCCTATGATCATCGCATCGGCAATGTCCTCGATCTGAAATTCATCTATAAAAATGATTTTATTATCATTAGATAAATGCTTCACAACCTTTATAAGAGGATCACTTATACCCGAAAAATCAGCTAATTTATTATGCACAAGTTGCATAAATTCAATAAAATGAAATTGTACAGAATTTGAAAAATAGCAATCCTGTATTGCTTGTAGCAACATTGTTTTTCCTCTTCCAACCGGGCCCCAAAGATATATGTTACCTATTGATTGACTGCGAGAAAAAAATGTTTTGGGTTTATACAATGATTCATGCTTAATAAATTCTTCTAAGAAAATCATTTGCTCAATATCAAGATTTATACCTTGAACAGATAATTTCTCTATAACAACTTTTATATCTTTCATATTATTGATTTAATGATCAAATGAGATTCTTTAATAACAAACTTTCTAGAATAAATTTTTTAATCCTGCTAGGCATTCTGACATATCTTTATACAAATATGTCTAATGATAATGGTTATGTGGAGGCTATATCAAAGGCTTCTCCCTCAGTCATCAACATTAGATCTGCAAAAAACATTGAAACTAGATTATTTGATGGGGCTATAGAAAATGATGTTATTGGCTCAGGAATCATAATTTCTAATGATGGATACATTATTACCAATATGCATGTGATTGAAGGAAAAAGACTTATTAATGTGGAGCTAGATGATGGCCAAGTTTATAAAGCTTCCTTAATAGGATTTGATGAGAGATCTGATCTAGCAGTCATTAAAATTGTGCCATCAGACCCCTTAACTCCTATTGAAGTATCTAATAGCTCATCAGTTCAAATAGGTGATCAGGTAATTGCAATTGGCAATGCATTTGGTCTAGGGAAAACATTTACTAGCGGAATTATCAGTGCAACTGGAAGAGATTATGGAAATCCGTATCTTGAGCTTATTCAAACAGATGCTGCCATCAATCCAGGAAATTCTGGCGGAGCGTTGATTAATCACAAGGGAAATCTTATTGGAATGAATACAAAAATTTTTTCAAAAACTGGATCTTATACAGGCATTGGTTTTGCGCTCCCCGCAAATAAAATGATTGAAGTTGCATCAGAAATCATCCAATTTGGCTCAGTAAAACGTTCATGGATTGGAGATTTTAGAGTAAAGGCAAAAAGATTCTTATTAAATAACGAATTAGCCTATGGTTTAGAAATATTAGAACTTAGAAACTATGGACCGCTTTTTAATAGCGAAAAAATAAAGCCCGGAGATATAATCTTATCTATCAATAATGAATCACCAACATGGGAGAATTTAACTGGTGCTTTAAAAAATTCCTTTCCTGGAGATGAGATTAATTTCCAAATATTACAAGACTCTGAAGTGAATAATTACATAGTTTTTACAGAGGCAATACCTGTCAAATAGATTAATCGTCTTTCCAAACTGCTTCTCGCTTTTCTAGAAAAGAAGCGATGCCCTCCTTAGCATCATCTGCAAGAGAGTTTTCAGTCATTACTTTTGAAGTGAAATCATATGCCTCAGAAAGGCTCATTTCATATTGCTTATAAAAAGCTTCTTTACCAATTTTTAATGTCGCCAAAGGTTTTGATGAAATCTTATTGGCAATTGATAAAACCTCATCTTGTAATTTTTCTGAGGGCACGTGACTGTTTATTAGAGATACTCTTTTAGCTTCAACAGCGTCAATCATTTCTCCTGTTAACAGCATTTTCATAGCTTCTTTCTTACTTACATTTCTTGAAAGTGCAACCATCGGAGTAGAACAAAATAAACCTATGTTTACTCCTGGTGTTGCAAATTTTGACGAATCAGAAGCTATTGCTAAATCACAACTGGCAACAAGCTGGCAACCTGCTGCAGTTGCAATTCCGTTAATCTCAGCAATTACTGGTTTTGAGCAAGAGATTATCATTTGCATTAAAGATGAACATAAATTAAATAGATCTAAAAAATATGATTTACCATCATCTGCATTGCTTCTAGCATCAGTAATATCTTTTAAATTATGTCCTGAACAGAAAACATCACCGACTGCAGCGATAATAATAACTTTAATTGAATCATTTGATGATGCTTTGAATAATTGCTCTTTGAGCTGGATCATCATCTGATCTGAAAGAGCATTTTTATTCTTAGGATCATTAAGCAATAAACGAAGAATGCCTTGAGTCTGATCGATCTTTAAAATTGTATTTGCGTTATCTTTCATGATCTAGTTATTAATTTTCAAGAATCTTTTTCGGGCATTGATTCATAATTACTTTTAAACCCATATTATTTCCGATTTTTTCTGCCTCCTCACAATACAAACCTTCTTGCATCCAAAAGACTTTAGCTTTTATTTTTATTGCATCATTTAGAGTGCTGAGAATATGCTCTTTAGCTCGAAATACATCAACCATATCAATCCTTTCTTCTATAGCTGAAAGATCTGGATAACATTCATGCCCTAAAATTCTAGCATCATGGATGTTGGGATTTACTGGAAAAATCCTATAACCAATATCTTGAAGAAATTTCATTACTTTATAGCTATCTCTATCTGATTTATCGCTAGCTCCAACAATGGCTATAGTTTCAACATGATCTAATACTAATTTTAAATTTGTTTTTTTATCTCTCATAGTAATTAGATATTAGTTTGGTAATCTGGTTATGTCAGCGCCGAGATAAGAAAGCTTTTCTTCAATTCTTTCATATCCTCTATCAATGTGATAGATACGATCTACTATTGTTTCTCCATTAGCACATAATCCTGCCAATATTAGGCTGGCAGATGCTCGAAGATCTGTAGCCATTACCGGGGCACCATTTAATGAGCCTACTCCTTTTACAAATGCATTACTGCCTTTTACAGTTATGTCACACCCCATTCTATTTAGCTCTTGAACGTGCATAAACCGATTTTCAAACACGTTCTCTGTTACAACAGAAGAACCCTTGGATAAAGCGTTTAATACAGTAAATTGTGCTTGCATATCTGTTGGAAATCCTGGAAATGGAGCTGTAGAAATATCCACTGGTAAAATAGAACCTTTATTCATTGAAAGCTGAATATTGTCTTTGCCGATATTAATTGAGGCTCCACTTAATTTTAATTTGTCTAAAATGTTATTCATTCTTGGTGCCTGCACATTAGATAAAGTGACATTGCCGCCAGTGATTGCTGCAGCAACAAGATATGTTCCAGCCTCTATCCTATCTGCTGGAATGCTAAATTTTGTGCCGTTGAGATTATTAACGCCATCAATAATAATTTCATCGCTACCTGCTCCATTAATTTTTGCTCCCATAGAATTAAGAAAATTTGCTAAATCCTCAACCTCAGGTTCTTTAGCAACATTTCTTAAAATTGTTTGGCCTTTTGCAAGAACAGCAGCCATCATAATATTTTCAGTTCCTGTAACAGAAACTCCAGGAAAATTAATATCACAGCCAATTAATTTTTTTGCTGTAGCTTCAATATAACCATTTTTTAATTCAATCTTTGCACCAAGTTTTGTTAATGCATCCAAATGAAAGTCAACAGGTCTTGTTCCTATTGCGCACCCACCAGGGAGAGCAATTTTTGCAAAACCATGACGAGCAACAAGAGAACCCAATACCAAAATTGAAGCGCGCATAGTCTTGACTAACTCGTACCTAGCTTCAAAATCATGGATTTTTGATGTTGAAATTATAAAGTCCATGCACTCATTTAGAGTAATTTCAGCTCCCATTGAACCTAAAATTTCAAACATTGTAGTAATATCTTGGAGGTAAGGTAAATTTTTAAAAGTAATTTGTTCGTCGGTTAATATAGTTGCAGCCAACATCGGTAAAGCTGCATTTTTTGCACCAGAGCAAGAAATAGTTCCCGAGAGTTTATTTCCGCCAACAATTCTAAGTTTTTCCATATTTAATTCATTTCAGATGGAGATTTTGTGCTTAAGCTTAAAGCATGCAGTTGACCTGATTGAAAGTGATCTTTCAAAGCACCTAAGACTAATTTATGGCGTTGAAGCGAAGTTAAACCCTCAAATTGTTCACTTACGATAAGAACTTTTGAGTTGCAATCTTCTCCATCAAAGGAGATGTCTGCTTCAGGAAATTGTGATTTAAGAAGTTCGGTAATATCCATAAAAAAATAATTTATAAAAATTAGTTAAGATCTGCATCAGAAGTCCAATGCTTTATTATCTCATCAATATTTTCATCATGCTCTTTTGCTAGAGCCTGGAATTGATTTCTAAAAGTAAGGCCCAAGTTCACTCCATTCACGATTATGTTGATGATTAACCAATCTCCACTTTTATTTTTTCTTACTTTATAGGTAATTGGATAAATATTACTTGCTGTAATTAAATTCTGTTGAACATCCTCAGTTTTTTTATATTCATAAACTTCTGGAAAAACAGTTACTATCCTTTGATCTCCCCATTGAGCCAAGGTAGAAGTGTATGTATCAAGTAATGAATTCTTAAAAGCTTGAATAAATTCAAGTCTTTGTGATTTTGATGATGCAAGATAATATTTTTTTCCCATAACACTAGCTCCCACCCTCCTAAAATCAACCATTGGTTCAAATATCATACTAATTTTATCTTTAAATAATTCTGGATCTTCAGCAAATAGCTTCTGATTATTAATTATTATAGAAACCATTTCTTGAGCCTGAGAATCAATAAATTTATGAGGGCCAGATTCTCCAACAAGGTTCATATGAAAACAGAAAATTACAAGAAAAGCTGTAATAGATTTAAAAGAGGGAATCATATGGGTATTATAACATTAGTAAAAATTATGAATAAGATATGAAAGAAAAGAATTTTATTAATACTGCTATTCAAGTTATCAAGACTGAAGCAGACGCTGTGATGAGCTTAACTGATCAAATACTGCCTGATTTTGAGAATCTGTGTGAAAGTATTCTTGATACCAAAGGAAAATTGATTTTGATGGGTATTGGTAAATCTGGACATATAGCGCAAAAAATTTCAGCGACACTCTCAAGCACTGGAACTTCATCATTCTTTATTCACCCAACAGAAGCTGCACATGGTGATCTAGGCATGATCAGCAAAAGTGATTCAATTTTGATTTTATCAAATTCAGGAGAAACAAAAGAAATTATTGAAATTTTGCCTTCCTTAAAACGAGCAACTTCCAACATCTTTACTCTGACAAATAATAATCAATCAACAATAGCTAAGGCGGGAAAAATTAATTTAAAAATAAATGCAGACGAGGAAGCATGCCCATTAGATTTAGCTCCAACTTCATCAACAACAATTGCTTTGGTATTTGGCGATGCGCTAGCTATTGCTTTACTAAATGCACGAGGATTCAGCAAAGACGATTTTGCAAGATCACATCCCGCTGGCCAATTAGGCAAAAAACTTACAACCTTGGTTAAAGATCTAGCAGTTATGGACAAAAAAGTCCCTATGGTAGATCAAGACACATCTTTGAAAGATGCATTGATAAAGATTACCGAAAAAAAACTTGGTGTGACCTTAGTTTTAAATAATGAGAAAGTTGTAGGAATTTTTACAGATGGTGATTTAAGAAGATGTTTAAATAACGAAATACAGTTAAACGAAACTCTTATTGGAGATGTAATGACTTCTGAGTTCAAAGGCATTGCCAGCGATGCATTGGCTATTGATGCAGCTGAAATTATGGAAAAGAATAAAGTTTTTACCTTGGTAGTTCATCCATCATCAAGTGAGAATAGCAACTATGGAATAATCACTATGCATCAGTTACTTGAAGCAGGAATTGTTTAAAAATGTTAAAAATAAAAAAGAAACTGTTAGTTTTTATTGGATTTTTCTGTTCAACTATTTTGATTTCTGAAGAAGAGCTTAATTTTCAAAATATTTCAATACAATCAGACGAGGTAACCATAAACGAAAAAGATCGCCTATTAGCTTTTAAAAATAACTTAGAAATAAAAATTGAAAACTATATTATTGTAGGTTCAAAAGCCTTGCTTAACCAAGAAGATGAAAAGTTAGAAATATATGGAAATCCAACATCTATTCAATCGATGAACATAAATGGTGAAGCAGAAGTTTTAGTAATATATCCAAATAAAACAATTGATTTAATAGGAAATGCGAAACTAAAAAAAGATGGAAATTTAATTACATCTGATCTTATTACATACCAAATTAATTTAAATGAATAAGAGTTGTTTAAGCCTAGCAAATATAGAAAAGAGAATTGGCTCAAAAAAAATTCTTTCAAATATAAGCTTCTCAGTTGGAAAAAATGAAATTGTGGGATTGCTTGGCCCCAATGGAGCTGGAAAAACAACCGCTTTTTATATTGCTGCAGGTTTAATGTTTCCAAATCAAGGTAAAGTTTTTATTAGCAATAAAGATGTTACCAATCAACCCATGCATGCTCGAGCAAATTTAGGATTAGGCTATCTGCCTCAAGAATCATCATTATTTCCAGACCTAAGCGTTGAAAAAAATCTTTTTGGAATAGCTGAATTACTTAAATCAAATCGAGGAAATAAAATTCAAAAAGTGTTAAAAATTATCGATGAATTTGCTTTAGGTAAAATCCTTAAAGTTAAGGGGAGAATGCTATCAGGAGGCCAAAGAAGGAAAGTTGAGATTGCAAGAACTTTAATTTGCGAACCTGAGATAATGCTTTTAGATGAACCTTTTGCAGGCATTGATCCCATTGCTGTTGAGGAAATAAAGGAGTTACTTCTAGAAATTGCTAAAAAGAATATTGCAATTCTAGTAACTGACCATAATGTGAAAGAAACGTTAAGTTTATGTAAAAAGGCTATAATTCTAAGTGACGGTATGGTTATTGCTGAGGGAAATGAAGAATCCTTAAAACAAAATGATCATGTAAAAAAAGAATATTTTGGTAAAATGTTTTCCTAAAATGGCCATTAAGCTTGTAAGAGAATTTAAACAGAATCAGCAATTATCAATTACGCCTCAATTAAAAAAATCAATAGATCTATTGCAACTTTCAAGAATTGAAATTATTAATAAAATTAATAATGAGATAGAAGAAAATCCATTTCTAACAAAAGATTATGACAATGAATCATCAAGCACTTTCGATGATATGGATTTACTTAATAATCTTTCAAATGAATTAACTCTACAAAACCATCTCAAAAGTCAATTAAACGATCTTAAGTTAACTATTAGTGAGAAAAAAATTGCTCAATTTATCATCCAGTCATTAGAGGAAAATGGTTTGCTTAAAATGGATCTTGACGAAATTGAGGAGCTAATGGGATTCACTTATTCAATCAAAGAAATTAAAAGTGTTTTGAATCACATTATTCAGAATATTGAGCCTGCTGGAATTGGAGCAAGAGATTTTAAAGAAACAATATTCATACAGCTAAAAAGAAAAGAAATTCCATCTGAGGAGTTAGAAATTGCTGACAAAATTTTATTTGATCCTCAATTTTCTAATTTTAAGGATGCCAAGGAAGAATTAGAAGTCCATTATTCTGAGAGTACTATAGAAAATGTACTGAAAAAAATTAAACAGTGCGATTTATCCCCCGGGCTAGAATTCGAATCTACAATTATAATTCAGCCAGACTTAGAGATAATTCCTCAAAATAATGAAAACTTTAACGTTCAATTTAAATCAGAAAGTTTTCCTAAGATTAGTCTTGATCAAGATTTAGAGGAGTTAGTCAAGGATAAAAAAAATAAAGCAAGCAAAGAACTTAAGGAAAAAATGGGAGAAGCAAAATGGTTAATCAGGGCAATTAATAAAAGGAATGAGACTGTTCAAAATGTTGGTACATTGATATGTTTAAAACAGGCTGATTTTTTATCTGAGAAATCTGCAGAATTAAAACCACTTTCAAATCTTGAGCTTGCAAAAGAATTAAAGATAAGCCCTTCAACCGTTTCAAGAATATTACGATCAAAATATATACAAACACCCAAAGGTGCCCTATCTATGAAATCACTATTAGCAAGCTCTGTTTCTAAAACTAGAAAAGTTACTCCCATACAATTGATGGAAGAAATTCAAAAGATAATTGAGGGGGAGCAAAAAAAATTAAGTGATCAAAAAATCTCAGATTTGCTTAACAAACGAGGATTTAACCTAGCTCGACGAACAATTTCAAAATATAGAAAGAAAATCAATCTGCCAAGCTCTCGAAATAGATAAATCGTAATCTAGTGAGTTAGAATTGATTTTATGAATAAGATATCACCTCGCTATTTTTCATCTGAAGAACTGCTAAAAAGTATTCAGGGGCAAGATGTTGAACCCTCAATTAATCAAATCAAGAGGATTTTATCAGGGATGCATCCCTCTGAGGTAGCTCATAGCTTAGAATCACTCCCTCCCATGGAAAGAAAATTCTTATGGTCACTCATAGATACTCAAGATGAGGGTGAGATTATTGCAGAGTTACATGATGAGATTCAGCAAGAACTTATCTCGGAAATTTCGCCCGAGGAATTAATTTCTATTATTAGCGACCTAGAGCTTGATGAGATTGTAGATATTCTGCAAGTTCTCCCTAAACAAAAAACTAAAAATATTTTATCGGCTATGTCAAAAAGAGACAGGCAACGAATAAAAGAAGTCTTAGAATATCCCGAAGACTCTGCGGGTGGTCTAATGAATACAGATATTATAAGTGTCCGACCTAAGCATAATCTTGAGGTAGTAATGAGGTATCTTCGGGCACAACGAGAATTACCTAAAAATACTGATCAAATATTTGTTGTCTCAAGAGAAAATAAATTTCTTGGATCCTTGCCAATCTCCTCAATTCTCGTCTCTGATCCTAGCTTAAATGTAAGAGAGTTAATGGAAACTGAAATAAAACCATTAGAAGCAACTTTAGATGATAAAAATGTATCAAGGCTTTTTGAACAAAATGATTGGTTGTCTGCACCAGTGATAGATGATCAATCAAAACTTATAGGTCGAATTACAATCGATGATGTTGTTGATGTAATTATGGAGGATGCAGATCAAAACTTTCTTGGCATGGCGGGAGTTGCTGAAGATACATTTGCTGCTCCAGCTAGGGCAGCTAGGAGTAGAATTTTATGGCTATCAATTAATCTGCTTACTGCTTTTATAGCATCAATGACTATAAGCCTTTTTCAAACAACAATAGATAAAATAGTATATTTAGCTATTCTTATGCCAATTGTTGCAAGCATGGGTGGAGTAGCTGGAACTCAAACTTTAACAATTATGATTAGAGGATTAACTCTGCAGCAAATCAATAAATCAAATTTAAAATGGCTATACAAAAGAGAGGTTGCAGTGTCAATTTTAAATGGAATCTTCCTATCAATTATGGTTGGAGGAGTAACATATTTTTGGTTTGGAGATGCAATAATTGCTTCTCTCATTTGTGTTGCAATGGTTGTAAACCTAATATCATCTGCAATTGCAGGAATTTTTATACCAATAGTTTTGAGAAAATTTAATCAAGATCCTGCGATTGCTGGAAGCGTTGTTGTAACAACAGTTACGGATGTAATAGGTTTCTTTTCCTTTTTGAGTCTTGCAACCTTTTTTCTTATTTAATTCTATCTAATATAGGTTCTGAAATTGTTCCACGGACTTCATATTGAAAATTAGTAAGATCATTAATATCTTCGGCAAACATTTCATTTATTACTGCTGAGCCTGCAACTGCCGGAAGCCCACCTAGAATTGCTGCATACCATGGAAGATTTTCGCCAATTTTGAATCTCAAATCTAAATTAAGATCTAAATCATGGAGGTTATTTTTAGAGTTTTTATTAATTTGACCAACCCACTTCATTTTAGCTGTGTTCGTTTCCACAAATAATGGAGCTGCAAGTATCATCTTTGATTTATTAAATAAAAAATCTCCTTCAACTCTGCTCAATTTCGTGGAAGTAAACTCATCAATTGAAAGATCTAAGTTAGCTAATTTCCCAAGAATGTTTCTAAGATTCAGAACGCCTAATAAATTGATTGCACGAGAATCAGAAATAGAGTCTTCAACTAAAAGATCTTTTAAAATGAAATTGCTTTCTCCTTCCAAATTACTAAGTGATGAAAGGTCTTTCCATTGCAAATTCATAGATCCATTAAAATAAGAAAAATCTGCAAGATCTCCTAAATAAGGAATTTTATCCGAGTCTTTTATTAAAAAGTCTCCGCTAAGTTTGGAGAGAGGTTGAAGCTTATTGACTGAAAAATAAGCTTTAGAGGCATTTCTAAAAGGCTTTATTGAAATTAAATTTGAATCTAGTCGAAGGTTATTAGCTGCAAAATTCTTTTTATCATTAAAAATATATGCATCGAAGTTTTTAATCTTAATTTTACCAAAGGCAGAGTCTCTCAGAATCACTCTAGCATTAATAATAAAATTAGAAGAAGGTTGTGTGGCATTTAAAAATGATAAATTAGGAATAATTGAATCATTTATTTCTATTCGCTTAAATCCAGTCTTGTCCATAATAAAATTTAAATTAAGATTTTCTGAAATTAAATTCCCCTTTACTTCGGATTTAGTAAGATCAAAAATGCCTGAAAGGTTAGAAAAATCGTTTTCATAAAATTGAAAATTTTTAATATTAAAAGCCAGTTTGTTAATCTCAAAAGAGGATTTGAAATTATTTTCAAAAAATGCAAGCTCTAAAAAATTTTCATTAATTGAATCCAAATTTAGATATAAATTTAGTCCAGGCTCTTTATTTAAGCTAACAAACTTTTCAGGAAGTTTGCTGCCAATAGATATATAGCCCGCATAATTGTTGAAATCTCTTATGTGCGCATGAATTACACTATTAGTAATTTTGAGAGTTGGATTTGATAAATTATTTATAATGATTTCTGTGGGTAAAGTGTTTATTTTATTTTTTGAAAGTAAGTTTAAAGGTGATATAAATTCGATATTATTTAAATCAGATTGGATCTTTATAAATGGAGATGAATTTTTTTGAATATTAAGCTCTAATTTGAAATCACCATTTCCATTCACTTGAAGGAATTTTGAGTCTGTAATATATTTTTTTGAGTCTAAATTGATGGTTGTTGAAAAACTTAAATCGTAATCACTGGTTAAGCCTTCTCCTGAGAGGATAATTTGAGGTTTCTGTTTTATATAGGTTGCTGGAAAAGATCCAAAAATCTTGTCTGAATTAACAATAAAAATACTTGCTTCATCAAAATTTATTTTATCTGAATCAAAAACTGGTAAATTAAATTTTTTTGTTTTAGCTGAAATAACATTTTTTAATTTAAAACTTGATAAATTTATTTCTCCTTTATGCTCTGCATACATACTAGGTAAATTGAAACTTTCATCTTGTAACTCTATTGCATTTCTTAACTCAAGTGATTTCAAGGTATGTATTGAGAATAAATGAAATTTTTGGCTTTGAAAATTTAACAAACCAAAGGCCGCATCATAAGAAAAATTTAACGCATTACCAGATGGAGAGTAAAAATATAAATCTCTTTCATCAACTTCGATAATTGAGCTTGATAAATCAATTGATGAATCGTCATCAATTTTTATTTTTGACTCATTGGTGAATATCTTTGCTTTCAATTCTCCCAAGAGATTGTTGCCTGGAGTCAAATAATAAAAATAAATTGAATTTTGCTCTCCCAAAACAAAGTTTTTATTCATAAGGTAAGTGTATTCACTCAAAGACGAAGGCAATGAGAATGTAATAAAGTCTTTCAAAACATCTCTACCTTTCAGGCTGATAGAGGAGGGTTTAATTGAATCTGAATTTATTTTTAAATTAAAATCGATACTGGATGATTGATTTTTAATTTGTCCTGAAAAATTAAGGTCTGAATCGTAAAATTTTCCTCCTCCAACTATTGATACTGTAGCAAAATTTTTCTCGTAATTTTTTAATATTGAGCTCTCTGAATTGATTGTAAATTTAAAATTTTTACCATTCCCAGAAAACTCTCCTCCAAGATTAAAGATTTCGTCAAAGTACAAATTTTTGAGATCAAGATCCTTTATGAATCCAGAATATTTTGGTATTGAGCTTTTAAGTGATAAAAAAAGATTTTCTATAGTTAAATTTGTAAATTTAAATCCATCAGCTTCTAATATTTTGGGAGAAAGAAAAAATCTTGGTAAAGCAATAGATTTTTTACTAAGGTTGATTTGAATTGGATGCTCTTCATCAACAAATGGATGAAGAAATTTTGTCAAAACCAATGAGCCAATATCTTGATTTGACTGAAAAACAAAAGATCCTCTATTAGGCTTAATATTTAATGATTGAAGATATAAATCCCTATGTTCAAATGAGCCCTTTATGATTGATTGATTCCTTTGCACTTCACCGATAGCATTGAATTTGAAGGTTAAATCCTTAAGTGGCAAATCGTAATATATTGGAATTAAATTAAACCACTCATAGGGATGAAGATTGATTGAAAAACGATTAGAAATTTCGGATAAATTGACTGCAAAAGTGCTTAAATTTTCGCCATGAAGAAAACTTAGTTGCCCATTTAATGGGCCTGGAAATTTACCAAAAAGATCGCCATTTATAATTACTGTAGAGTCATCTCTTTTGTATTCAAAGTTCTGAAATGAAAGAGATAAGTTACTAGCAAAGTCTAAAAAATTAGTAAAAGATGAATTAGATGAAGAAAAGTCTGATTGATGATAGTAACCATCTTTAATATTTATAGTCCTTATTGTTATGGGTTGAAAAAAGTTTTGAGGTTTAAATGAAATACCTAATTCCAGCTCTTTAAGTTGAAGTACTGATCTGTCATTTTGCATTATATGAAAATCTAAAAATTTAAAATTCTGATTTAAGATATTTCCAGAATTATCTATATCGGAAAAATCAATAATGTAAGAAGTAATAGCGTATTGATTTACAATTTTAATAGAGCTAATTGGGAAAAATAAGAAGAAAGAAAGGCATAAAAAAAATATCCAACTCATTACGCCTATGCTTAAAGTTGTAAAATAGAAAATTTTTTTCATTATAAATAAGTTTTAAAAAATTTTTCTTCGAAAAGCTCTCATCATAAGGTATACACCAACCCATAAAATTGCATTAATAAGAAAGCTAAAGATTAGTACAAAATAAGAATAATTATAAGGAGAAAGCAAGAGGTACTTACATGCTATATAAAATGTAGAGGATCCTGAAAAGAAGACTGATAATTGGAAATAGGAAAAAATTCTAAAACGGAAAACATACAAATGAATAATATAAGAAGTTGCGACAAAAAATAGCATGTTGAAACCAATGGCATTAGAAAAAAATAAATCGACTGCCAGCCCATAAAGAATGGGTGCTAGGCTTTGAATTTTTTCAGGCATTGCAAAAACCCAATACGTGAAAATTAAAAAACCGAAATTTAGTTCTATAGAATATTTTATAGTAAATTGGTTAAGGTAATCATCTAACCAGAAACCAAAAATTATTGAAGAAAGTACAATTAAATGATGATTAAATTTCATTATTGTTACTACTTAGAATCCCATAGAAATTTTCTTCTAAAGGATTTGTTTTGAGAGTTATAACAACCTCAATCTCATCAGATATACTGGGAAAAATTTCTGATATAAATCCTATTTCAATATCCTTTAAAAAAATTCCGCCTAATCCCGATGTTAAAACAATGTCGCCAATTTGATTTTCAAAATCCTGATCATTGACTGTGCAAGAAATTAACATTGGCTTTCCTATGCCTCTAGCATCACAATAAAAAAAATCAGATTTGATGGGCAACACATGCTCAGTATCAGATAAGAGGATAACTTCAATAAAGTTCATATAGGTTTTTTGTGTTTGTCCAACAAAAGAGTTTCCCGCAAAGACTGGAAAATTTTTCTTAATCTTAATTTTATTTGGATTATGCAAAAAAACCTTATGGGATGAGCAGCAAAAATAGTTTCTTAAATCTATTGAAGCTATTTTAAACACATTTATGCCATTAGATTTAAAAGTGCTAGAAAGAGTCTCTTGAAAATCAATAACCTGAGTTTTTTCATCATTATCTTTTTTTTCAATAAAATCCTTTAGGCTGAGTTGAAGAGTTTGTTCTCTTAGTTTTTTATTTTCTTGCAAAAGATATTTATTTTGTCTAATAGAAGCAAAAGTGAAGCTTATATTTTGAACAATGCTCTTTGAAATAACCTGCACATACAAGCTAGAAGCATTCATAATTCCTCTTAAAGGTGCAAAAGTTTGATGGCTAATGTCAGTGTAAAGAAAAAATACAGACAGAAAAAAAGCAATCGCGTAATTTCTTATTGGAGTATTTGTAGGCGTGTATCTCGCCATATTAAATTAATTATTCTGTTGAAAGTAAATCAATATTATA
>CENU01030180.1_pt1 | contig 52299 bp, 56 predicted proteins | sample 361331 | NCBI WGS metagenome assembly CENU01 (sample SAMEA2619766, study PRJEB7988) | marine metagenome | isolation source: saline water (ENVO:00002010), including | reverse complement strand
TCATCATTTGATACACCAGCCACAATTCTTGCACCATATGCTTTGGCAATATCAATTGCTGCCAACCCGACACCACCAGATGCTCCCAAAACTAAAACTTCATCACCCTCTTTAATTGAGCCTCTCTGTAATAGTGCATGAAAGCTTGTGCCATAAGCCAATTGATATGAAGCTGCTACTTCAAAAGACATCGTATCTTCCATAGCAAATACTAAATTTTGATCTAAAGCAATTTCTTCAGAGAATGCTCCAATTGCCGACATAAAATAGACCCTATCTCCTGGTTTATGTTTTGAAACATCGGACCCAACGCTTTTAACTATGCCTGCTCCTTCATTACCAGGCGTAAATGGCAATGGTGGTTGAAACTGATATAAGCCTTGAACAATAAGAAAATCTGGAAAATTTAATGCAGCCGCTTTAATCTCTATAACAACTTCATTGGGCTGCGGGCTTGGATCATCTGTTTCTTCCCAAACCAATTCATCAACTGGACCGAAGTTTTTACATACTATACGCTTCATTTTGTCTCCTCTCTAAACTTTTTTATGAACTCATCAAATTCTAACTTATCAGATGACAAATGGGCTTGAAAATTATTTATTGACTTTGCTTTTTCCTCTTCAAATAATTTATGAAACTTTTGATTATTTTTCAAAGAGATATGCTGGGAGTGCTCCTTTATGAAGCTAATTATGTTGCCTTTTTTAAGAGTTGATTCAATTACCTGAGCTGAGATGGGATGATTATTTCTATTTTCAAATTCTTCAAACATTTGATCATATAAATCTTCACTAGATACCTCTTTGATGGAAGCTCTCATAGAGTTTAAAAAATTACTTGTCAGTTCTTTGATATCAATTTCAGCGTTTGCCTGATCAAAACCAGCAATTAGGTTGCATTCTTGTCCTGCTTCCGAGGCTCTTCTTATGTTTTCTTTAATGGATTCAATTTCAATGGACGATATAGGTGGTGAGTCGCATACTGCACAATAAAAGATAAAAGCTTCCCAAAAAAACAGATCGTTTTGAGTTATCCCAATTTTAGAAAAAGGGTTGAGATCAATTGATCTTATTTCTAAGTAATCAATTCCGGTTTCCTGTAGCTGTAAATACTGTCGCAGGTTGGTTTGTTTTGCCTTTGGTCTAATGTGGTTATAAAGTTCGCTCTCCATTTGTATAGTTCCATTATTTACCTGCTCATACTTCTCACTCGTTGAAGAAATGTGGGAAAATTTTTCATTAGGTTTATTCATATATCTACTCATAATTTCCAAGTACTCGTTAAGGCTATTAAAGGTTATAAAGTTTTTGTCTTGTTCTTCAGAATAGTAGCCAAGCCTGCTAACCCTTAACGAAGTAGATTTTGGAAGATAGCAATTTTCATCTCCTAGCTTTTCAACATGCAGATCTCTGCCTTTAAGAAATGAACAGTGTGTTACTGGAGAAGAGCCTGTAAGCCTAAGCGCCACTGGAAATAGTCGCATAAAGTTTCTCGCTATCCCTAAATAAAATTCATTTTTATCAATGCCTATGTTTTTTATGAAAGTCTCTGAAAATGAAATATTAAAATGGATGCCCGCAGTGCTTTGCATTTTATCGCCATAGCGATTTCTCAGTCCTAGGCGGTATAAGTAGGCGAGTTTAGATTTATTTGTGATTCCTGCATCTGGTAGAGTGATAAGCTCTTTATTAAATACAGGTGGCATTGAATAATTCCAAAGAATATCACCATCCAGCCTTTTCTCCACATAGCTATGTAGTTGCTGTAAAAACTCAAATAAATCATGATTATTATCAAAAGTGGGAGTAACAAGCTCAAGATGAGGCTCAGAATAATCCAAAGTAACAAACTTATTAAAGTGATGGCTGCCTAATGATTCTGGAAAGCTTTTATTTGATATTTCACCCCTTGCATTTGAACGTAGATTTTCTTTCTCTACACCTCTAATTATTTTTTTATCAGAATTGAGAAAAGCGCCAACTCTAGACTGGCTTGGATTAATCATTTCAAGTAAGTTTTATTTGGGTCCTGCGGCAACGATCTCTTCAGCCACATTGTATTTCTGAAAATTTTCTTTAAATCTTGAACAAAGCTTTTCACATTCTTGATCGTAATCTTGGCCAGAAGACCATGTATTCTTTGGATTTAACAAGTTTTGATCAACTCCGTCAACACTATTTGGAACACTAAGATTAAGTTTTTCCAGTTTTGTCACATTATCATGATCAATTTGATTTCCTTGGATAGCAGCGATTATTGCTCTGGTTGTTGGTATTGAAAATCTTTCTCCAACACCATAGCTTCCACCAGTCCACCCAGTATTCACTAGATAAACCTTGGCATTATTTTTTTTAATCCTTTTTATGAGTAAGTCTGCATACACACTAGCAGGCCTTGGAAAGAATGGAGCCCCAAAACAGGTAGAAAATGTAAAATCCATAGATTTTGTGCTCCCTATTTCCGTTGAGCCAACCTTTGCCGTATAGCCACTTAAAAAGTGATAGGCAGCAGCGTTTTCATCAAGCAAAGATACAGGAGGAAGAACTCCTGATAGATCACAGGTAAGGAAAATTATATTATTAGGCTCATCACCTTCGTTCTCTGGAACTGAGTTTTCAATAAAATCTCTTGGGTAACATACTCTGGTATTTTCAGTATATTTATCATCATCGTAGTCAGGAACGCCTACATCATTTGTTACAACATTTTCTAATACGCTTCCAAATTTGATGGCGTCCCAAATTAATGGTTCATTTTCTTTGGATAGCTTGATGCATTTTGCATAACAGCCACCTTCAAAATTAAATACTGTTCCGTCACCCCATCCATGTTCATCGTCACCGATTAGATTGCATCTTGGATCTGCTGAAAGTGTTGTTTTCCCGGTACCTGAAAGACCAAAAAATAGTGTTGTCTTTTTATCTTGTGTTTGATTAGCAGAGCAGTGCATTGGCAATACATCTTTTTCAGGCAACAAAAAGTTTTGAACTGAAAACATCGACTTCTTCATTTCACCAGCATACTTCATGCCCGCAATAAGAACTTTACGCTTTAGAAAGTTAATAATGACACAGGATTCAGAGTTGGTATGGTCAATCTCAGGGTCACAAACGTAATTTGCAGCCGAAAGTATTTTCCATGTTTCTTTCTGTTCGGAATTGAATTTTTCTGGGCTAATGAAGATCAGCTTAGAAAATAGAGAATGCCAGGCTAACTCTGTTTTAACTTCAACAGGAATGTAGTGATCTTTATTTGAACCAACGTGAACCTTTGAACCAAAATGATCTTTATTGTCTAGGTAGTCTGAAACTTTTTCCCATAAGGCATCAAAATTGTTTGGGTCAAATGGTCTATTTACTTCACCCCAATCAATTTGATCGCTTGTGCTACTCTCTTTAACAATATATCTGTCGGCTGGACTTCTCCCCGTTCTATTACCAGTTAAAGAATTAAATGCTCCATTGGCAACTAGCTCACCCTCACCGTTCTCTACAGCTCGTTGAATTAATTTTGTATTCGATAACTCTAGTATTCTAGACATTAGTTATATTTATGGCCCTTAAACATAATCAGGAAGTATCTTAACAACATTATTGCTAAGATTGAAGAGAAAAATATACTCGACCATTCTGCAATATTCAAACTTAAAAACCACCATTGTTCTTCGGCACATTTACTGCTTCCTAAAAATACTTTTTGAAGACCCTCAAAGAAAGGATACAACGAAAATATTGCTTCAAAAGGCATATCACACAGCCCCAATGGCAGCTCATCTTTTGGTAGATTTTGAAGGTACACTTGTCGAAGGCCCGCACTCAGCCCGAAGAGAACAAAGCCCATACCAACCACATCAAAAAGCACTTTGAGTTTTGGAGTTACCATCTTAAAAAGGTAGATAAGAAATATAGCTTGAGCAGAAAATTTTTGTAACAAACAAAGGTTACATGGAACCAATCCTTCTATATTCTCAAGATACCATTGACTGATCACAACAATTAAAGATGCAACGGTAACAATAAAGTTAAAATAGCCCTCAAAAATTACTTTCATAATTAAGTATTATATAGAGTCATATGATTTTTAGACCAGACATAATTTTAATTGATGGCTCTTCATACATTTACAGGGCTTTTCATGCATTGCCACCTCTGACAACCAGCACAGGCAGGCCAACTGGAGCTACCAGAGGTTTTGCATCAATGCTAAGAAAGCTTATCTCAACATATCCTAATGTACCGATGGTGATGGTATTTGATGCAAAGGGAAAAACATTTAGAAGCGAATACTACAAAGACTACAAAGCCAATAGGCCACCAATGCCAAATGAACTTAGATCCCAGATTTCGGATATTAAAGAATTAACTAAGCGTTTCAAGCTACATAGTGAAGAGGTTGTTGGGGTCGAAGCGGATGATGTAATTGCCACACTTGCTAAGAGTTTTGGTAGCAAGCATAAGGTTTTAATTTCATCACCAGATAAGGACCTAGCACAACTTGTAACAGATAAGGTCATTCAACACAATTCTATGAGCGATGATTTTTTCGATGAAGCTAGGGTCTTGGAAAAATTTGGCGTTATGCCAAATCAAATCAACGAGCTTCTAGCTCTGGTCGGAGACAAGGCAGACAACATTCCTGGCATCACTAAAGTTGGCCCAAAAACAGCAGCAAAATGGCTTAATGAATTTGGTTCAATTGATTCTTTGATTGATAACATTGATCAAATAAAAGGTGTAGTAGGGGAGCACCTGCGCAATGAACAAGAATGCATCAAAAGAAATCTATTTTTGGTTTCACTGAAGGAAGACCTTGACTTAAAATTTTCTATACATGATGTTTCTCTGCCACAAGCAAACAATAGTGAATTAGTAGATTTTTATAGAAGCTTAGAATTTAACACCTTTATTGAATCTACTGCCCCTGCTGTTGGAAGCTTAACCTATAAGACTATATCCAATCGAAATGAGCTTGAGGAATTAAAAAAAGAATTAGAGGATGCCGAATATTTTTCATTTGATACGGAAACAAGCTCTCTCAATCTAAATGAAAAAAATTTAGTTGGTCTTTCTTTTTCAGCGAAAAAAGGAACTGGCTCATATATTCCAATTAACCACACAGAAACAACCAATCTATGCGAAGCTGAAGTAGTGTCTTGGTTGAAACAGTTTCTTGAAAACAATCAAAGAAAAATGATAGGCCATAATCTAAAGTTTGACCTTGCTGTATTAGAAAACTATGACATTTCACTAAATTGCTTCTTAGCAGATACAATTTTAATGTCTTATATTTTCAATAGCACCGCATCTCGACATAACCTCGATGCACTAGCTGAGCACTATTTATCTCGAAAAACTATTAAGTATGAGGATGTTATTGGCAAAGGGAAAACAAAACTTAAGAACTTTTCTGAAGTGCCAATAAAAGAGGCAACAAATTATGCTGCTGAGGATGCAGAAGTCACCTTATGCTTATATGAGACTTTGTTGAATAAGCTAACAAAGGAAAACAAGCAACTACTAGAGACAATTGAGAATCAATTGGTTTTTGTATTGATGCAGATGGAAAAAACAGGAGCTTTAATCGATCAAGCACACCTGAATAGGCTTTCGAATGAATTTGGTAGCAAACTTATAAAGTTAGTGAAATCAATCCATGATAAATGTGAGATGGTATTTAATTTAGATTCACCAAAACAATTGAGCGAGGTTTTATTTGATAAATTAGGCATACCCACCAAAGGCCTGAAAAAAACGGCTTCAGGCTATTTTTCTACATCTGAAAGTATTTTGCAGAAACTTTCTGAGGAGAATCAAGTTGTTAAGGACATACTCGAGTACAGATCGTTGGCTAAATTAAAAAGCACTTACACTGATAAAATCTCTGAAATCTGTGATCATAATTCAAGAGTTCACACATCCTATCATCAAGCAGTTACGTCTACGGGGAGACTATCCTCCTCTGAGCCAAATTTACAAAATATACCCATAAGAACCAAAGAGGGAATCACAATTAGAGAAGCATTTGTAGCTCCACCTGGCAAGAAAATCCTAGCTCTGGATTATTCTCAGATTGAATTGAGACTTATGGCTCACTACTCAAAAGATGAAACCATGATCAATTCATTTAACAATGATGAAGATATACACAAAAGAACTGCGGCAGAAATTTTTGGTGTTCCGCTTGAACAAATAACAGCTGACATGAGAAGGCAGGCTAAAACAATAAACTTTGGTCTTTTATATGGCATGAGCGCATTCGGTTTATCCAATCAGTTAAAAGTTACAAGACCTGAAGCAGAAATATTTTTAACAAGTTATTTTGAGAAATACTCTTCAGTTAAATTATTTATGGAAAAAATTGTTGAACAAGCAAAAGCTTCAAAATATGTAGAAACACTTTATGGTCGAAAAATTCATGTACCAAACATTGATTCACCAAATTATATGATGAGACAAGCTTCTGAGAGAGTTGCAATTAATGGGCCACTTCAAGGTAGTGCCGCTGATATCATCAAGGTTGCAATGATTGAAATAAGCAAATTATTAAAGAAAGAGAATTTAAAAATAGATTTAATTATGCAGGTACACGATGAGCTGGTATTTGAAGTTCCAGGAGAATTTAATGATTCAAGCATTTTAGAAATAATCCAGCTTATGGAAGAAAGCACGAAGATATCAGTGCCTTTGCGCGTCGACTATGGTTTTGGTGCTAACTGGAAAGAAGCTCATTGATCGTTTTAACAAATGAGCTTACTAACATGGGTTTCTTTATTGAAAAAGAAAAGGCATTTGGGTAGTCCTCTTGAATTGTATTTAATATATCACTGACAGAACTATCATTTAATTTATCTGCTTTTGTGAGAGCAATAAAGTAGTTAACCCTCAAACTTTCTAACATATTGATCATTTGAAGATCAGATGGCCTTAAGGGATGTCTAATATCTGTAAAGATTATTGCGGCAACTAAATTATTTCTTTTTTGAAAATATTTTGGTATTTCAATTGCCCATTCGTCCTGTTGCTTCTTCGATGTTTTTGAATAACCATAGCCCGGAAAATCCACTATGTAGTCGACTCCTGTCTGAAAGAAATTAAATAGTTTTGTTTTTCCTGGCTTTTTGCTGGTTTTAGCAATTTTCTTATTGGAGCTTATGGCATTAATTGCTGATGATTTTCCTGCATTTGAAGCACCAACAAAGGCAATTTCAATTCCATCATGATCATGCAATTGATCATAGGTTGCATGACTGATCTCAAACTTTAAGTTTAGGAGGGATAAATTCATCTTAGTAATTTAATTAATTCTAAGTTGTTATATAATCATTTTCGCATGTTTAAGATATTTCTTTTACTTATTTCTTTTTCAATCATCGGTGCAGAGAAAGCCTCTTCAGTCAATTTTGAAACGGGTGACCCAAATGCAGGAGCTCAAAAAGTTGCTGTATGTGCAGCATGTCATGGGACCGATGGAAACTCACAAGTTGGTAATTGGCCAAAAATTGCTGGCCAGAATGAGCGTTATCTTTTTGAACAATTAAAGTTAATAAAAACAGAAGAAAGGTACATTGAAGTTATGAAAGGCCTGCTTGATGGCTATTCAGAAGAAGATCTTCAAGATGTTGCAGCCTTCTATGCCAATAATAGTGTGACAATGGGTCAATCAGCTGATGATGAATCACTAGTTTTAGGAAAATTACTCTATAAGATTGGTGATTATGAAAGAGGCATACCTTCATGTCAGGCATGTCATGCAGCAAATGGTTCTGGTAATTCTTTAGCGGGTTATCCAGCTCTTGGAGGCCAGCACAAAGAATACTTAATCAGTTCTTTGTTGGCCTATAAAAATGGTGAAAGAATAAGCGGACCTAATGCCTATATCATGAACCAAATTTCACAACGCCTTAGCGAGGAAGATATTGAGGCCTTATCCAACTACATTACAGGATTGTATTAATGATTAGATCTTTACTTTTATTATTCTTTATTTCGTTTATTGCTGCGGAGCCTAGAGAAGGAATTGATTATGTTTTAATTCCTGAAGGCTTAATCAAAGAAAATGGGGTTACTGAAGTATTTTGGTATGGTTGTCCTGCTTGTTTTGCCTATGAAGAAGTCCTTGATGAGATTAGAGAAATAAGACCCAATGTAAAAATTGATCTAATACCGCTTTGGGATGAGCCTACTGCTAAAACTTATTACACAATAAAATCTCTCGGACTTGAAGAAGAAGCTCACAGAAAAGTTTTTGAGGATTGGCAGCTTCAAAGAAAAACTTTTAGAAATGAGAAAGATATTCGTTCTTTTGCAAAAAGACATGGTTATGACGAAGAAAGTTTTGCTAAAACTTTTAATTCCTTTGGAGTTCAAGTAAAAGCCAGAAATGCAATTAATACTCCTAGAAAATTCGTTAATTCTGGCGTGGAATTTTCTGGGACACCAACAACAATAGTTAATAAAATATATTTAGTTAACAGACAAAGAGATAGAACAAAAGAAATTGAAACAATTTTATTTCTTTTGGATAAATAGCTTGAAAAAATTAATTTAGAAACAATTTATAAGACATGAAGCAGATTATTATCCTCACAGCACTTATACTATTTGCTCCAAATTTAATTTCAGACCCTTATGAAGATGAAGTTAGAAAAAGACTAGGCTTGGAAGGCCTAATCTGTAAACAAGATGAAAGTTGTGGCGTAAAATCTACGCCTGGCGTTGGAGTCAAAAGCAACAAAACTGAACTAGTTGCAGTTAGTGAGGGTAGAGATGGCAAAACTGTTTATGATTTAGGTTGCGCAGCTTGTCATAATGCTGGTTTGGCTGGGGCTCCACTTTTGGGTGATCAGGCACAATGGGCGTCTCGCCTTGATAAGGGCCTGCAAACTTTAACTGATAATGCTTACAATGGATACAATGCTATGCCAGCAAAAGGTCTTTGCATGGACTGCACAAGAGAAGAGATTGAGCAATCAGTTCAATATATGCTTGATGCTTTAACTGCTAACTAACCACCAAGATTCGCAACCTTTTCTTCTAGTTCTGCAATTCTATCAAGAGCCTTGTTGAGCTCCTCTTTTTTTACAAAACCTGATTCAAGCATGAATTTTTCTAATGCTGGTTTGACCATTTTTTCCATGCCTTTTAGGTCTTTATTCATTCCAAAAGGATTAAACATCTTTTTTCTCCAAAATAAAATTTTTATTTACCACCTGGTAAACTTCTTTCCAGGATTTAGCTTGCAATTCACAGGGAACAATTTCTTCCCATTTTCGCTTTTCACAATTAAACCATAAAGTATTGAAATTACAATTTCTTGCGCCACCAATATCGTTTAATGGGCAGTCTCCAATATGTAAAACTTCTTGTGGTTCACATTTCGCCACTTGAAGAGCTTTAATAAAGTGTCCAGATGATGGTTTATTGCTTTGAACGTCTTTAGAAGAAATTTGATCAATAAAAAAATTACTTATTCCAATAATATTAAGGTCTGCATTGCCATTTGAGAGCGATATAAGATTAACTTTTCGTGACAGCCTCTCTAATATAATCTTAGCATCCCTATAGAGCTGAACCTTATTTCTCGCTTTAAAAAACTCATTAAACCCCTCATTACTGTAATAAGTAGCCGAACTTTCATCTGCTCCATGATCAAGCAATAATTCTTTAATAATTTGTTTTCTAAATCTTGTTAAATCAAATTTAAGACTTTCATCTTTCTTCACGAGAGATGTTCTTATATCGCTTATTACACTATCTGAAAATGAATCTTTTAAATCTGGAAATTTTCCTAAAATAAATTTCCACATCGCATTTTCTGCAGCGACAACAACTTTGGTGTTAGGCCACAAGGTGTCATCCAAATCTAGGGTAATAAGTTTTAATTTATTTCTTGGCATGAGGATGTGCTTTATCGTAAATTTTTACCAACTGTTGGAAGTCTAATTTGGTATATATTTGGGTTGTACTAAGACTGCTATGGCCAAGCATTTCTTGAATTGATCTTAGGTCTCCAGAAGATTCCAACATATGGGTAGCAAAACTGTGTCTTAGCATATGAGGGTGTACTGGAGCCATGCCCAATGAAAGTGAAATTTTCCATAATCTTTGTTGCATTGCCCTAACAGAAATTCTGGCTCCATACTTATTCGTAAAAAGAGCATCTTTATCTACTACATTGTCTCTTGTTGAAAGCCAATCAGATATTGCTTCTTGTGCATACTGGCCAACAGGAATTAATCGCTCTTTCATTCCTTTGCCCAAAACTTTAACAAAAGAAAAATCTTGCTCAAATGAAGTTATATTAACATTAACTGCTTCAGAAACTCTTAGACCACAAGAGTACAGTAGCTCAAGAAATGCCTTATCTCTGAACTCAAAGTTTGTTTTGGGTTGAAATGATAACAGCCTGTCAACGTCTTCAAGCGAAAGTGTTTTTGGCAACTTTTCCTCCATTTTGGGAGCTTTTATTGTTTCAAATGGATTGTGCTCAACCTTATTAAGCTTTTGCATATACTTAAAAAAATTTTTCACTGAAGATATGTTTCTATTAATTGATCTATTGCCTAAGCCCATTCTTCTGAGTTCAATTAGCCATTTAGAGGTGGTTTGTTTATTGATATCTTCAATAGTTAAATTTTCTTTTGACAGAAATTTTAAAAGTCTTGTTATATCTCTTTCATAGTTAGAAATGGTATGGATTGAGTAATTTTTTATTTTTAAAAAACTCGTTAGCTCCTGGGTTAGATCATTCATCTATACTTCCTTCATATTCTAGAATGTATGGTGCTGTTGAAACTATAATATTATTTTCAATTCTTAGATGGCTTTTGCCACCTTTAGATAAAAAAATAGCATGATCGATTTCTTTGATTTTACTGAGCACTGCAAATGTGCACACAGTGCCTGATCCACAAGATTTAGTTTCTCCAGCTCCATTTTCGTATGTTCTGATTTTAAAAAAATCACCCATATACTCATACACATTTAAATTGAAATTTGGTGGCAATATTGAATTCTGTTCGAGCTTTTTATAGCTATTCTCCAGATTGTAGTTATCAATTTCTGTCACCTCATATATCGCATGATTATTGCCAATATTTGCGATAGATAATTTTTCAAGAATTCTTATTTTTGGAAATTCAGTGGAAACAGATGCCATCTTGCCATCAGAGTTACATAATACATCTCCACCAGGCGCGCTTATTATTTGATTCTTCAAATCATATAGTCCTGCAATGCATCTCAGACCGTTAAAGCAAGTTTGTGCTGATGAACCATCTGAATTTAGAATTTTTACTTTAAATTTGGAAGGTATTGGGTCTACCAATAAGATCTGATCAAAGCCAATACCATTTTTTCTATCACTTATGTGATTGATATCGACAGAAAAAATATTTGGATTCTCTGTAATGAGAAAATCATTACCGTTTGAATTCATTTTTGAAAACTCAATGGTCATCAAATATCTCTAGAGCCATATTCTGTTTATTGTTTTCTCTAAGCCTTATAAGTTTTACATCATTACCATTTACCATAACTTCACTAACCCTTGGTCTGCTGTTGTAGTTTGAGCTCATACTAAATCCGTAAGCACCAACATCTCCGATTGCTAAAATGTCACTTTCATGAATTTCAAATTCATGATCCTTTTTAAAATAATCAGCAGATTCACAAATCGGCCCAACTATCATTATTGATTCAGATGATTTGGGGCGCTGTTGTAGATTATAAATAGGGTGTTTTCCTTCATAGAGTGGCACTCTTATCATGTCATTCATGCCAGCATCAGTTACAGCAATTTTCTTTTCCAACTTTTTTATATACGTGACTCTTGTGAGAAGAAAGCCGGCTCTAGCAACAATTGATTTGCCTGGTTCCATTACAAGGCTTACATTTTCAGGAATTTTTTCTTGTATTTTGGCGACAAAACTACCTATTGATTCTGCGTTGGAATAATGAGACAAGCCCCCGCCAACGTCAATAAAATCAAGCTTATTTTTATCAGAGATGGTTGTAAATATTTCTAAAGCCTTGTGCAGTGCAGGATCAAAATCATCGAATTTTTTGATTCCAGACCCAATATGAAAAGCAACACCTCTAAGGTTTAGACTATTGCTTTCTTTTATATAACTCAAACACCAATCGATATCGTTGAGGGCGATACCAAATTTGTTATACAGAGCACCAGTCTCTAAATATGGATGCGTATCAAGTGAAGCTTCAGGGTTAATCCTTAAAGCGATATCTTGCTGAAGGCCTATGTTTTTCGCTATTTCTGCAACTCTTATTAATTCTGACTTGGACTCAATATTTATACTTTTAATTTGATGTTTTATCGCATAAGAAATTTCCTCATCCGTTTTTCCAACTCCAGAGAAAACAACTTTGTTCGGATCGCCTCCGGCAACAATTACACGTTCAAGCTCCCCGCCTGAAACAACATCAAAACCACACCCCATTTCAGCAATCAATTTAATTATTGAAAGGTTGCTATTTGCTTTTATCGCAAAGCAAATTAGATCATTTTCTGTAACAGAGCAGAGATATTCCTTTACATTGTTTTTGATATGATTTTCAGAATAGACATAACAGGGACTGCCAAAATTATGAACCAAAGAAGATAAATTAACTTCCTCTAAAATCAAATCATCATTTTGATACTTTAATTGTTCAATCATGCTTTTTAATTAATGCATTAATAATATAATTGTTGAAAGGATAACCCACGTTGATCAATAACCAAACAGTTAATGCGCTAAGATTATTATCTGCGGATGCTGTTGAGCAAGCACAATCTGGTCACCCTGGGATGCCACTAGGAATGGCTGATATAGCTGAAGTCCTTTGGCGTGACCACTTAAAACATTCACCATCTAACCCTGACTGGTTTAATAGAGACAGGTTTGTTTTATCCAATGGGCATGGCTCCATGTTGTTGTACAGCCTTTTACACCTTACTGGCTACGAACTATCAATCGAGGATCTAAAAAAATTTAGACAACTTCACTCAAAAACACCTGGACATCCAGAATATAAGATAACGCCAGGCGTTGAGACAACAACTGGTCCTCTTGGTCAAGGACTTGCCAATGCAGTAGGAATGGCGCTATCAGAAAAAATTCTTTCTGCAAAAATAAACTCAGAAAACCATGCCCCAATAGACCATTTTACATATTGTTTCTTGGGCGATGGTTGTTTAATGGAAGGAGTCTCACATGAAGCAATGTCATTAGCTGGTGTAATGAAGCTTAACAAGCTGATATGTTTTTATGATAGCAATGGAATTTCAATCGATGGTGAAATTACTGAGTGGTATCAGGATGATATCGCTCTGCGCTGTAAATCCTATAATTGGAATGTAATTGATGGGGTTGATGGTCACGATAGGCTAGAAATTGATCATGCTATCAAACAAGCAAAGCAATCTGATAAACCAACGCTAATCGTTTGTAAAACTTCAATAGGGTATGGAGCTGGTGATAAACAAGATAGCGCAAGCTCACATGGCGCTCCACTGGGCAATACGCACTTAGAGAAATTACGAAAAAATTTAGATTGGGAATATGAGCCTTTTGTAATCCCCGATGAAGTTTATAAAGACTGGGATGCAAAACAAAATGGAAAAGATCTTGAAGATGAATGGCACAAGATATGCGATAAGCATAAATTAGAGTCACCAGAAAAATCCGAGCTTTTAAGTAGACTCCAAAAAAATGAGTTGCCGGATGATCTGTTTTCAGAGCTTGATAATTTTATTTTGCAAATAAGCAGAACTCCGGAAAAAGTTGCTACTCGAAAAGCCTCACAAAATGTTTTGGAGTTTCTCTCACCAAGACTTGATGAGTTAATTGGTGGGTCTGCAGATTTATCAGGCTCAAATAATACCAACACAAGTAATTCAAGATCTGTTGCTAATGATCCTGCAGGTAATTACGTTTTTTATGGAGTAAGAGAGTTTGGGATGAATGCCATTATGAACGGGATCTCATTGCACGGTGGTCTCATTCCATACGCTGGTACTTTTTTAGTATTTATGGACTATGGTCGAAATGCTGTCCGTATGTCAGCACTAATGGGCTTAAAAGTAATCTATGTTTTTTCACATGATTCTGTCGCTCTTGGAGAAGATGGACCAACTCATCAGCCAATTGAGCATTTAAGCACTCTAAGATCAACACCAAACATGCATACATGGCGTCCAGCCTCTTTCTTGGAAACTGCTATAGCATGGAAGTCTGCATTAAAAAGAAATGATGGCCCCACATCAATAATTTTGTCGCGACAAAACCTTGAGCCTATAGAATCGAAGACTTTAAAAGAAGTTGAAGCTGGTGGATATTTTTTACAAAAAAACGACGATGCAAAAATAAATTTAATTGCTACAGGCTCTGAAGTGCCTGCTTGTACAAAAGCTTCTGAGATATTGCTCAAAGAGGGGATAAAAACAAATGTATGCTCAATTCCATGTATAGAGGCTTTAGAGTCAAACCCCGAAAGTTACAGACAAATTTTTAGTGCTGACACAATCAATATTGTTGTTGAATGTGGCCATCCAAACTCTTGGTATAAGCATACCAATAAAGTTATAGGGATCAGCTCATTTGGTGAATCTGCGCCAGGCAATGTTTTGTTAGAGCACTTTGGATTCACGTCTGCACAAATTGCAGAAAAAGTTAAAAAACTACTTAAATAAAATTGAAAAATTTAGTTGATCTTGAGCTTGTTGGCAAAAGAGTGGGTATAAGAGTTGACCTTAATGTCCCTATTGATAATGGAACGATACTCAATAGCGAAAGACTTTCAGCTGCTCTGCCATCGATACTTCATATCTTGAAGCAAACTGATAACTTATGCATTATTACGCACTTAGGAAGACCTAATGAAGGTAAATACGATGAGCAGTTTTCTATCAAGCCGATTGTTGAGTGGTTTAAAAAAAGACTCAATAGAGATATACAGCTGTGTACAGACTTTAAATCCTTGCCAGGATCTTTATGTTTTATCGAGAATATTCGTTTTTTTGATGGTGAAAGCAAAAATAGCGATATGCTCGCTGATGAAATTGCGAATAGTTTTGATATATATGTTATGGATGCGTTTGCAACGGCACATAGGAAAGCAGCTTCAACTTACGGAGCGATTAAAAAATCAACTTTAGCTTGCGCAGGAATTTTATTTCAAAATGAAGTTGAAAATATTAGCTCTGCATTGGTAGAGGGAAGTTCTTTATCAAGCATTGTTGGTGGCTCAAAGGTCTCAACTAAATTAGAAGTCATTTCAAATTTATTAAATAAATCTGAAAAAGTTCTTGTTGGGGGAGGCATTGCTAATACTTTTCTTAAAGCAGCAGGCAATGAAATTGGAAGATCATTATGTGAAGACGATATGCTTGGCATTGCTAATCAAATGCTTGCAACAGGCAAAATAGTATTGCCAAGGAAAGTTATGGTTGCGGATTCAACATCTGATGAGAGTGTTGAGATTGTGAGTTTTGATTCAGTCCCACAAAATAAAATGATTCTTGATATAGAGTTTAATGAAGAAGTTTTTTCAAAAAACGCTTCAGAAATAATTCTATGGAATGGACCACTGGGAATCTTTGAAATAGATGCATTTTCTAAAGGTACAAATTCACTTGTATCTTATTTATCTAAAAGCAACAGTAAAGTGATTGCTGGTGGCGGCGAGACAATTTTTGCTATTACAAAATTTTCTCGTATCGATAAGTTCGATTATGTATCTACTGCAGGTGGGGCATTTCTAGAATTTTTAGGTGGCCAAGAGCTTCCATCAATACAAGCATTAAACTAAAATAGGCCCATGTCCCTTATATCATTAAGACAATTACTCGACCACGCGGCTGAGAATGACTACGGCGTTCCAGCATTTAATGTAAATAATTTAGAGCAAATGAGAGCCATCATGGAAGCTGCAAATGAGACCAATAGTCCAGTTATAGTGCAAGCTTCTGCTGGAGCGAGGAAATATGCGGGGCCAACATTTTTAAGACATCTCATTTTAGCTGCAATGGAAGAATTTCCACATATACCAGTAGTAATGCACCAAGATCATGGTGCCTCGCCTGATGTGTGTCAGCGTTCTATTCAATTAGGATTTTCATCAGTGATGATGGACGGATCTTTAATGGAGGATATGAAAACTCCGTCTTCTTATGAATACAATGTTGATGTAACAAGGAAAACTGTAGAATTTGCCCACGCTTGTGGGGTTTCAGTAGAGGGTGAACTTGGATGTTTAGGTTCCCTTGAAACTGGTATGGCAGGTGAGGAAGATGGCAGCGGTGCTGAAGGGGTCTTAAGTGAAGACATGTTATTGACTGACCCAGATGAAGCAGCCTCTTTCGTTAAAGATACCAATGTTGATGCACTAGCTATTGCTATCGGCACTTCACATGGCGCTTATAAATTTACTAGACCACCAACAGGAGATATTCTGTCAATGAAAAGAGTTAAAGAATTACATGAAAGAATTCCAAACACTCATCTAGTTATGCATGGATCTTCAAGTGTTCCACAAGATCAGCTAGAAATAATTAATCAATATGGCGGAGAAATTCCTGAAACCTATGGTGTGCCAGTGGAGGAAATACAGGAAGGCATCAAAAATGGTGTCAGAAAAGTAAACATTGATACTGATCTTAGGCTTGCCTCGACAGCCACAATAAGGAAATTTATGGCTGAAAATAAAAGTGAATTCGATCCTAGAAAATATTTAGGCAGGACTGTGGATGCTATGAAGAAGATTTGCATTGATCGTTACGAAGCGTTTGGATGTAGTGGTAATGCATCTAAGATTAAATCTATCTCACTGTTTGATATGACAGATAAATATAAAACCGGAGAATTGGATCCAGTAATAAATTGAAAAACGTATGTTTTTTTCTATCCTCAAAAAGTGTGGGGATAGATGCCAGCAAAGAACTCAGCCTTTTGGCTGAGTTTTTTTCATATAAAGGATATGGTCTAGTTTATGGAGGTGGCAACAGAGGAAACATGGGGTTTATCTCAAATGAATTTTCCAATGAAGGTGCAAAAGTTAGTGGTTATACACTCCAACTTTTCCATAAACAAGGGTTTACTCCTGACTACATTGATCATTTAGAAGTTGCAGAAAAATTTTCAGTAAGAAAGCAGCTAATGATCGATAACTCTGATATTTTTATAATTTTTCCAGGAGGTCTAGGCACATTAGATGAACTTATTGATATTGTTAACCTAGATGGCTTAGACATACTAGGAAAAAACATTTATTTATTTAATAAAGATAATTTTTGGACAGAAATAATTAATTGGATAGAGAAAGCATTAAAAATGGAATACATACCGATGGCTCCACCTAATCTTTATGTTTCTACCAGTATCACAGAAATGATTGAACAAATAGAATCAAATGAAAAACTTTGAAAAACCAAAGTTTAATAATCCTCATCTTGAAGATTTAGATAGTTACAATCGTCAATATCTTGAATCAATAAATTCTCCTGATAATTTTTTCTTAAATAAAGCAATAGAAAATCTAGATTGGTTTGTAGAGCCTACTTTAGGGTTTAATAACAACTTTAAAAATGCTTCATGGTTTGAGGACGGTATATTAAATATTGCGTATAACTGCATTGATAGGTATGCAAAAAAAAATCCAGAAAGAAAAGCAATAATTTGGCAAGGCGATGAGCGCTTACAAACTAAGGCCATTACTTACAAGGAATTATTAGAGAATGTATCTATTTTGGCAAATGGATTAAAAGCTATAGGAGTAAAAAAGGGCGATAGAGTATGCATTTACATGCCAATGATTTTAGAAGCAGCATACTCAATGCTGGCTTGTATGCGATTAGGTGCAGTTCATTCTGTTGTCTTTGGTGGTTTTTCGCCTGAAGCAATAAGGTCACGAATTGATGATGCAGATTGCCGATATGTTATCACAGCAGATGAAGGAATTCGCGGTGGTAAAAGAGTGCCTTTGAAAAAGAATATTGATATTGCTATAGAGGAGACAAATTCAGTAGAGAAAGTAATAGTAAAAAAATACACAGGCACTGAAACCAATTGGGATTCTAGTAGAGATATTTGTTATGACGACCTGGTCAGCAAACAGGAAAAATTTTGTGAATGTGTTCATTTAAAAGCTGAGGATCCATCATTTATTCTTTATACTTCAGGATCTACCGGCAAACCAAAGGGTGTTATGCATACGACTGGAGGTTATCTTCTAGGAGCTCACCTGACATTTAAATATATTTTTGGTTATCAAGAAAACAAAATATTTTGGTGCACTGCAGATGTCGGCTGGATAACCGGACATACATATATTTTATATGGCCCCCTTTCCAACGGTGCTACAACACTTATGTTTGAGGGGGTGCCAAGTTACCCTGATGCTTCAAGATTCTGGCAGGTCTGCGACGATCACAAGGTCAACATTTTTTATACAGCTCCAACAGCTATAAGAGCACTAATTGCAGCTGGAGAGAAATACTTGGAATCAAGTTCAAGAAATTCGCTTGAGATTCTTGGGACTGTGGGCGAACCAATCAACCCAGAAGTTTGGCAGTGGTATTTTGAAAAAGTTGGCAAATCTTCATGTGAAGTTGTTGATACTTGGTGGCAAACTGAAACTGGTTCGGTTCTTATAAGCCCCATTGCCGGTGTCACACCAACAAAGCCAGGGTCTGCTACTCTACCATTTTTTGGCGTTATTCCATCTTTAGTTGATGCAGATGGAAAAACACTAGAGGGAGAAGCTAAAGGGAATCTATGCATTGATCAAAGTTGGCCAAGTCAAATCAGAACGGTATATGGAGACCACCATAGGATGATAGAGACATATTTTTCTACATATAAAGAGAGATATTTTACTGGTGATGGAGCAAGACGAGATAAGGATGGTTACTATTGGGTTACTGGCAGAGTTGATGACGTCTTAAATGTATCTGGACATAGAATAGGCACTGCAGAGGTTGAAAGTGCAATTGTTGAACACAAAAATGTTGCAGAGGCTGCAGTCGTAGGCATTGATCATGATATAAAGGGCCAAGCAATTTATGCGTTTGTTATCTTAAAAAAAATAGAAGCTGGCCAAGCAAATACTTATGAAGAAATAATTGAACAAGTAAGCTTGTCCATCGGAAAAATTGCTAAACCAGAGCACATTCAATTTGTTAGAGATCTTCCAAAAACAAGATCCGGAAAAATAATGCGTCGTATCCTTCGCAAAATAGCAAACAACAATACGGATGAGTTAGGCGACATAACAACTCTAGCAGATCCAACTATTGTGGATGAGTTGATTAAAGGAAAAGCGTAGCAGGGTTTAGTCTAACATTTTTGGCTTAAAATGCCTGATGCTTTTCTGTACTTATTAGTTTTTGCATAAGCCAGCTTCATGCGACATGTTTTGAGGACGTCTATATTTCCGAATTCATTAAGCTGATAAGCATCAAACATTAAACCAAATAATGAAATATCTTTATCCATATAGGAAGTAAAGTTCTTTAGATAGATAGTCATCTCCCCATCTGCAGACCTAATCAAACAGCCACTAGAGGAGTTCGGACAGTTATTTTCAGCTTTTTCAGGATCCTCCATAACCCTCAGACCTAGATTTGTTGTATTTAGTTTATTGGTAATATCCATGATTTCATAGGATGTCATAGACATTGATAAAATCATAAGACCTAAAATTGATGTTACTTTCATATGACAATTATGTTACATTTATGTGACAAATAAAGCAACCTTTTTATTAATCGTCACGACTAATAAAATTTTTACTGTTTTTTCTGGAGTATTGTTTTTTACTCTTCTCAATGCGTTGGCGGTATTTTGCTGACTTTACATCCTTTTTGAGTATATTATTGCGCTTTCTTTTCATTACTACATAGAAGCCCAAGTTCAAATAGCAGGTACACAGGCACTGCTAACATGATTTGAGATATTACATCAGGTGGAGAAAGCAACATACCAAAAGTAAAAGATAAAACTAAAACCCAACCTCGATTTTTAGATAGAGACTCTTTTTTTAAAACATTAAACAGGATCAAGCCATTCACAATTATCGGCACTTGGGATGCCAAGCCAAAGGCCATAAACAGCAATAAGCTAAAATCCAAAAATTTTGTAATATCTGTTGATATTTCTACTAGCGATGGACTTATGCTTTGAAAAAAATTAAAAACATTTGGCAGAACAATGAAATAACAAAAACATATACCCCCCAAAAATAATAATGCTCCAATAATTGATCTAGAAAAAATAAAATTTTTCTCATTTTCGTAGAGTCCTGGAGCCATGAAACTTAACATTTGAAAAATTATATAGGGCGCAGATATCAGAAATGTTAAAAAAAGAACAAGACGCAATGGCACCAAAAAAGGTGATGCAACTTCAATAGCAATAAGATTTAAGCCTGCCGATGCTCTCGAATAAGAAACAAAGGCATCGAATATTTGTCCGCTAAAAGGATAGAGCACAACAAATACCACAGCAAAAAAAATTAAAGTATGTAGGATGCGTTTTCTCAACTCAGAAAAATGTGGCAATAAAGAGTTGCTAATTTTTTTTGTCATTATCAAATGATTTCAGTTTCTGCTCATTGAAAACATCTTGTTTTAACTCTTCAATATTTAAAGTCTTTTCAGCCTCCTCTTTAATATTTTCAACGTTGGCTTTGAACCTTAAGAAGAATTTGGTGATATCCTGAATAAAGCTAACAAGATTATTTGGCTTAATGAAAAGGATAGCAATAATTGAGATTAGTAGGATTTCAGGAATTCCTATCTGTATCATCTTCTTTGACCTCTTTCTTAAAACCTTTTAATGCCTTCCCAAGATCAGAACCCAAATTTGCAATCCTTTTGCCTCCAAAGACAAGCAGGATAATAAGTAAGACAATAACAATTTGCCAAAAACCTATGCTCATGATTTTTCCCCATAGAATTCAGAGTACATATCTTGTGTCTCTTCTATTTTTTTAACAATCATATATGTAAGTATATGTTTTTTTGATACAAGATACTTAACCAAACCTTTGACACTATATCTATCTTTAAACCAGCTTTGTAAGAATGGAGATGCGATCCCCCAAAAATCTAGATCTGGGTAAATTTGTCGTCCCATGCCTTCAATATGAATTAGAGTTTTTACTAGCAATAGCAGATCATCATCAATAAACAGATTAAATGGACGCATCGCATCGAATAAATCTAATAATAATTCCCCAAATAATATTTTTGATAGTGGTTGATTAAGTAGTTGCTCACAATTTGCTCGCAAAACTTTTTCCAATTCTTCAGTTTTAGTTTTTTTATCTACCCATTCTGCATATATAAATAACTGAGCCAAGGTATAAAAATCTTGCTCTACAAGCGAAGATATCATTTGTGCTAGTAAGATTTGATTTGATTCAGTTACTGAGCCACAGATTGCATAGTCAACTGCAATATAGTGTGGGTTTTGTGGATCAGTTTTAGCAGCAAAAATATTGCCAGGATGCATATCAGCATGGAAAAAATTATCTTCAAAAACCTGCTTAAGAAATATTTTTACTCCCACTTCGGATAGTTGTTTTTTATCAATTTTATAGCTTGTCAATGAAGAAATATCTGTCACAGGGATGCCATCCATAAATGGCATTACAAGAATTTTTTTGGTCGTAAAATCGTCAGAAATCTTGGGTATTTCCAGGTAGCTACTGGATTTAAAATTCTCATAAGTTTTATTAGAGTTTGCAGCTTCAATTCTAAAATCAAGCTCCTGAAAAATAACATTTTCATATTGTTCAATGAGCTCTAAAGGCTTCACCCTAGGATAGTGTTTAAGAAAAAAAGAAGAACACTTAGCTGCTAGCTTTAAAGCATCAAGATCCCTTTTTACCTGTTCTTCCAGTCCTGGTCTTTGCACTTTTATTACAAAATCTTCATTTCCAATCTTAAACTTATGGACTTGAGCTAACGATGCTGATGCAAGTGGTTTCTCCTCAATCGTAATTAAGATTTTTCCTGCTTTAGAAAGTAATTGTGTTTCAATAGTCTCTTTAATAAACTTAAAATCAACTGGAGCACAAGAATCGGTTAATTTATTTAGTTCTTGTGTTACTGAGCGCTCAAATAAGTCAGTCCTTGTTGATAAAAGTTGTCCTAATTTAATAAACACTGGGCCAAGACGCTCTAGAGCAATCCGGAATTTTTTTTCACCATCATCGACTCTAATAAAAGTATTTAATAGCGGATTAAAAGAAGCAGTAAGCTTATTAAAAATTCCTGTATTCCTGATACTCAAAAAAATATATAAGAGTCTAAAAATTCTCATTTTTTTGCTTTATGAATTGAAACTATGCCATTGTATAAATTTTCAAAATCTGCCTTATCAAAACCACAATCTAAAATCATTTTTCTCAGACCTTCCTGGTCTTCATGAGTTCGTATTGATTCAACCAAGTACTTATAACTATCAGAATCATTTGAAATTATTTTTCCAATTTTAGGAATTACATTAAAGCTATAAAAATCATAAATTTTAGAAAATAATTGGTCTTGAACTTTTGAGAATTCAAGAATGTTTAAAAAACCACCTGACTTAACCACTCGTCTAATCTCCTTCAATGCTTTTGGCTTATCTGAAAAGTTCCTAAAACCAAACGAAATAAATACTTGATCAAAAAAATTATCATCAAATGGTAGGTCTTCAGCACTAGCGACATGGAAATGCATAGAATTATAAAAACCTTCATTCAAAGATCTCTCTTTTGCATTTTCAACCATAGATGCATTTTGATCACAAAGATAAACGTTTTGTTTGGATATAATTTTCGAGGCAATTTTTGAAATATCTCCTGTCCCTCCAGCCAAATCAAGAATTACTGAATTTTCATTTATATCTGATGTTGAGACAAAATGATTCTTCCACAATCTATGTGCTCCTAAAGACATAAGATCATTCATCAGATCATAGTTTTCATTTACTTTGGTAAAAATATTGTCTACACCAAGTTTTTTATCTTTTTTTGAGACTTCTTTGCTCCCAAAAAATACTTTTTCATTATCTTCGCTGCTCATATAGTATTATTATTAGTTAGTAAGTATAAATGGCAAGATCAAATTTACTAGCATGGCTAGATCTGGAAATGACAGGACTTGATCCTGAAAAACACCATATTATTGAAATCGCATGCCTTATAACAGATTCGGATTTAAACATAGTGGAGGAAGGCCCTGAAATTGCTATTTCACAGCCTAATGAAATTCTTTCACTAATGAATGAATGGAACCAAAATCAACATTCATCAAGTGGTTTAATACAAAAAATTGCAAATAGTACATTTTCACTAAAGCAGGCAGAACAGGATGCTCTAAATTTTTTTAAAAAATACATCAAACAACATCAATCGCCATTATGCGGTAATAGTATTTCGCACGACAGGCGATTCCTAATTAAGCATATGCCCAAACTGGCAAATCATTTTCACTACAGGCATATCGATGTCAGCTCATTTAAAGAAGTTATAACTAGATGGTATCCCGATACTGAGGAGTTTAAAAAGCAATCTTCACACAGAGCAATGGATGATATTAAAGAATCTGTCAGCGAGCTAAAGTTTTATCGAGAAATTTATTTTAAGTAAGCTCTTGTCCAGGAGTAATTTCTATTCTCTTTAAAATTTTAGTTTTGTAATTTCTTGAAGAAATGGTGTCAACTGCTATAAACTCTGCTGTGGCAATCTCAGGTTTAAAGTTAATGGTTAAATAACCTCGATCAGCAAGATTGGTCCATTTAAGATTTTTGTTCTTGAGTGTCATTGCATTCTCTAAATCTTTTGAAGAGATCATGCCATTAAAATTTTCTGATGCTCCTGGAGACGATACAGAAGGAGTTGCTAGCTCAGCTCCAACAAATTTATCATCAAGCATAATATTATTAGCCCAACAATTGTGCGTATCTCCAGCAATAAAAAGACTCTTGTTGGAAGCAGCATTAACAAGTTTTAAGAACTTTTCCCTTTCAGCAGGATAGCCATCCCAAGCATCAAGATTATATGGAAGTTCCTCTTTTATCACAGTTTTAAAATATTGTTGATAGTCAGGCAACATATCGATAATAGCACTTGGAATGGCAGGAAGCTTTAAAGATGCCAGCAATACTTGCTGTGCATAAACATTCCAGGATTGATTCGACCCAATATTTTCTTTAACAAAATTTAATTGCTCATTACCCAATAGTTTTCTTTTTTTATTTCTTAGAGCTTTATAAAAATCTTCTTCTAAAAAAGCACCCTCTTTAGTTATGTAGTTATCTATTTCAAGTTGCTTAGATCTTGATGAAAGTCGCGTTTCTAGCAATTTAATATCCACTAGATTTCCCACCTTGTATCTTTTCCAATTTTTAGATTGACTTTCAGGCTCTCTAACAGGCATCCATTCAAAATACGCTTTCAAAGCGTTTCTTTTTCTGATAGCAAAAGACCCTTCATTTATTTGATGATTTTCAGCGCCTTCCCTCCATGCGTCATTGGCTATTTCATGATCATCCCATGCACAAGCCATTGGTATTGAAGAGTGTAAAGCTTGTAAATCTTCATCTGACTTATATTGTGCATGACGTAAGCGGTAATCATCCAATGAAGTAATTTCTTTATTTGGAATTGGCTGTCTGTTAAGTTGGACTGCATTTTCAGTAGCATATTCTCCCTGTTTATATTCATATAGATAATCACCTACATGAATCCCCATATTAATTGAGTTGTCTTTTGATGCAGCATTATATGCGTTGAAGAAACCAGCAGGATAATTTGAGCAACTAAAAATAGCAACTTTAAAATGTGAAGCATTTTGTGGCAATGTGGTTGTTGCACCTATTTTAGAGCTAACACCCTCTGCTTTGAACCGATAAAAGATTTGTTTCCCTCGAAAATTTCTTGGGATTAAAACATCAACCTTAACAGTAAAATCTTTATTTCTATCTGTGTAACGCTTTCCAGATGCAATAATGTTCTTAAACCCCTTGGTATCTGAGACCTCATATGTCGTCAATATTTTTTCGTTATTATTAACAGTTAACCTTGTCCAGAGAATAACATTACTGTTTGTAGGATCACCACTTGCAACACCATGATTAAATTTGACCTTTCTTTTTACACCTGATAGAAGATTAAGACCGATAAATAATGTTGATAATGATATTAATTTTAAAAAGCTTCTTCTTTTCACGAACTTTAGTTTATTGAAGGTTTGTTACAAATTAACGACAGTAATCATAAATTGAATAAAAAAAAGTCTTTTTCGAAATAGGTAAGGTGCTATTTTAAGTCTACAATGAAAGTGTCATTGAAGTTCTACAGAAAAACTCTCTTTAAATAAAATACTATTTTTTTGGAGCAATATTCAGCGGAAACTGAGCAATATTTTTTGGATCAGCTTTAGAGATCCTTGATTTTCCAAGCTCAGTTACCTCATCTATTCTTACTACAGAATTAATAGGCACGTAAGTTCTTTTAACATCAGTAAACTCTGATTTTAATTTTTCCTCAGAGGTATCAACCACTAATTTTGAACTTTTATCGAAAACATAACCCTCAACTTCGATAAAACCATAGAGGTCGCTTTGATATATATTCTTTGCAAATATTTCGTATACTTCACCTACTTGAATAAACTTAATTTTATAAATTTTTTGCTTCACAATATGAATATATGACAAAAAAACTATACATCAAGACTTATGGTTGCCAGATGAATCAATATGATTCTGGAAAGATTATAGATGTATTAAATTCAAAAGAAAAAATTGAATTAATCGATAAGCCTGCCGACGCTGATATTGTAATTCTGAATACATGCTCTATCAGAGAGAAAGCGGAAGAAAAGGTATTCCATGAGCTAGGTCGAATAAGAAAATTTAAAGAGAAAAATAAAAACTTAAAAATAGGAGTAGCTGGTTGTGTTGCTGCACAAGAGGGAAAAAATATCTTCAAAAGAGCTCCCTATGTGAATGTTGTTTTTGGCCCTCAGGATCTCCATAAAACCAATGATCTATTGGAGAAATCCTCAAAAATTCAAGTAGTAGAAACTACATTTGATGAGATAAAAAAGTTTGATGAGATGCCACAAGTATCTAGATCAGAGAGCTCTGTGTATTTAACAATAATGGAAGGTTGCTCAAAGTTTTGTACATTTTGTGTTGTTCCATATACGAGAGGGGAAGAGGTAAGCAGGAATCTAGATAGCATTTTGAAAGAAGTAGTAGATTTAATCAAAAATGGTGCAACAGAAATTACCTTGCTTGGGCAAAATGTGAATGCATTTACCGCAGTATGGGAAGATCGTCAGTTAAGAATAGGTGACCTTATTCAAATCATTGCTGAATTTGATGAGATAACAAGAATCAGATTTACAACTTCTCATCCTAATGATGTAGATATGAACCTTCTGGACTGTTATCAATCTGTGCCTAAGTTGGCAAATCAATTTCATTTGCCAGTGCAGTCTGGCTCCAATGAGATTTTACGAAGAATGAAGCGCGACTACACAAAACAAAAATATTTAGAGATTATTGGTGATATCAAAAAAATTAGACCTGATATTCCAGTTTCTTCTGATTTCATAGTTGGATTTCCTGGTGAAAAAAAATCTGACTTTCATGAAACCATGCAACTTGTTGAAGAAGTAAAGTTTGATAATTCTTACAGCTTTATTTACAGCCAAAGACCTGGCACCCCAGCAGCTGGTATGAAAGATAATGTTTCTGATGTTGAAAAAAAGCAGAGGCTCAATGAACTTCAAGAACTTTTGAATGTGTATGCAACTGAACGCAGCGAGAAATTACTGGGATCTATACAAAGCTGTTTGGTTTCAGGTAAATCAAAAAAGAACAAAGATGAATATCAAGCTAGAACCGAATGCAACAGAGTTGTTAATTTTGATAGCAATGGTATTGATTTGGCTGGTCAATTGGTTAATATTCGAATTAATGATGTTTTGGCTAACTCACTCAGAGGAACCATTGAACACTAAAGCTTTTGTATAACCATAATTTAAACTTTTCCAATCTTAGCCCCGATCGTCTGCAACTTTTATGCGGGGAGTTTAATAAGCATCTAAAACAGATCGAAAAAGCATTAAAAATTAAGGTCAGCCAAAACGGAACTGAATTTGATCTTTCTGGTAAAAAAGCTGACGTTGGCATTGCTGTTTCAGCTCTCTTGGATTTGAAAGAAAAATTAGATCTAAATTCTATAATTACTCCAGACCTTGTTCACTTAAGCCTGCATACTGCAAAATTTTCTGATGATGATGAAGCAAAAGGCTTTACAAACATTAAAACACCGAGAGTAAATATTACTGCGCGAGGTAAAAATCAAAAAGAATATATTGAGAATATTCAGAAGTCTGATCTTACTTTTGGAGTTGGCCCTTCTGGGACAGGAAAAACCTTTTTAGCTGTTGCATGTGCAGTTGACGATCTTTTAAAAGAAAAAATTAGAAAGATTGTTTTAGTTCGCCCTGCAGTTGAAGCTGGAGAAAGGTTGGGATTCTTGCCTGGAGATTTAAGCTCTAAAATTGATCCATATCTCAGACCCCTATATGATGCTTTGCACGATATGCTGGGTGCAGAAAGAGTCAATAGGCTGGCTGAACGAGATATTATCGAAATTGCTCCTCTTGCATATATGCGTGGCAGGACCTTAAGAGAAGCATTCATTATTATGGATGAAGGTCAGAACACCACCATTGAACAAATGAAAATGTTTTTAACACGTTTAGGGTTTGGATCTAAAGCAGTTGTAAATGGCGATTTGAGCCAAATAGACCTGCCAAAGAATATTACATCTGGACTAAGAAACTCCATTGAGGTTCTAAAAGATGTTGATTCAATTAAATTTACACACTTTGGGGCAAAAGACGTAATTAGACACTCCTTGGTACAAGAAATTGTTCAGGCATATGATAATTTCGAATAAATACGTAACCATTGAGTTTCATAATACCCCTAAATCAATATCTAAATTTTTGGAGCAATTAGAAAGCAAGTTAGAGAAATTTAGAACTTATTTTGACTTAAAGGAGATTTTTGCTGAAGTTAGTTTTTTATCACCGCTCGAAATAAAAGATGTTAATAAACAATTTAGAGATAAAGATAACCCTACTAATGTTCTTGCTTTTCCATCAGAGCAACCAAAAAAGATTATTAATAAATGTCATGGAGAAGTTTTAATATGTGCAGAAATTTTAATTCAAGAAAGCTTAGAACAAGGCAAGAAGCTAGAACATCATTTTTCACATTTACTTTTTCATGCATTGCTTCACTTGGTAGGCTACATGCATGACAAAGAAGAAGATGCTATATTTATGGAAAACAAAGAAACAAATTTTTTAAAATTAATTGGTATAGATAATCCATACAAATAATGTCAGAAGACTCCTCGCAATCTTTATTTTCTAAGCTCAAAAATCTTGTAAATTTAAACTCAGAGCCAAAGGTAGATTCTGATCAGCCAAATGATGAGCAGATCCAAGAACTCATCGAAAATGTATTAAAGATCAAGGGAACAGTAGTTAAGGAGATTATGATTCCTGAAATTAATATTTCCTCTCTAAATGAAACCCAAAACTTACAAGAAATAATTAGTGTTATTAATGAAACACGTCACTCGCGTTATCCAGTATATGATGAAAATAATGCCAAGGTAATCGGAATTTTACACGTCAAAGATTTGATTGAGATCATTGGATCGTCAAATGATGTGTTCAATATAAATGAGCTAATTAGGGAAGTAAAAATTGTACCCGAAACTAAATATGTTACTTCTATGTTAGAGGATTTTAAAAAAGATCGTGCTCACCTTGCAATGGTAATAGATGAATATGGAATGCTTGTAGGCTTGATAACAATTGAAGATATTTTAGAAGAGATTGTTGGTGAGATTGAAGACGAGTTTTATGAGGAAAAGAACGATGAGATCATAAAAATAAATGAAAATGAATTTATTGTTTCAGCCACCATTGAGAAAGAGAAGTTTGAAGAGTTCTTTAATGTCGTTTTAGATTGCCCGGAAGCAGAAAGTTTAGGAGGATTCATGCTCAAAGAAATAGGTTTTATGCCTAAAATAGGAGAATGCTTGACTCTAGAGGGGCTAGACCTTGTTGTAACTTCTGCGGATCAAAGAAAAATAAAAAAAATAACGGTACGAGTTAATTGAAAAACCATCCCTTTCTAATTGGATTTCTTCTAGGGGTTGTGTTTTGGTCTTTAAATGGTTCATGGATTTTCAGTGCTATCAATTTCTATGGCGCTGGCATGTTTGCTAGTCTGGCTATCTCTGCAGTCTTAATCTCCTACCTTTCATTATATTTTGGTCTATTTTCTGCAATATGTAGCTACTATTGGAAGCATAAATATTTTGTTTTCATAGCTCCATCTGCTTTTTTTTTATTGGAGTTTGTCAGATCATATCTGTTGACAGGTATCCCCTGGTTAAAACTAGGAATGATTGCTGAGGAACTATGGGGAATGTTGCCAATAGTGGGGGTTGCAGGTACAAGTTTTCTAATAGTGCTTGGAGTTGCTCTAATTGCAAAATCAAAAGAAACAAGGCTCTTCATCCCATTGTCAGGTTTGATTTTTCTTTCATTGGTTTTTGGTCCAGGCCACTTTCAATCAAATGAAAATCTGACGCCTTTAAAGACTGCCGTTATACAGCCAGTCGATCTAAGTTTGGATAAATTAATAGAGGTCACAAATAAGCTAGATGCTGACGTTATTGTCTGGCCTGAAGCCGTTTCGCAACTAAAGCAAAATCTAGATCTTAATTCCGGGAAAGAAATAATAGGTGGCTTCTATACCGGAGATGAGGATATATACAATTCAATTGTTAATTTGAGCACAGGTGAAAAAATAGATAAAAGAAATCTTGTTCCATTTGGTGAGTTTCAACCATTAGGTGGATTGCTTAATTCATTAAGTTCATTTTTTGTTAGTCCATATTTTAAAAGCTTATCTCGTGGTGCAGTTAATCAAGCAAATATCTCTGTTCAAGGACAGGAGGCATCTGGCCTTATATGTTGGGAATTGGTGTTTGATAGTACCTTTTTAAAAAGAACTAGAAATGCATCAATGATATTTCATGTGAGCAATGACAGTTGGTATGGAGGTGCTATGCCTATGCAGCATTACAAGCATGTGAAATCAAGAGCAGTTGAATCTAATAAATGGGTAGCAAGATCAACCAAAGATGGAATAAGCTCTATTGTCTCACCATCTCTTTCATACGAGGATAAAAAACTAATTAGGGGTAAAGATGGTTACATAATCGATGATGTTTATTTGAATACGGAAAGCACAATATTTCTACTTTTAGGAAATTGGCCACTATTAATTTTTTCTACATTAGTATTGTTATTGATCATATTGCGGGGAAGAATAAAAGAGTGAGAACAATACTTATTCTTTTAATAACGATTATGAATATAATTAGTGGCACAGAAATTGAGATTTCAATATCGGAACAAAAGTTATATTTGATTGAAAATGATTCCATTGTTGAGGAGTATGTAATTTCTACTTCTGCCTTTGGTGAGGGTTCCAAAGAAGGATCATTTAAAACACCCTTAGGGAAACACGCTGTAAAAAAACTAATAGGAGATCAAGTGCCCTATGGCGGCAGGCTTATCGGTCGTATCTTCAATGGTGAAATCTACCCTATTCACGATGAAGAAAAGATCATAGTTAAAGACGATGTTGTGCAAAGCAGAGTAATATGGCTGGAAGGCCTCGAGCTAGGAAAAAATAAAGGTACTGGTGTTGATTCATTTCAAAGATACATCTACATACACGGAACTCCGGAAGAATGGAGATTAGGCAGTAAGGCATCAAAAGGTTGTATTCGTATGTCAAATTTAGATGTTATCAACCTTTTCTCTAAAATTTCACTCGGAACAGCAGTAAACATAACCCTTTAATTAGATATAAAAATTATTTATATTTATTTATAAAAACTATTGATATTAATAAATAATTAGTTATTATGACTGTACTAAGTCAGTCTCTCCTCTCCCCCATGACTGGCACTAATGGGGCTTCGGCCCCATTTTTTTTAGCAAATAATAATTGGAGAGGTTTTATGGTTGGGTAATATGAGAGAAAAACTTTCAGAATCTTTAGAACTTGTAGTATTGTGTCTAATATTTTTAGTGTTACTTTTAGGCATATCACCGAATGGTTAAATTTCGAGGTTTATTAATTTTATTTTTGTCTAGCATCTTCTATGCTGGCTGCCCGCCTTTGTTAGATGAAAAAGTAAAAGTACTCAACAAAAGCGAGTATCAGGATCTTTGTGAATACAGTGAAAAGACGATATTAATTGTTAATACTGCCAGCAAGTGCGGATTTACTTATCAATATGAACAACTAGAGGAACTCAATAGAACTTATAGCGATGATGATTTTGTAGTTTTAGGTTTCCCTTCACGAAACTTTTTATATCAAGAATTTGATGAAGAGCAAAAAGTTGAAGAGTTCTGTAAAACAAACTATGACATAAGCTTTCCATTGTTCTCTTTAACCAATGTTGGTGCTGCAAATACACACCCTTTTTTTAAAAAGCTTTTTTTAGCTACAAAAGAGAGGCCTAGGTGGAATTTCCATAAGTACCTGATCACAAAAGACGGTACAGTAAAAAGCTTTTCTCATAAAATTGATCCAAAAGACTCGATGGTTGTTCAAGCCATTGAAGATTCCATCAATTCATAGCCATTTTCAAGTCCTATTATTGCAAGGTTAGGTCTGTTAACTGCAAAGATACCTACCTCCACAACTCCTTCAATGCCATTAACTATTTTTTCAAATTTAATAGGCTCTTCTAAAATTTTGCCTCTAAGGTCTGCCAAGACATTCCCATTATCTGACAAGGCATCTCTTTGTGAAAATTCAGGAAAGTGTCCCAACAATTCTTTTTTAACAAAGTCTAATCTTTCAGCCCTTATCTCTACTGGAATGCCAAACGCTCCAAGAGCATTAACTCTTTTTGAATCGTCAGCAATACATAGAAAATAGGATGAGGCTTTTGTGAGCATTTTTTCTCTATAGTGAGCACCACCTCCACCTTTAATTAGATTTAAATCTATATCAATTTCATCGGCTCCATCAACGTAGATATCAATACACTGTGTGGTTGGTAAACTTTCGACAACAGCAAACCCCAACGAATCCAAAAGCTTAGTTGACCTATGAGAACTTGAATATATCTTTGTTATCCTATTTTTAAGTTTAGGCAAAAAGGTTTGAGTGAAAATATCAGTGGTACTGCCAGTTCCAATGCCGATGACAATATCGCCTGAACAAATATTAAGAATTTTGTTATAAGCTCCTTCTGCAGCATTAAGTTTTTTATTCATATATTTTTCGGTCGGTAATTATTTTATCTAATCTTATATCACTTTTATCCTGAAAAGAGTTTTGATATATCTGAAACTGATAGCCAATACCCCATATTTTTGGTCGGTAGTGTTGGTGTACAATTAGCGATAAAAGGCGATCAAAATAACCTTTGCCATAACCTACTCTGTGGAGATCTTCATTAAATGCTATAAAAGGAACAATCAATAGATTCAATTTCTTTACTTGGACATGCTCTTTTTTTATGGGTTCAAGAATGTTAAAGCTTTTTCGCGCTAGTAATTTTCCAAGATAACAATACTGCAGATGCTCATTTTTGATGACAGGCACATAATTTATTTTTCTATGATCAAGAAATAATATTGGTTCATTTTGTATGGGCATGAAAATTCCAATATTCTTACTTTTTCTATAGGCAGACTGTTTAATTAAGTTGTTGTGGATTTTCTTAGAAAGGGCAAATCTTTGTGCAAAACTGAGCTGCAAACGCTTATCAAGAAAGTTTTTTCGAATATCAGATTTAGATAGGGTCTGAATCATAGTTAACAGTCACCCTGAACCCTTTAGGTCAGGTGGGTAGCTCATCAACACAGTAAGGCTTCCCTTTTTGGTAACGCACAGCTATGTAAAATCTGCTTCCCTAGATTTACATTATCGGTTCTAGAGTAAATTCTGAAAACAAATGATCCAGATATAACTAATATAATATTTTTTTTCAATTTTTTTAATTACTGATTCAAGAAAATTTCCAGTTTTTCTGTGAGATTATGAATCTGTTTTTCTGTTTCGTTAGCTTCAGAAATAGTATTTTCTTGCAATTTATTATTTTCGATAGCCAGCTTAAGTGCGCAGTAAACAAAACCATAATCCAGTTTGTCCTCAGGAGGGTTTATCTCTTCTATTAGTTCAATAACCCTTTTTTCTGCCTCTTTAAAAGGGAGATAATCACTATATGGGATCTTAAAAATAAATTTTCTATCTCTTATCTGAAGCTCAACTACTTGTTCATTCATCCCAATGATTTGCCTCCATCAACATTGATATTTCTTCCAGTCATATACTTATTCTTAGTTACTAGAAAATCTACTGTTGATACTATGTCACTCTCATTACCCATTCTTCTTAGAGGAACCTCAGATAGCATCTTATGTTGCTTTTCTTCATCTGGAGGGTTGGTTTCATCCCAAAGTATTATTCCTGGCGAAACGGAATTCACAGTAACATTTGGAGCCAGCTCTTTAGCTAATGATTTAGTGAGGTTGTAAAGGCCTGCCTTAGCAGCAGAATATATCGTATAGTTAGCCAATCCTTGTTCAGCGTAGATATCGACCATGTTTACGATAGCGCCTTTATTATTCTTTATATCTTCCGCTAAGTTCTTGCTAATGAAAATAGGTGCTTTTAAATTTGAAGAAATCAAGGACTCCCAATCCTCTTCATCAACCTCAGCTATTGGCTTGGGGTAGAAAGTAGAAGCATTATTGATAATTGCTTTAAGATTATTATGATTTTCCTTAATATCATTACAAAGCCTATTAATGTCCTCTAGAGAATCAAGGTCAGCTTGATATGCAAAGCATGAGTTGCTTCTTATTCCATTCAATTCCTCAGAAATCGATTGGGCACTTTCTAAAGAGGTGCGGTATTGAAAAATTACATTCCATCCGATTTTATGGAAGTGTGCAACAATAGCTTTTCCAATTCGTTTAGCGCCTCCAGTAATAAAAATTGTGTCATTCATTGTTTTTAACTATTTCTTTTATCCTATTTGTTTTTTCATTGTATAAGAGATTAGGGTCAAGGTTTGCAAGATAGCTAAAGTCTATAGTTTTAATTTCCTCATAAACCTTTTTGCAGGATTCCATAGTTAGTTCAAAGTAGGGCAGCAAATTCAAAAAATATTTCTCATACTTGGGAGATGTTATCTTTTGAAAAAAACGAATTTTGTCATTAATTTCTGCTTTTTGGCTATAGCTATGCATTTCTTGCCATACATCCAAAGTTTTTTTTAAATCATTGCTTTCTAACAATCTGTGCGCAAAGTTAAATCCATTCAATTGTGATATTTGGCACCAAGCATATTCAAACTTATCTGATACTGTTTCAGGAAGCTTAGATAAATTGTCAAACCATGGTGATGTTAAATTAAGTTGCATTATATTTTGTAAGTACTTAAGTGCATCTATTTCAAAACCTTTTTTCATTTCCTGCACTACTCTTTCTTTTGTTAAATAATTAATTTCTCCAGATAACAATATTTTTAATAATGCTTCGGCTGTTTCTTCATGTATGCTGAAGTCACTAAATTTTGTTTTAAATCGGGCCAATCTTAATGCTCTTAATGGGTCTTCATAAAAGGCTTCTGAAGTATGTCTTAATATTTTATTTTTAATATCCTTTACCCCATTGTATGGATCTATAATTTGGCCACTCTCACTCATTGCAATAGAATTAATGGTTAGGTCCCTTCTAAATAAATCTTCTTCAAGTGAAATATTCTTTTCATATTGCACAGAGAAACCTGAATAGCCTTTGCCAGTTTTTTTCTCAGTTCTTGCCAGTGCATACGCTTCATTGGTTTCAGGATGTAAAAAAACTGGAAAATCAGTCCCAACTTGTATGTAACCTAAAGATTCCATTTCTTCAGGCGTAGAACCAACTACAACCCAATCAGAATCATTAGGTCTTATACCCATAATATGATCTCTTACTGCTCCACCAACCTTGTATATCTTCATGACTCTGAGTTAACGGTAATAATTGAATTATCAAAAAGATTAATTGCAGCAAGCGAGCCACCCCAAACACAACCCAAATCTATTCCTTTAATATTTGAATGATTTGTTACTCCATTAATTGCAGCCCAATGGCCAAACACAATATTATCGATGTCTTTTAAGCATTTATGCTGATAATTAAACCAGGGTTGATATTTATCTTTATGGGTCTTTTTTGTTTTGGTTTTAAGGTCCAACTTATTCTTTCTAGAAAGAAATCTCATTCTGGTGAAAACATTTACAAGATACCTCTGTCTGTTTCTTTTATTCGTTGATTTTGATATTGCAATTCTCCGATCGCTATACATATCAGATAAAAATTTCTCTGGATCTTTCTTTAATGGTTCACATAATTCTTCGTTGGCAGCATAGATATCTTGAAGGCTCCATGTTGGAAGAACCCCTGCATGGACTACAAGTGATTTCTTATCATTTGCCTTAAGCTCTTTAGCAAATGGGAACTTAATAAAATAATCGACTGCCTCAACTCTCTTGTTTTTAGTGAGCACTTTATGCAAAGTATGGTTTTTGTCCTTTATTTTATGAACTCCCAGAATCATTGCCATCATATGCAGGTCATGATTGCCTAAAACACTTTTAATATTCTGTTTCATAACATATTCGAGCACCTTTTCCGATTCTGGACCTCTATTTACCAGATCACCAACACAAAAAATCTTATTATCTTTTTTTGGATCAATGATTTTTAGAAGGTTCTTGAACTCTCCGTAACAGCCCTGAATATCTCCAACAACAAACTTAAATTTACTTTTCACTAATATCTAGTATTTCAAAATAATCTTGTAGAGCAAGATCATCTGGTCTTGAGCTACTTTTAAATGATAATTTTTCAGAGGATACACCAAGCTGAATTAGAGATTTCTTAATTTGCTTTCTTGGATTGGCAAAGCATGATTCTAAAATTTTTTTCAATTCTATATATTGTTCTAGTCTTTTAGAATTTCGTTTGTGAGGCATGATTCGAATCAAAGTTGAAGTGACTTTAGGTTGAGGTATGAACGCATCAGGGGAAACATCAAAAAGCTGATCGATATCTGAAAAAAAGTGAGCCAACAGAGAGATTTTTGTGCTTTTTTTTGAATTGGTACAAAACCTTTGGGCTAGTTCTTTTTGGATTAAAAAAACAGCACTTTGGTAATCAACTCTTGATTCCAGAAGCTTTAAGATAATTTGTGATGAAATGTTGTAGGGCAAATTGCCAACAATTACTGAATTTTTATCACAGAGATGTTGTAAATCAACCTTTAAAATATCTTCATTTAGAATTGAGAAGTTTTGAAACTGAGAGAATTCACTCTCTAGCTTGGGTATTAAATCTCTATCGTATTCAATAACAGAAACTGGGAGGTTGTTAGCAAGAAGGTTTCTTGTTAATACTCCGTCCCCTGGACCTATCTCAATTATTTTGTTGCAGTTAAAAAGGCTGATGGACGAAGATATTTTATCCAGCACCACATCATCACGAAGAAAATTTTGCCCTAATGATTTCTTAAATTTTTTTACCATAGCCAGCTATTTTTAAAGCTTCTACCATGCTCGCAGGATTTGCAATTAATTTATTAGAAATATCATAAGCTGTTCCATGATCAACCGAAGTTCTTAAGAAAGGAAGGCCAAATGTAACGTTCACGGTAGTTGAGAAATCTAGTGTTTTAATAACCGGCAATGCCTGATCATGATACATTGCTAATATTCCATCAAAGTTATTATCTAGAAAAGCAGTATCCGCTGAAAATGGTCCTTCAACTCCGAAACCTTGCAGGCGCAATTCATTAATTGCAGGAGATAAGATTTCTATTTCTTCATTGCCAAATTTTCCACCTTCACCACAATGAGGGTTTAATCCTAGAACTGCTATTTTAGGTTTCTTGATATGAAAGTAATCACACAAACCTTGTTCAAAAGTTTTGATCGCATTGGTTAAATTGCTTTTTGTTACCTGATCTGCAACTTCTTTTAGAGGCAGGTGTGTTGTCAATAAACCAACTGTGAGTTTAGGGTTTGTAAGCACCATTAAAACATTATCTGCTTTAGTTGTTGTTTTTAAATATGAGGTATGATCATTGAAGTTTTTATCATAATTAGCTATCTGTAGTTTGTTAATAGGCCCTGTAACAAGGTTAGCGTTATCATTTATGCACATCTCTATGCCTTTATCTATACAGCTAAGTATATAGTTTGCATTTTCTTGGTTAGGGCTCCCTAAGTTGTAATCACGGCATCCCTTAATTGAAAAAAGATTAATTGAATCAGCTTTTAAATTAGAAAAACCATTTGAGTCATGAAGTTTTAAGTTGTGGCTTATATCACCAGATAGCTTCTTAAGTACTATTGGGTCCGAAACAACCAATATGCTCTCAAGGTTTTCTTTAATAGTCTTATTTCCAAGTGATTTAAGGAAAACTTCAGGGCCTATGCCTGATGGATCACCTAAGGTTACAGCTACTTTGCGATTGAATTTCAAGAGTTTTTAATTTCTATGAAGGCATCTGCTCTGAGTTCCTGAAGATCTGTTTCAAGCTCTTCTTGGAATTTTCGATTGAATAGATAAGAAAAAGCTTGGTCAGCGACATTTTCGTCTGTTTTATCCTCTACTCTGGTGCCTAAGACTTCTAGAATGTGCCAGCCAAACTGAGTCAGGAAGGGTTCTGTTAAGGTATTAAGGTCTGAGTTTATCATTTTTTCTTCAAATTCTGCTGCGTATTGACCTTGTCCTGCCCAACCAAGATTTCCTCCTTCTTGTTTAGAGCCTGGATCATCGGAGTATTCTTGTGCAAGCTCATCGAAAGATGCTCCATTAATTATTCTATCTCTGATATCGTTGAGTAACATTTCACTACTACCTTCATCTCTGATTCTATTTGGAATTAATAAGATATGTCGCACATTCCATTGCTTCTCGAAACTCACCATTGGACCTCTTTTATTTTCAAGATAGAGCACATGTTGGCCTGCACCAGTTTGAATGATTTCTGAAAATTCACCAATTTTTAGTTTTGAAATTGGTTCCTGGAAAACTTGAGGAAAAGCAGTAATTTTTCGCCACCCAAGATCGCCTGAATTATTGTCTTCAGTATAGAGAGAAAACAGTTCGGAACTGTTTTTACCATCAGCAAGCTCAGTTTTAATTGTTTCAAATACTTGAGAAATATCTTTGTTAGAGTTTTGACGAATTAAAACCTGTTTCACATTGAGTTCTGGCCCTAGCTGAGTTTTTGCTTCGTCTGTATTGAGAAAATTATTTAACTCCTCTCTTGTTATCGATATTTTATTTTGAATTCTCCCTTGCTGAACTCTTTGTATTTTTAAAGACTTCCTGACATCTTCTCTAACTTTTTCATATGAGTCGCCTTGATCTTCTACGAACTTAATAAATGTTTCAAGATCCATATCATTTTGTTGTGCAAGACGTTTGAGTGTAAGGTTTAGCTCCTCATCACTAATTTTAATTCCGACACGTTCGGCTATTTGAAGTTGTAGTTCTTCAAGAATAAGCTCCTCTATAACTTCTTCTCTTAAGACAGCATCAGCTGGTATCCTTATGCCAGATACAGCAGCATCTTTTTTAAAGTCTGACATTTTTTGCTTAACATCTGACTCCAAGACAACGCCATCATTCACAATCACAGCGACGCTATCTAGCTCTTCAGCCTCAACTGAAATAACAACGAATAAAATTGAAAGTAACCTAATTAAATATGCCATTCTGAATCAATCTTTCTATAGGCTTTAATGTTTCTGTTAAGCCTACAAGTTCAAACTCAAAGGTAAGGTTATTTTTTACAATCGGATTAGTCAAATAAATTTGCTCTAAATAGCTGCCATTGGTGTAATTTGGAGTAGTAAATGGAAAGAATCTAGCCCTTTCAAAAGCTAGTCTCAATCTAAAACAATTTTGCTCCCATTCAATTCCAAAAATATTTTCATTAATTGTTTGCTCTTCAATTGAATATTGGGTGCGTCCAAAAAGCGAAAAATTGGAAAAATCTCGCTTAAATTTTAGAAGATAGTTATCAAGCTCATTAAGTGGATAGCTTGGAACTAAAAGCTGCTTTCTCTCAAGAGATATTAAACTAGTTGCACCCAAATAGCTCAATGCCAAATCCGCAGCCATAAACTTATTTCTTTCAAGACTGTAGTTGCCCTTCATGGCTATATTTAGATTTCCAATGGGATGTTGCAAAGAAAAAAACAGAGGCTTGTTATCAAAATAATTATTAAGCGTGGTTCCTTCGCCACCAAAATTATAGTCTTCATATAAATTCGCTGATAAGGAGTAATTTGTTAACCCTAATTGGCCTGATTTAAAGATGAAAATTTTTCTTTGATTGGCATTTCTGTCGCCTCCAACCCATAAATTGGTGCTAATGTTAGATTCAGGCGATGGTTTTTTCGGGTATGAATCTAACAATGGGCTATCATGCTGATTATTAAAACTTGAAAATATATATCCAAACTTTATCTGAGATTTAGGTAATCCAACCATTTGTCTTACCACATAAGAAGCAATCTGTTGATCGTCTCTTATATTTTGGTAATGAGTGGTGTATTCATTCCAGTAACCTTCAATTGTTGTATCAATAGTTCCACTTTGTATTTGTATATTATTACTCAGTGAGAATTTCCTCTTCTTTCTGTCAACCTCTTCATTTACAAGATATGGAAAGTCTGCGCCATCAGCGGGTGGCAATATTTTTCTAAGCAGAACAACATTGTTTTGTATTCTAAATTTAGAGTACTCACTTTCCCTGATTGCATCCCATTGACCAAATTTATACAGACTCTTATACCTAAAAAAATCTTTTTCATGTGTTATGGGTCTAGGCAGACTAAGGTTTTTGAATGATTCTCTTCCAGTTTCAAATAAACGTCTATTTGTTAATAAGCTCATCCCATAGTTCTGTCTTAGATCGAGAGCTCTTCTTTTTATATTCAAAAATTTATAGCCATAGTTTTGAATCAGGCTGGTTCCACTAAAGTCACTGTAATCGATGTATGCATGGAGTTTTTCAGTGATGTTAATCTTAGAATTAAGACGATAGACCCACGAACTATCAGTATCGTCTATTAAAAAAGTTTGTAATCTTGAGTTTGTTTTTTCTCCTGAGAATGAGTAATCAAGTGATAAGCCAAATTTTGAGTTGGTATATATTGGTTCAATCTCTAGTTTTGAGTTATCAGATTTGGTTATAAATTTATAACTTAAATCAAATTCTGAATCTGTGATACCAAAATTAGGGACATTTATATTTTCATTTTCACCAATTTCAATATTTCCAGCCCAAAATATGGGTATATCAAAAACTTCTATGCGAGCATCTTTAATTTTTAGCTCAGAGCTTTCTTGGTTATATTCGGCATCTTTCGCAGCAATATTCCATATAGAGCTAGTACCACATGTATTAAACTCAACATTTTTTAAGGTATATATGTTCTCTTTAATATGCGCCGTCTTAAAATTTATTGATACTCCGCTATCGGTTGTAAGGTTTCCAGAGTCAACCGAAATAGAGCTTTCTGAGTCCAATTCGTTGCACTCTGAATAAAGTAATCCACCAATCAATAAAATAAAATGTATGCAATGTTTTTTCAATTTGAACCTTTGATTGATATTATAGATGTTAGAGCATTAAATTAACCCATAAGTTCAAACAATGAGTTTAAAAGGCAAAGTAATATTTATATCGGGCGGTAGCAGAGGCATAGGCCTTGCAATAGCTAAAAGAGCGGCTGCAGATGGGGCTAGAATAGCAATTGCAGCAAAGACAGTAGACCCACACCCTAAACTTGAGGGCACAATTTATACGGCAGCACAAGAAATTGAGGATGCTGGAGGATTAGCATTGCCGCTGCAATGTGACATTAGGGATGAGGCCAGTGTACAAGATTGCGTAGCTAAGACTGTAGAAAATTTTGGGGGAATTGATATTTGTATTAATAATGCATCGGCCATAAGCCTCACCCCAACCTTAGAGACTGATATGAAAAGGTATGACCTCATGCATAACATTAATGGTCGAGGAACATTTTTGGTATCAAAAACTTGTATTCCTCATTTATTGAAAGCAGAAAATCCTCATATACTTAACCTTTCTCCGCCTTTGGATATGAATGAAATTTGGTTTCAAGGTTCGGTTGCTTACACCATTGCAAAATACAATATGAGTATGTTTGTGCTTGGTATGGCTGCAGAGTTTAGAGGCAGAATAGCTGTAAATGCCTTATGGCCGAGAACAGCCATTAAAACTGCAGCAGTTAAAAATGTCTTGGGTGGAAATGAGATGATGGAAAAATCAAGAAGCCCGGAAATCATGGCAGACGCAGCTTATATTATTTTCAATAAATTAAAGGATTCGTTCACTGGCAATTACATCATAGATGATACTTTGTTGGCAGAACATGGAGAAACGAATTTTAGAAAATACGCTGATTATCCATTTGATGATTTAATGCCAGACTTTTTTGTACCTCTAGATTCCTATCCAGTTCCAAAAGTAGTTAAAGATAGTTGAGTAATATCAGTTCAGAACTTATAGAATGGGCTCAAAAATCAACTGGCCAACAAATTTTTAATATTGAGCAGCTAAGAAAAGAGGCCAGCACAAGAAATTACTACCGTTTAAAAGCTAACGATAAAAGTTATGTGGTCATGGAAAATACTACAGAAGCCGAATCCGCAGCTCGTTTCTTATATGCAAGTAAAATTTTAAAAACTGCAGGCGTAAAGGTACCTGAAGTATATGCATTCTCGGACAATTTAGGATTTATACTGTTAGAGGATCTTGGCGATGATGTTCTCGATGGCACAGCACCTTTATCAGACGATTCACTTTTAAGAATGTCATTGCAAGAGCTTAAAAAAATTTACGATGTGCCCCAAGATGTACTGCCAGCACAAAACTATGATGTTTTATTGAATCAAACTGAAGAGTTTTGTAAGGTTTTCGATTACCTTAATATTGAAGCCGATGATGCTGATATCATGAGTCTTGAGTTGTTTAGGAAAGAATTGGTTGATCATCTAATTGCTCAAGTATATGTTCCTTGCCATACAGATTTTGAACGGCGAAATTTAATATTTTATAAAAACGGGATTCACGTAATTGACTTTCAAGACATATGCATGGCCCCAATAGGTATTGATTTAGCCTCATTGCTGTATGAGCATAATTTTGACTATAAGGATTCAGAGATAAATGCACTGCTTAAGGAACACATGGAATCAGCTGGCTACGCATTTTCTGAAAATATTATGAAATCTATTTATGTGGCTCTGGCACATCGTTCTATGCGAATAATTGGAACATTTATAAATTACTTTAAAGATGGAAAATTGCTAAACAGAAAGGACGATATTGAAATGTTTCTAAAAAGGCTTTTAATGGCAGCGAATAAATTAAATTTACTTAACAATTACTCTTTTTTTAAAAAATTAAAATGAACGCAATAATTTTAGCTGCAGGCGAGGGAAGAAGATTAATGCCTTTAACAGAGAAGACGCCTAAGGCATTAATAAGTGTCAGAGGCATACCATTGCTAAAAAATCACATAGATAAGCTTTTAAATGCTGGCTTTAAACAAATCGGAGTAACTTGTTGCACACATGCTAAGCAAATAGAGTCATTTGTAAAACAAAACTACTCAGATAATGCGATTGTAATCAGTAGAGAAAGCGAATTGCTTGGAACGGGCGGCGGAATAAAGCAAGCAATGAGTCTAATGGAAGGTAGTGACTTCTTAATTATCAATGCTGATGTATTTTCTGATATTGATTACAGTGGATTGAGAAAAAATATTTCCCCCAAGGTCTTAGCAGTTCAGCAAGAAAATGGAGATTTTGGTATCATTGACAATAAAGTTAACATTGATGAAAATCCGAACTATACCTTTACAGGAATTAGTGTAATTAATAAAGCATTAGTCGATGCTGTTCATCAAACTAAGTTCGATTATTGGAAAGATCTTCTAAAACCATTGGCCCAAAAGGGCAACTTAAATGCAGAAATTATTAGCTCAAATTGGTATGATGTAGGCACAGTAAAGGTGCTTGAAAAACTCAACTATGAATAAGATTATTGCTCCATCAATATTATCAGCAGATTTTGCTCGTTTAGGTGAAGATGTCACTGCAGTAATTGATGCAGGCGCAGAGTGGATTCATTTTGATGTCATGGATAACCATTATGTTCCCAATCTTACTGTGGGGCCTATGGTATGTGAATCTTTGAGAAAGTATGGCATTAAAAATTTTATCGACGTCCATTTAATGGTAGAGCCGGTCGATGACTTAGTAAGTCAATTTGCTGATGCTGGCGCTAATATGATTTCTTTTCATCCTGAAGCAAGCAATCATGTACACAGAACAGTACAAAAAATTAAGGATAGTGGTTGTCAGGCTGGCTTGGTACTAAATCCAGGCAGTCCAATTTCATTGATCGGAGATGTTATTGAAGAAGTCGACTTAGTTCTTTTGATGTCTGTCAATCCTGGTTTTGGTGGTCAAAAATTCATTGAGAAAACATTAGACAAAATAAAAAAAATTAGAAAAAAATTAGATAAGTTAAATAAGCAAGTAAGGCTTGAGGTTGATGGCGGCATTAATCTCAATAATATTAAAGCCGTAAGCGATGCAGGGGCTGATACATTTGTAATGGGCTCCGCTATATTTAATTCAGATGACTATAAGAAAACTATTTCTTCTGCTTACAGCCTTATTTCATAGCCACTTTACCGATGCCATTGAAGCATCTTTGAGGGGATTCGTGCTTGACTTAGAAATCGTAGAATCTAAAGAAGATCGTGCACTTGGTTTGATGTATAGATCGAGTCTTGCAACTAATTCAGGAATGCTTTTTAAATGGCCAGAGACATCACAAAAATGCATGTGGATGAAAAATACCTCGTTGGATTTGAGTCTTGCCTACCTTGATGAGAAGCTTATTATCCGAGAAATTCATAATTTAGTGCCATTTTCAGAGGAAAATGTGTGCTCAAAATCGCAGAATATTAGATATGCTTTGGAAGTGAATAAAGGCTGGTTTGACGAGCGAGAAATAAAGGTTTTTTCGAAGCTTTCAATCTCAGATTAAATAAATCTACTTAGTGTTGTCATTATTTTAGATGTAGCTGTCATAACTCCTTTAACGGGCAAGGGTAGTTGTTTGCTGCCGTGCTCTTTGGCTTCTTGCCCATGAGCTTCTTCCTCTTCAAGCATTTTTTCAAGTATCTCTCTACTCTTGGCATCCTTGGATGACATTTCATTTAGGTGTCTTTTAAGGTGCTCAACAACTTGTTTTTCTGTTTCTTCAACAAAACCTAAGCTTGTTCTGTCACCAATGAGACCAGCAATTGAGCCTAAAGTAAATGAGCCTGCATAATACAAAGGATCTAGAATTGACTTTTTGCCTCCTAGCTCTTCAAGCCTTTTACTGCACCATTCAAGATGAGTGAACTCCTCATCTCCTGCTTTGAGTAGATGTTTTTTTATTTCTGGGCTTTTAGAAAAAAAAGCTTGGCCTCTATACAGCGCTTGTGCTGAGACTTCACCTGATGCATTTACTCTCATTAAAGAGATTGATTTTTTTTTATCTGCCTCAGAAAGTGAGCTATCAGGTTCGCCCTTATTTTTGTAGTTAATAATTCTAAGGAAATGTGCAAATTCATTTGCTACTTTATCGCTAAGACTCATAAATCTCTCCAATATCATCTCTATATGTACAATCCATAAAATTTACAGAGTCAATATGTTTGTAGAGGTAGTATTTACATTCCTGAAGAGAATTGGCATGGTGATTTATTGAGAATACGCGTCCACCAGATGTTACTAAGCCTTCTTCAGTAAAAGCAGTTCCAGCATGAAAAAGTTTACACTCATTGAGTTCACTAATTTTAATAGGCACACCTTTTTTATAATTTTCAGGATAGCCTCCGGATGCTAGGACCACTCCCATAGTGGAACCTGACCTCCACGAAATATTTATTTTTTTATTTTGAAGTGCATCCAGCAGTGCGGTCACAAGATCAGATTCTATTTTCATCATCAAACATTGTGTTTCTGGATCTCCTAAGCGACAGTTGTACTCCAGCACTCTTGGCACATTATCTTTTACCATTAGCCCAAAGTACATAAAACCATAATAACTTATACCTCTATCATTAAGACCCTTGATTGTTGGCTCGACAACAGTTTTAAATATATTTTCTCGCAGTTCATCATTCATGAAAGGAGAAGGAGCAATGCACCCCATTCCTCCAGTATTAGGACCTTTATTTCCATTTAAAAGAGGTTTGTAATCAACACTGGTCTCGAAAGGTATAAATTCTTTGGGTGTCATTATTCCCATAAAACTTAATTCAGTGCCATAGAGGCATTCCTCAATTAAAATATTTTGACCAGCCTCACCAAACTTTGAATTTGCCATAACTTCATTTACCCAAACTATAGCTTCCTCTTTAGTCTGAGCAACAAGAACACCCTTGCCAGCTGCTAATCCATCGGCTTTTAACACTATAGGATAGTTACTGCTATTTAGATGTTTAATCGCGCTTTCTTCAGTATTAAAAAAATGCGCTTCTCCAGTCGGAATATTGCAGTCAAACATAAATTGCTTTGAATAAATTTTTGAACCTTCTAACTGAGCACCTTCTGAGTCAGGCCCAAAAACCAAAACATCTGTATCGGAAAGGTAGTCTTTGATTCCTTTCACCAACGGATCTTCTGGGCCAACAACAACTAAACCTATTTCTTTTTCAACAATAAATTTTTTTATTGCTACAAAATCAGTTGCTTCAATATTTGTGTTTTCACACTTGTCTTCAAATTTGGTGCCGCCATTGCCTGGAGCTAAAAAAACGGTTTCACATCTTTCAGACTGTGCTAGCTTCCATGCCAAAGCATGTTCTCTACCGCCTTGACCTATTACCAAAATATTCATCAATGTTTAAAGTGCCTTATACCTGTTACACACATACTCATATCGTGTTCATTGATAGCATCGATAACCTCTTGATCTCTTACAGAACCACCTGGTTGAATCACATGCTTAATGCCACCAGTTGCAGCAAAATCAATATTATCTCTAAAAGGAAAGAAAGCATCAGATGCTAATGCACATCCTAAAACATCAAGCCCCTCTTCTTTAGCTTTCATTAGTGCAATCTTTGTACTCACCACTCTGCTCATTTGTCCAGCGCCTATACCAAGAGTCATTTTATTTTTTGCTAGAACAATTGCATTTGATTTCACATGTTTGGCAACCTTCATAGCAAACATAAGGTCCTCAAGTTCGCTTTCATTCGGCTTTAAGGTAGAGACAACACTGATCTCATAATCATCTGGAGTAACTAAATCAGAAGTTTGCGATAAATCTACGCTAAACATTGATTTAGTTTCAAGATATTTTTTCTTCCTTTGTTTTGAAATCAGTAATCTAATATTTGGTTTGGTTGCCAAGATTTTTTTTGCATCATCTTCAAATGCAGGCGCAATAATAACTTCAACAAATTGCTTATCAATTATCGATTTGGCTAATTCGTGGCTGAGAGTTTCATTGAGAGCAATAACACCTCCAAATGCTGATGTTGGATCTGTTAAAAAAGCATTTTCATAGGCTTGAAGTAAGCTTGAAGATTCGCTTACTCCACAAGGGTTTGCATGTTTAACGATGCAAACAGCAGGCTCTACGAACTCTGAAACACATGCCCAAGCAGCAAGAGCATCATTAACATTGTTATAGGACACTGCTTTTCCTTGTAAAGGATTTAAAAAATCAATTGGTGAATTTTCATTCACTGTTACTGAGGCTTTTTGATGTGGGTTTTCACCATAACGAAGTTCTTGTTTAAATTCACTGGTTACAATTGGGTGTTGATGTAGCCAATTGTGCACCAAAGAGTCATAAGCCGTTGTAGTTGCAAAAACATAGCCGGCTAGATTCCTAGACTCTTCAACAGACATGCCTTCGGGTTTAATCTTACGGTAATGTTCTGGACTACAAACACTAACGGTATTTTTAAAATTTTTTGCAGCTGCTCTTAGCATCGCTGGACCACCAATATCTATTTTTTCAATCAGATCATCTTCGGAGACATTTGTTTTATTTAATTCTTCTTCAAATGGATATAGGTTTACTACAACAAGGTCAATTTTATCTGCACCAATGTCACACAATTGCTCCTCATCTGTTTTGCCGCGTGCCAATATTCCGGCATGAATTTTTGGATGTAGTGTCTTTACCCTCCCATCAAACATCTCAGGCGAACCTGTGTAATCAGACACTTCTATTACCGGAATGTCGTTTTCTCTAAGAAAGCTGGCAGTGCCACCTGAAGATATTATTTTGACATTATGGGATCGCAATTTTTGGGCAAGCTCTAGAACACCATCTTTTTTGTAGACGGAAATTAGTGCTGTTTTTATTTCAATCATCAAAGCAAACCGTACTTTTCAAGTTTTTTTCTAAAAGTGCCTCGATTTAATCCAAGTACCTTACTTGCTTCTGACTGATTGCCTTTGCATTTTTTTAATACCACTTCCAGTAATGGCGGTTCAATCTGGCTTAGGGTCAATTTATACAGCTCAATGGGGCACTCTCCATCTAGATTGCGATAATATCTTTTTATCGCTCTTTTAACTTCACCCCGAAGACTTCTTTTATTTGTATTAAATTTGGTTGACATCAAATGATATAATTGCTGTCAAAATGAAGACAGCATCGATTATCCTCAAAAAAAAACTAGATAGAAATATTGATCATTTTTTGAGCAATAGTCAAACTCACTACCTCAAAAATGTTTTAAAAGTTGGCTTAGATGAAAATTTCTATGCTTACGATGGTAAAGGCACCATAGCTAAGTGCAGGTTTATAAATGATTCAGAGGTAAAAATTCTAAATACAGAGTCCTCTGACCAAATATTCAGAACAGCTGCAATGGTACCATTCTTAAAAAAAACTCAGTTTGAGTTTTGTTTGCAAAAAATGGTTGAGGTTGGTGTATTTAAGATTTACTGCTACATTTCTGAAAAATCCAATCACAAATTTTCTCTTTCAAAGGAGTTGGCCCGTATAGACAGGTATAGAGAAGTGGTTGAAGCAGCCTTTTTACAATCAGAAAATTTATACTTGCCAGAAATTGAGCTGCTAGAAAACATTTCTAGTTTAGATTATTCAAGTTTTAATAAAATATGCGTTCTGGACCAATGCTCTGAGCAAATAATCAATGACAGCAAACCATATGATTTAATAATTTCTGGTGGAGAATATGGTTTTTCAAAGAGTGAAAGACAATTTTTACAAGAAACAAAAGCATCTTTTTACAAATTAGGTAAAAATATACTTAAAGCAGAAACAGCACCAATTGCTGCATTAGCAATAAATAATTACAAATTATGAAAGTAGCTTTTATTATCAATGACCTCCAATCGATGGATCTGAAAAAAGATACATCGATCTTTTTAGCTAAAGAAGCATTTGATAGAGGCTATGAGGTTTACACCTTTAATACAAACAACTTGTCGGTTCAGGAAGAAGGGCTGACTGCACAGACATCAAAATTAATCTTTCCGACTAAAGACCAGCTGAGTTTTAATCTTTCTGATAATGGGACTGAGGATTTATCTGAATTTACCTATGTTATCAATCGAGTGAACCCACCATTCAATAAAGATTATCTTTACATGACTCTGCTTTTAGATGCATACGGCGTGCCTTGCATTAACCCAACTAAGGCACTTAGAGAGATCAATGAGAAATTATCTATTTTAAAATTTCCAGAAATAATACCTTCCACAAGAGTAACTGCGAGCTTACAAACTATTAAAGATATGTTTAATCAAGGATTTGATACACTCGTAATTAAACCATTGGATGGAATGGGTGGCAGATCAATTTTTCTTGTCCATAAGGACGATAAAAATTTAGCAGTAATATGGGAGACCATTACTGGCAGAGGCAAGCACTTGGTGATAGTGCAAGAGTACATTCCCGAAGCAGAATCTGGCGATAATCGTATTGTTATAATTAATGGTGAGCTTTTAGAGCAAAAACTTGTCCGTGTTCCAAGTCCTTTAGATTTTCGTGGGAACCTTGCAGCTGGAGCAACTTCAAAAGTTGAAAAAGTAACTAATGATGACAAAAAGATAGCCCATCAGATTCTACCTTTTCTCAAAGAACATAATATTTATTTTGCTGGTGCTGATATTTTGGGTGGGAAATTGTCTGAACTCAACATTACCTCTCCTACCTGCCTACAAGAAATAAATAATGCCTCTGACATTAATCCAAGTGAAGTATTTTGGGATGGTCTTGGTGATTCATAATGAATCTAGAGATTATTGGTAACCGAAATCGTATGAGAAAAAACATTGAGTAAAAAAGCAGAAGTTGTAATTTGTTTTGATTATGGCACAAAAAAAATTGGCGCTTGCATCGGCGAGACCTATACCGGAGCTTGCTCACCACTAAAAGTGATAAAAAATGATTCGACCCTAGTTGAAGGCATTAAAAACTTAGTAGAGGAATGGAATCCAAACTTTATATTGGTAGGCATACCTAGTAAGCCATCAACAGAATTTGAAAAGGGTGTTTTAAATTTTATAGAAACAATAAAAATAACCTTTGAACTAAAAGTACTGACAGCGAATGAGGATTTCACGAGTGCAGGTATACAGGCTAACAATAAAGATGCTAGGTCTGCAACTCTAATATTTGAGGACTGGTTTAATTTAAATTATGGCTAGGATACCAAGAGATTTTATTGATAGGTTGGTTGATGATTCAGATATAGTCTCAGTGCTTGGACAGTACTTGAATCTTACGAAAAAGAGCAGTAATTATGTAACCAATTGCCCTTTTCATGAAGAAAAAACAGCTTCATTCACAGTCAGTCCTCAAAAATCAATATATCATTGTTTTGGCTGCAAGAAAGGAGGTAATGTCCTCACTTTTTTACAGGATTATGACGGTCTCACATTCCTTGAGGCAGTTGAGAAATTAGCTGAGATCAATGGGGTGCAAATGCCTCAATCCTCAAAGAAAGAATACGATAATTTTTCATCAATTTATGCTATAAACAAAATAGTTGCTGATCATTACTATTCATTTTTCATAAATAACCCCAGTAGTGAGGCAACAAATTATCTAAAAGAACGAGGTATTGAAGGTAAAACCGTCAAGGATTTTTTAATTGGTTTTTCAGAAAATAACCAGACTCAATTATTAAATGCTTTGTTAAAACAGTTTTCAGAAAAAGACATTCTAACAAGTGGAACTTTCCTTAAAAATGATAAAGGAATTTTTCCATTTTTTAGAAATAGAATCATGTTCCCAATAAATAATATCAAAGGAAATATTATTGGTTTTGGGGGCAGAGCTCTGGGCGATCAATTACCTAAATACCTAAATTCTAAAGACAGCCCATTTTTTAGAAAATCTCGTGAGCTTTATGGTTTCAACAAAGCAAAATCTTGTAAGGGATTTGACTATTTTTTTGTTACTGAGGGCTATATGGATGTAGACATGCTTCATCAGCATGGCGTTGATTGTGCAGTTGCATCCTTAGGAACATCATTTACCAACCAACACCTAAATAATTTATTCAGATACAAAAATAAGGTCATATTTTGTTTTGATTCCGATGAGGCTGGATTAAAGGCAGCTTGGCGTGCTTTAAATATTTCTTTGTCGATAGCTATAGACGATAAGACAATACGATTCATGTTTCTGCCTGAAGGAGAGGATCCTGACTCTTTTATAAATGCCAATGGCAGAAAAGCTTTATTGGACCGTATCGAACGATCAATGGATATTGAAACCTTTGTATTTCAATTCCTCAAAAGAAAGCGGGATTTAGAATCATCAGAAGATGTTCGAATAATTCTTTTTGAACTTAAGAAAATCCTCTCGAGTGTAAGATCTGATTTTCTAAAAGAAACTTTACTAGCTAAATTTTCTAAGGAGCTGAGCATTAACAAAGAAACAATTTTGCGCAACCAAGCAGAGGTAAAAAAAGTGCCAAAAGTAGAAAAAACTCGCTCCAATGATGCTTCCCATGAAAAAAATATTTTGCTTCTGATTTATTTATTGGATTTGTTCAAGCAGGATTTAATAATCGATGATTTTATGAGTTTTCTAAGCGCTTCAGATAACGAGGATATGCAAAATCTCTTGGCAATATTACAGTCAATTAGCAATGATAGTAGAGAGCACAAAGAAAATTCGACCTATGCTAGTGCAATGATGATCTCTCTAAAAATCACAGCCGATGATGCTAGAGAAGAATTTGAACGAGCATCGGATGAATTAAGATTAAAGTTTGATCAAGGATTTTTAACCTATTTAGCTGAGCTTGCTAACAAAAAGCAACTCTCACAACCCAGAAAAGAAAGGCTACAAAAACTCTTAAATTTAAAAGAAAATGCTTCAGATCAGGAGCAACAACTTATACAATTGCTAAACGCTTATTAGTTGATTTTTAATATTTAAGAAGCATATAACAGAAATGTCAGAAAAAACCTCACCGCAAAACGATATAGCACAGTTAATCCAGCTTGGCAGAGAGCAGGGCTACCTGACTTATGCGGACATCACCGATACTTTACCAGACGGCTCTACTGATGAAGATAACTTTGAAGAAATCATCCAAGTATTGCGTGATATGGGTATTAAAGTTTTTGAAAATACTCCAGATGAAGACGAGCTCATGCTCGGCGAAGATGAAGATACAGATGATCTAGCAGCTGAGGATGCGGTAGCAGCTTTATCGCAAACTGAAATAGAATCTGGCAGAACTACAGACCCAGTTCGAATGTACATGAGAGAGATGGGAAGTGTAGACCTCTTAACTAAAACTGGTGAGATAGATATTGCTAAAAGAATCGAAGCAGCAATGAAAGAGGTGCTTTCATTATGTGCTGAGTATCCATTATGCATTGAATATATCCTAGACTTTTTTGCACGCATTAAAGCTGGAGAAAAGAAAGTTCAGGATTTAATTTCTGGATTTATGTTGGATGAATCAGAAGAAGAAATTAAAGATGAAGAATTTGTTCAAGCAGAAGAAGCCAACAAGAATTCTGATGAAGATCATGAAGATGAAGAG
>CENU01184345.1_pt1 | contig 53464 bp, 55 predicted proteins | sample 361331 | NCBI WGS metagenome assembly CENU01 (sample SAMEA2619766, study PRJEB7988) | marine metagenome | isolation source: saline water (ENVO:00002010), including | reverse complement strand
GTTCTTGCAAAAGCAGCTTGATATAATCGATACGCTTGGCCGGCGACTTCTCCAGCACCCACATCCAACGCCAGAGTACCGTCATTAAACTCAACCCTATTAAAACCGATAATTGTGTCGGTGCCCTGCGCAGTTGAAATTAACTGCAAAGTTTGTGAAACTTTGGTAACACTGTAGTCCTCAAACTCTCCAAGAATATCAAAAGTGAATTCGTCACCGAATTGGGTGAAAGATTCATCAGCCGAAGTATTGTCAAAATCTAGAATTCGGATTCTGCCTCCCATCCCTGAATGCTGAGTGCAGTAATAGTACAAATCATCAGGCGAACTGGTATCAGCCGTGAACGTAAAAGAGCTAGCTCCGCCACTGCTAACAAAATTTGTAAAGCCAGTGGGGTAAGCTGTGCCACCGCCATGCACACCATCCGCAGTAAGAGACAAAGAAAAAGGATGTGCAGAATACGACTCTGCAAAAAAAACGTAGTTTTTTCCCCTGGAAATCCCTATAGTTTCGGCAGTAATCCCGGAATCATTAAATTGATACTTATTTCCCGCTGTAGTGCTTAAAATTGAAACATTAAAATCACCATTCGTGTCTACAGTTGGTAAATTCGTCGACTCTACAGCATGGTATCGTTCCATGGTATAAATTTTGTGGAAATTTGACATTGTTCTTCGACTTTAATTGGTTGTAAGACAATAGATAATTATGGATCTTTTATGCGGCCAAAAAGTTTCCACGGAAAAAAATTTTTTTTTCAAAAAAGACAGTGCAGGAACTCTTTAATTATTACAAGTCTTATATCGCAAGTGAAAGGTATGATTTTTTACAAGCTAAGGAATTGGTGGGATTCTAAAACTATGAACTCAAAAAACGTTCTTACATGGAAGAAAAGTTTGTATTAAAATTAATTTTTCCTTCTGTGCTTCCGCTTCAACTTTTCTTATTTCTAAAAACATGCGGCAAGTTAAGTTTCCCCAACTAAAAGCATTACCTGTGATCAGCAAAATAAGAATAAAAAAACTGCAATTTCAATGTTGGATTATAAATCAATAAATTATAAAGCTATTACTTGAAGCATCATGCTCTTTGCTAAGTGCTTTCAAACTTGGCGAGATAGACTTAAAAGCACCGATCGATAGCGTAGTTTTTAAACCGTTTGCGAAACTTTCCACCGCTTCCTCAAGTAATTACAATTATCGCAGGTGTAAGATGCTTTAGGGAAAACATCAGATGCTAATAAACTTGAAGCTTCTTTAACCTTCTCCTCAACCCAATCGTCATTACACTCAAGCCTTACAAGATGTAACTCAAATTTTAAACTCAAATTAAACATTGGTTCATTTTTCAATCCATTAAAGTATACTAAGAACGCTTCATTTGCCACTTTAAAACCATTTTTCCTAAATAACCATTGATACATTTCTAGCTGTCTGCGGTACCCCTTTGGATATTCGTATTTTTCCCATGTTTCTTTCCAGTTAAACTCATTTTTTGCTGTTGCCTTAACATCTGCTATGATCAACTGCCCATCAGGTTTGACCCAGACGTCATCTATAGCCCCCCCAAAGTTATATCCGTCCGCACTGTTAATAAATCTAATCCCTTTAAAATTTGATCTCCAATCGTTCAATTTTGGATGATCAAAAGGTATTGCGTCAATTTTGTGTTCCAGAAATAGTGGGTGTGGCTCTTTACGTTTTCGATAATAATCAAACTCATTTTTACAAAGGTTATCAACAGCGTTATTCAAAGTAAAAGGAAGAGAGGGAGGGAAGACACTAAATTTATAATTTAAAACAAAGCACCTCTTACAAGCTAAATATTTTTCTACGCCTGACCTGCTTAATTTAATCATCTTGCTGTAACCTATTAATCTATCCAAAAGGTAATACTCGTCCCTAGTATACCAAGCGCCCAGTTTCCATGGCGTTAACTTTTTTCTTTTAACCTCGGAAGAAGTCATTTAGAACACCCTTAAGATCTTTTGATCGAATGTTTTTTTACATGAAACCTCGTCTCTTGATACAGTTTCCATCCACCAATATTTCACGTAAAGCTTTGCACTTTACAATATTTTTGCCGTCTCTATCGAATTTCTCTGAGTCAGCGCCAGTATCACTTTTCATCTTTAAGGAGCAAGAGTTGGCAGCGAATACTAATAAAATTGCAGATAAAACTATTTTCATGTTAGCTCCACCAAAAAACCTTTAACTCGTTATGTTATAACTTGTACTTCTTGTTAATTCAATAAATTTAGTCGGGATTATTCACTCTGTCTCTTATCTTTGTTTTTTTAATGAGCATACAGGGGAATTGCACTAGAGAAACTCCAAGCTAAGACAATACCGTTAGCAAACCCAGTAGACAAAAAGTTGCTGTATCTTCTAGCCAGAAAATTTGATAAAAATCCAAATAATAGGCAAAAAGCAAGAAAAATCACAATCGCATATCCAAGTAAAAAGAGTTTTTGAAAATTCAAATATACTGAAATTGACAAAGAAATAATTACACTAAACTTAAGGAGATTAGCAAGGTACCACCCTTTTTCTCCCAACTCATAAATCATCTGTACGATGCTAAAAAACAGTACGCAAGGAACCAAAAGTAGCAGAAAAATAGGCAACCTATCACCATCAATAAAATAACTACTGACGTAGTTATCTAACAGGCCTCCGAAACAAAAAAGATACAGAAATGTTAAAAAAAACAAAATTGGTAGACTGAAGTGGTCTCCAAACTTTCCGCTAAATTTAAAGGGTACAAAAAAATACAAACTAAGACTCATAAAGAGAAAGAAATTCAAGAGATAATTTTGAACAGGAAATTCTAAGAATTCAATTGAATAAGAAGATAAAACTATGGGCAGTGTAATGGAAGAAAAAAGAATTATACTTACTAATCTCGATATTTTTACTTTGATGGTGCCCACTTTTTTAGTGGGTAAATACTTGATTCCTAATATGACAATAAAAAATAACGAGGACAAAGCTGTAATCAGCCAAATTCCCATTTGATTATTTGATTGATAATCGACTGAAAATCCGAGATTTTTAAACCAGTTTTTAATAGAACTTTGAGTTTTAGAGAAATATAAGATGCCAACATGGTCAGCTCCTTCAATAACTTCCATTCTTCTCTCATTACCACTTACTCTCGAGATATAAGTTTGGTTTTTCCTAGGATTAACAAATCCCATGCCAGCGAAAATTTCGTCTGTTTTTTTTATTAGATTAGATTCCCATTCACCATTTAAAACTAATAAGTGTGGAAAATTATCTTCGGGAACTATATTCGAATACGTAGAAATTCCAATGACTGTTTTAATATCGTTCCTCGACTTTGCGGATCGAATAATTATGTCACTAGCCATTGAATGACCGATCAATGATACCTCGGAATATTTGTATTTTTTCTTATAGTGATCTATCACTGCATTTAGTTGTGCTATAAAACCTATCGTGGGCCCATTAATGTCCCTCACATTACCTGAAAAAGGTATTCCGTTTTTGCCATGTCCCAGGAAATCAAATCGAATGGTCGTATGTCCAGCACTAGCTAAAGACACTGCAAGCGAACGCATAAAACTTGTCGAACCAGCAAAACCATGAGCTAATACAATCAATTCTCCATTTTTTTTTGCACTTTTTGTTATGACAGTCGGAGTCCCATCAACCTCTTCATAAAAAGTTATAAGTTTTTCTTCATAATTCTTAAGACATAGAATTGATGAAACAAAAATCGCAAAAAGAAAAAGTAAAAATATCGGATTAAATTTGCTCAACAAAACCTTATATTCCGTAATTGAGAACCTTAGGATAGCTTAATTTATTTTTGTAATCTTCGTATGTATCAGACATATAGGTTTCGTTATGCACCTCAACCAACTTATTTTTCATTACTTTCCAATTTAGTAAAATTTTGTCCATTATAATATTTAATTTTCCACTATGTAGCCTTCATTAACCTGCGTTATTTTACTGATTCTCCTTTCTACATCCAAGTTTTTGAAATAGTTCTTATGCACATAGCGAGTGAACAAATTTTTTCAATGCCATAATCCGAATAATAATCAGTAAAATTTTCAAATACTAATTTTAACCTTATGAGCATCTGTCAAAAGCTATTCACAACATTTACTTAAGATAAAAATTAGGGGTATTCAAAAATATTTACCAGTTGTTTTATAAAACAACTCGAAAGCTCTCAAAATCGGGGTGGCTTATATTAATTCCAGTGTTTTTCCCTGCATTTTTATGTGTAAGACTAAATGCTCAGATTTTGTCCAGTCTGTAAAATCTTTTTCTGAATTCCAAGTTCTGTGAGAAGAATAAAGAGTGAATTCTGTCATCGGCTCACCCTTGAGCCGATTAAGCTTTTTAAATCCAGGAACTCCATTAAGGTGAGATTCTCTGTTTTTCTAAGCATCCTCAAAATACTTTTCTTTACCAAGCTCGATTTTAAACCTGTTCATTTTATATGCATTCAAACTCTTCACTGAATAACAATTACATCTTAATGTACTCAGAAAATATCTATCGTGCAAATCCATTTGCACTTTTTATTTACTTCAATCAAAAAGCTAAGATCTTCATTGAGACTTAAGTTTTAACTTAAATCATAGTTTTTTGTTAAAAGGGCTCAGTAAATTTCCTGAGTTCAATCTCATGTGTCCATGCTTCTTTAGGCTGATGCAAAATTGACATGTATGTTTTGGCAATTGCGTTTGACGAAAAAGCATTAGTCTCATTATTCAGTAATGACTTTCTGACCGCACCGTCAATGATAAAATGAGCAACGTGAATTCCAAGAGGGCTTAATTCTCGATATAAGCTCTGAGCAAGTCCCCTCAGAGCAAATTTACCCATTGCAAAAACTGCTGACTTTGCAAAGCCTTTTGTGCTCGCAGTCGCCCCGGTGAAAAATATTGCTCCTTTTCGTTGGGGGATCATTCTTCTTGCGGCTTGCTGACTCACTAAAAATGCACCGAAAACAGTAACGTCGAATGCGGACTTCGCTTCTTCAACATCAATATCCTGAATCTCTCCTCTTACTCGACTACTCGGATTATATAAAACCAAATCCAGAGAACTAAAATTCTTATCATATTCAGTAAATAACTTATTAATACTTAGCTCCTGTGAGCAATCTACTAGTAATGGTATAGCTGTAATACTTTTTACTAGTTTTTCAAGATTCGTGCTATTTCTTGAGGCAACACAGACCGTATACCCAGACTTTATCAACTCCTTGGCGAAAGATCCGCTAATACCCGGTCCCGCGCCGATAATCAATGCGTTTTTTTTCATAATAACGACTATAACTCATTACAGCTAAATTATAGTAATCTCAGTGTACTGCGTAACTATGTCTCTTGAGTGAAAAAAAAGCGCTCTTTCACTGGCTCAACAAAAATTTATTATTAAAAATTTTTTTTACAATCTGTGTTTTTTTTTTGAGGTATTTTATAAACTTACATTAGTAATTTAATATTGTCAAAATCAGATATGAGACTTGTAAATTTAAAAGATATAACAATTTCCTTCGGAGAACACAGCATATTAAGTGGAGCTAATTTAGTAATTAGCGAAAAGGAAAAAATATGCCTTGTAGGTAGAAACGGAACAGGGAAATCCACCCTATTAAAAATAATACTCGGCGAATTGCTACCTGATCAAGGAGAGATCATTTATAAGGAGGGTTTAAAAATTGGCTACCTCGCTCAGGAAGTCTCACCCGATTTAAGCGGTACTATTAGTGAAGTAGTAGCATCTGGACTTGGTGCCGTTGGTGATTTAATCGCGGAGTACGAAAAACTAACAAACCTTTCAATAAATAAAACAAAATTCCTGAGTGCAAGACTCGATGCTATACAAGAAAAAATAGAAAATCAAAATGGTTGGCACCTCAGACAAAAAATAAACAAGCTCCTTTCTCTACTATCCTTAAATCCTTCCGGTATATTTTCTACTCAATCTGGTGGATTAAAAAAAAAGACGTTGTTGGCAAAAGCTTTAATTAATGAGCCTGATTTGTTGATCTTAGATGAACCAACAAACCATTTAGATATCAAGTCAATCGCAACTCTTGAAAACTTTTTTATTTCGTATGGTGGTTCACTGATTTTTGTCACTCATGACAGGTACTTCTTAAATTCAGTAGCAACCAGGTTGATTGAGCTTGATAGAGGCGTACTTTACAAGTACGGCCAGGGATACTCAAATTTTCTTGAGAAAAGGGATAAAAGGTGGACGGAAGAGGAAAAGCAAAATAAACAGTTTTTAAAAAAGCTTGCAAAAGAAGAGCTATGGATTAGACAGGGAATAAAGGCTCGAAGAACTCGAAATGAAGGCCGCGTAAGACTTTTAAAAAAATTAAGGGAAGAAAAAGAAAATATTCAATATAAAAAAAAGTCAGCTAATTTTGATATCAGCGATTCAAAATTTCGAAGTAAGGTTATGCTGGAGGCAGAAAACCTTTGTATAGGTTATGATACTCAAAACTTTTTAATTACCGATTTTTCCATCATTATACGTTCAGGTGATAAGCTCGGTGTCATTGGGCCAAATGGTATAGGAAAAACAACTTTCATAAAAACTCTACTTGGAAAATTAAAACCAGCTGAGGGAACATTGAGATTCAATAACGAACTCAAAATTGTGTATTTTGATCAATTGCGAGAGGGGTTGAATCTTGATAAATCTCTTCTTGAAAATGTTTGTGAGCGTGGAGAAACTCTTACAATAAATAACCGGAATATCCACGCAACAACTTATCTAAGGGATTTTCTCTTTGAAGTCGACAAACTAAGAAATCCAGTTAAAGTGCTATCAGGAGGGGAAAAGAACCGACTCTTACTAGCTAAACTTTTTTCTCGTCCAGCCGATCTGATGGTGCTAGACGAGCCCACTAATGACTTAGATATAGAGACATTAGATTTACTTGAAGAGAGGCTTCAGGCGTTTAATGGATCAGTGATTATAATTAGTCATGACCGTTATTTCTTGGATAGTGTGGCAACACACATACTTTCCTTTGAAAAAAATTCTGCAATCAAATACATTGGAGGATATAAAGATTGGGAAAGGCAAACACATGTTTGTTTTTCCACACAAAAAAATTTAAATAACCAAGTTAGTAAGAGTAAAGAACCTAGCCTTCGACAAAAAAAAAGATCAAGGAAACTTACCTATAAAGAGACTATTGAACTAAAAACTATAGTTGAAGACATCTCAAAAATAGAAAAAATTATAGCGGGTTTTCATGCGCAGTTGAACTCCGGAGAAATCTTTACGGTAAACCCTAAGAGAGCCAAAGAAATGAGGGCGGAACTTAAAGAGCACGAGCAACAATTAGAATGGCTCCTAATTCGTTGGGAGGAGTTGGAAGAAAAAAATTAAATAAAGCGGACGGGTAATTTTTTAAAGGGTTGCTTTGCAGTTAGAAATAATCTATCGTGAACACAGTTCTTTTCAAAACCCAATTTTGTGTAACAGAGTAAAAATTTGGATGCTATTAAAAAATTCTACGATGTGCATTTATTACCATACGTTCTAATTTGTGCTTGCACTAATAAGTCGGCAAAAAAACAACGTGAAATAGTCGTTCCAAAGGCGGAAGGAACTGTTCTTGAAATTGGTTTCGGCTCAGGGTTAAATATCGCATTTTACGATCCAATAAAAATTAAAAAATTATGGGCGCTGGATCCGACTGAAAAGCTTTTAAACCTCGCAAAAAGCAAAATTGCCAACAGTAGGTTTCCAATACAAACTCTAAATTGCTTTGCAGAGAAGATACCATTACCGGATAATTCAATAGATACCGCTCTGATGACTTATACAATGTGTTCTATCACAGAGCCATTAAAAGCAAATAAAGAGATAAAACGAGTACTTCGACCTAACGGAAAACTCATTTTTTGCGAGCACGGTATTTCTACAAACGAAAAAGATGCTCGATGGCAAAAGAAACTTAACCCCTATTGGGAAAAAATTGCTGGAGGGTGTCAGTTAACAAGGAATATACCAAAAATTATTGAGAGCTCTGATTTTAAGATAATAGAGTTAGAACACAGGCACTTAAAAGGAACTCCAAAGTTTGCTGGCTATAATTACTGGGGTGAAGCAGTTCCAAATTAACTATCTGCAGTAAGAAAGTCGAGCAATTCTAGCCTCTAAGGTCAATCATAGAAATTTTTTATGCATACTGCTATAAATTACTTAAGTAATAGTTTACAAATTTTAGCGAAACTATACGCAAAAAAGTAAGGCGAACATACCTTTTAATCGTCTACCTCAAAACTACCAACCGTATATGATTGAACCGAAAATTGTTCAGCATCAATTTCTTTCCACCCGATATTTTCATAACCCGTATTTTGGCCATAAAACTTTTGTGCAATTGACTCTACATCAACTTTACCGCTTTTAATTCCCTCATATTCACCAGGTGATAAGTGAATTTCTTCGACTGCAGATTGCTCAACTCTTCTTCTGAGGTGAACTCTCAGAATTTTTTCTTTACTAGTACTTTTCTCGTTAATCATAATTATAAAAAAATTTTCATATTAATTCAAAATCACTAAAGAGTTTAAGCGGATCAGCTTAATCATCATCCTTATAACATTTAGCATATAGGGATTTCACAAAATTTTGCCGTAACGCTCCGCTGCTTTTGACCTCATGGCGTGATCTAGTTATCTCTTTTGTCTTCAAATCTACAAGCAAAATACCGACATTACCAAGCGTTGCTGTCGATGCGATCATAAAATCTTTTTTTTGTTTAATGATCGGCATCATATCTATTGCCTTGTTACTGGGTTGACCATTAAATAGCACTTCTCTATATAAGATTTTATCTCCCTTTTTCATTACTACTATTGTTCTTTCATCGTAAAGTGTATTGTCAGCCATTGAAGAAAACATTCTATCTGCCTTACAAACAAGCTTAAAATCGTCTGAAAAAATGCTCGTGGAAAAAGCCGTTAGAACAAGAAAAATTAATTGTTTAAATATCAACCGAAAACTTCTTAAAACTGGCATGCTACAGTCCTCACTCTTTTTTAACGACTGATCTGACGAATTACTGAATCAATTTCTCGAATCTTTTCCATAAGCCTTTTCACGCAATAAAATAGTTTCATGCTTCCAAACATTAGTAAGATCGATTCCCACAAAAACTTTACAACAATAATATGAATATTAAAGTAAATTAAGGATAAGAATAAGATATTATCATCTACTTGTGTTTACGTCACAGACACTCTTTCTTTGATTAAATATGCCGTCAAATCTATCTAGCCTCATCAAAATCGCTGATTCTTCTTCCTTATTTAGGATAAGAATTGCAATTTGATGCGGGGGAAGTGTTTTAACAAGATAAGAAACCAAAGCACTATTACTCAAAACATCGTAGATTTCCCACTGCTCCTCTACTTCTGACGACTTTACCACATACTGAGTTTTATTTATTTTTTCATAAGTTACGGAAACACCACTAAGAGGATTACTAATTTCGGAACAAATCCACTCTTCGGAGAAAACACTGGATGAAAAAAAAACCAACCCTGTACATAAAAAAATCGCTATCGAACTTAGCTCTGTCTTCCAAATGTTTACACTCATTAAAGGATATTTATTTTCGAGCAGTTTAACTTTTAGATATTGACTATCAAAATACTTCAATGACACCTATCATTCCCATTTCGTTATGAGTCAAGCCAGTTTCTTTATCCTCTACCCTACACCGCAGATCATTGAAAGTTCCAGTTTTAAGAGGAACCACCCACCACTCGGAGGAGTAACCGGGGAATACTTCTATTTCTCTTATACTACCCTTGATCTCTGCGATTTTGTTTCCCAGATGGTTGATTTCAACCTTTCTCGTAAAAACTGCGTCGGCGAATCCTGGAGAAATAAAATAATGTTTGCTATCGCTTTTATTTCTCAATATTAATTTATATAACTTTCCGGTTTCAAGTGTAATTTTTGACGGGCTGTATCTGTGGTAAGATCCCTCTCGACCTTCCATCAATATTTCTATAACCCTAGGTTTTTGTTTAGTTAGATCGCCCTCGGCAAACGCATTACTTGCATAAAATATCGCGGAAACAGCAAAGGTCTTTAGAAGAGCAATATGAAGTTTCAACTTTCTGGACATAAAATCAAAATGTTTTTGTATAAATTGCCTATAGTATTGACTATTGTCCCTAACTAAGTCAACTTAAACAAGAATGGAATATCAAATTAAAGTACAAAGCCTTTTTGGTATAATTTTCTTTTTGGGTTTTGCATGGCTGCTTAGCGAAAATAAATCTAAAGTAAAATATAAAAGTGTATTCTTTCTCATATTTCTACAACTTGGATTAGCATCTGTTCTACTTGCTCTTCCACTGCTTGAACCATTGTTTTACATAATCAATTTTTTGATACAAAAAATTCAGCTTGCGTCAGATCAGGGAGTAGGCTTTGTTTTTGGTTATCTTGCCGGTGACAATTTACCCTTCGAAGTTAAAGAAGGTGGTCAAACTTACATTCTCGCTTTTAAAGCACTCCCGCTTATCCTAATTTTTTCTGTAATTTCTTCAATACTTTTTCATTTTGGTATCCCTCAATTTGTGATAAGTATACTCAGTAATCTGATTTTAAAAATATCAAAAATTGATGCCGCTGCAGCCCTTGGGGCAGCTTCAAATCTTTTTGTTGGCATGGTAGAAGCGCCTCTTTTAGTGCGGCCATATTTAGCAACTATATCTCGAAGCGGATTGTTTGTATTAATGACGACCGGAATGAGCACAATTGCTGGTACTGTGTTTTTATTATATGTCTCGATCCTTGATAGTGTAATTCAAAACATTGTTCAGCATTTAGTTATCTCCTCTTTTTTAAGCGTATTCTCTGGAGTCTTAGTAGCGACCATCATAGTCCCCCCTAACTCTCGTTTAAAAGACACTAACTACAACCTAAATATCAAAGGTTATTCCGGTCTGATGGATGCTATTACTTCAGGAATCTCCAGTGGATTGCAAATCCTACTCACCGTAACTGCAACCTTAGTTGTGTTCTTAGCTCTAGTAACATTAATCAATAGTTTTTTGGAGTTAATTCCCTTTACTAATGAGAAGCCCATGAGTTTAGAATTAATTTTAGGTATTCTTATGGCACCCCTAATGTGGTTGACTGGTATGTCCTGGGATGAAGCTATTGTTGCTGGTGGTTTGATGGGACTAAAAACCATCTTAAATGAGTTTGTAGCATTTCTAGCGCTCTCAAATTTACCAGATACCGCACTTACAGAACGTGCTAAGATTCTCTGCATATATGCTCTTTGTGGATTTGCTAATTTGGGTAGCCTCGGAATTCTTGTAGGAGGTCTTACAACTCTACTACCAAACAGGAGAAACGAGGTTTTGCAGATGGGGGTGAAATCACTAATAGCAGGGACCCTTGCTACTCTCATTACTGCCAGTATAATTGGCTTAATCATCTAAACACTAATTTTAGAGTTTGTTTCTGCTAAATAAACTCGGATAATTTTTTGCCCAAACTGCTACTACTAAAAGTGTGCCAATAGAACCGAAAATTACTGAGCCAACTGGACCAAAAATAGCTGCAGTAGCTCCAGACTCAAATTCTCCCAATTCATTTGATGCTCCAATAAAAATTGCATTCACAGAAGAAACCCTTCCTCTAAGTGAATCAGGAGTCTCTAGCTGAATAAGGGTCATCCGAATTACCACGCTCAAACTATCTGCGGCACCTGAAATTGCTAATGCTACTGCGGAAAGCAAAAAGTTTGTCGATAGAGCAAACACTAACATAGCAGCGCCAAATATTGTGACTGATAGAAAAAGTTTTTTTCCTACTTTATCTTTCATTGGCCATTGAGTAATTATCAATGCACATATTAATGCACCAAGAGCAGGAGATGCTCGTAATATACCTAAGCCTTCTGGACCAGTTTGGAGTATATCCTTCGCAAACACCGGTAGCAATGCGGTAGCTCCTCCTAAAAAAACAGCGAATAAGTCTAATGATATTGCACCGAGTACTGTTTTATTACCCCAAACGAATTTTATGCCTTCAAATAGTCCAGCAAAAGATATTCTAAATTTGTTTGGTGAGTATTCATATTTGATTAAAGTACTTAATATTGATGCGACGAAAAACAGAATTGAACAAATTAAATAAACTTTATCGGGACCCAGAATATATAGAAATCCACCTATGGCGGGACCAACAATGATAGCAGTGTGCATCGTCGTAGAGCTGAGGGCTACTGCATTCTGAAGAATTTTTTTTGGAACTAAGGCCGGTGTTAAAGATTGTTGTGATGGCATTTGAAAAGCTCGAGTAACACCAAGCACACTTACAAGCAAAAAAATAATTTCTTTTGTTATAAAATTATGCGCCGTTGAGTAAAATAAAAAAATACCAACCAATGACTGAAAAATAAAACAAAAAACGAGTATTTTTCCCTTATGGAAACGATCTACAATTTGGCCTGCTGGCAGTGAGAGTAGCAAAGCAGGTATGAATTGAAATAACCCTATAAGACCCAAATCCCAAACACTAGAGGTTAAGTCATATAATTGCCAAGCCAGCACCACAACAAGTATTTGATAAGACGTAATGCTAAGTATTCTTAATACCAAGAATGTGCAAAAAGTTTTATAACTCAGTAATTCCTTGAACTCATTGGATATCATTCTAATTTTTTTTCACTTATCTAAAATCAATCGTTCTAAATTCCAATAGTTAATACTATTTTGACGTGCTTTCTAATACAATAACGTTATATCAAACTTAAATTCTCATTGAAATTAATGACAAATATTCACTGCTGCTGCGTCATTTTACTCTCATCAGTATTTTACTGCTCGTTGAGTTTTTCAAAACCTGTTAACAGTCCACACGTGCACGGTACTTCAAACCTTAACATTGCGCTCGATAAAAATGTACTGCAAATGAATTTTATTGCACCCTTGATGGATATTGCTGGTTTTGAAACTACGCCAAGCACAGAAGCCGAGATTAATACTATGCAAAACATTCTTGCTTTATTTCGAAAACCCGAAAACACTCTCAGTATATTAGGAGGATCTTGTAAAGTAAAAAAGGTTGAGGTTAACGATGAACTTATTTTAACTAGTTCAAAATTGAAGCACTCCCAAATAAATCAAACAAGTCATGAACATGAACATGAACATGAACATGAACATGATAGAAAGAATAAAATCCACAGCGAATTAAACTCTCAATATGAGTTTTTTTGTGCGGAGATAAATGATGTTATTAAAATCAAAATGCTAATTTTTGATGTATTTCCTAGTATTAAAAAAATTAACGTTCAATGGGTTTCAAATACTGGACAGGGTCAATTAACTTTGAGTAAAAAGGAAAATGAGTTTAGGCTTAAGTGATAAATAAATGCAAAATTACCAAAAAATTCTTAATCATGCTGAGGCTCAGTGCAAAGAAAATGGTACTCGCTTTACTCCAAAACGAAAACAAATATTAAGTGAGCTACTAAAATCTAATAAGGCCCTGTCAGCCTATGAGCTTGCTGATCTTATAAAAGAGGAATTTAGAAAGTCAATTCCAATTATGTCCGTATATCGAATTCTAGAATTTCTAGAAGAGGAAAAGCTTGTACATAAACTAAACCTAGCTAATAAGTATATTGCATGCGCTCATATTGCTTGCAGTCATTCTCACGCTCTGCCGCAGTTTTTAGTATGCAGAACTTGTAGTAAAGTACGTGAAATAAGTATTGATAAGCGCACAATAGATAAGATTCAAGAAAAAGTAGAGGGAGCAGAATTTCAACTGGTTAACCCTCAGTTAGAGATGCACTGCGTTTGCAAAGGTTGTACTGAAAAAAACAATTAATTTGCATCATCCCGGTATACTCGATAAAAAATTTACCCTGTACTTTTCATAAACGCATAGGCAGCAGGAATAAAGCCAGTAACTTGTGAGGTCAGCAACATTACTCCCATAGTGACAATGCTTATTTCCGAAAAAATTGTTTTTTCAATAACAAGGCCCAACTGGGAAACTAGAAAGCCATCGAATAATTGTAAAGTGAGAAATACCAAACAAATTGCCAAAATTATACTCACCAAGGTAATGAGAAAAGCTTCTAATTCCAGTAAACAAAAAATATAGATTGGAGGAGCACCTATAGCACGAAGAAGGTGAATTTCTCTTATCCTATCTCTGATAGAAGCTAGTAAAATTCCACTTACTCCCAAACACGCCGATACAAAAATTAGAACAGATATAAAAAACAAGGAGTTCTCGACTAATCCCATGATTTGCCAAAGTTCAGAGAGAGCTACACCCGGGAGAACTGCTATAAGAGGTTCAGCTGGATAATCGTTAATCTCCTGCCGCAATTGGAAAGTGGTAAGCTTTGAATGAAGGCCAATTAGAAAAGCAGTTATACTTTCTGGAATAAAAAGCTCTTTAATAAGGGCCTCATCCTTTAAACTTTTATCATTTTTTAACCTCACTCCATAATTATTGTGAATCGACTCAATAGCCTCTAGTCTTACATGCAAAGTTCGATCAACTGGAGTACCTGTCGGCTTTAAGATACCAACAACTCTAAAAGGAGCCTCGTCATGAGAAATAAAACTGACCTCTGATAAACCATGAGCTATTACTAAATTATCTCCTAATCGGTAATTTAATTTTTTTGCGACTTCTGATCCTAAAACTACGTCAAGTAAATTCTCGAAGACTTTTCCTTTTTCTAAAACTAGTTTCCTCTTTTCTCCAAAACTGTAGTAATTAAAATAATTCATATTAGTGCCCAAGACTGGAAAACCCTTATGAGAATCACCAAGCGCTAATGGAATTGCCCACCGTACCCTTGAATCTTTGGCAAACTTTTCAAAAGATTGCCAACTGACATTACTGGTTGGTCTACCGAGTCTGAAGACTGAATAAAGTAATAAATTGAGGTCACCTGTTTTTGCTCCCACCACTATGTCCACACCCGATAGCGTGCTTGAGAAACTCTCTTTTATCTGGAATCGAATATGTTCAACACTTAGCAATACAAATATACTCACCGTCATTGCGATCAAAGATAAACAAATTGTTCCCTTGCGATCTAATAAACTTCTCACGGCTAATCTCAGAAACATCAATAGTCCTCTCAAATTATATTGATTTCCGAAAATAATTCGACCCGATTAAAATACTTTGATAAAGATCTATCATGGCTTACCACTATCAAAGTAATTTCATATTTAGCTACAAAAGATAGAAGAAGGTTTATGAAACTACCTTTATTAAGGGGATCAAGCGACGACGTCGGCTCATCAGCAATAATAATTTTCGGACGATTTATTAATACCCGAGCTATTGCTACCCTTTGTGCTTGTCCATGACTTAACCTCCTTGAGTGTAACTCCCAATCCTCCTCGGCTATATTTAAAGCTTTAAGTAATACAATTATTTCTTCGTCAATCTTTACTATTTCCTTCTTTTTAGAAAAATTAGCAGCTAATTTTATATTGTCGATAACATTTAAGTATGGAATCAAATTAAACTGTTGAAAAACGTATCCTATATTTTTTGCCCTAAAAGCGTCACGTCGAAAGCCAGGCATCTTGAATACTTTTTCCCCAAGAATCTCAATCGATCCTCGTACTGGTAAAATTAATCCCGCAATAGTATTTAAGAAAGTGGTTTTTCCTGACCCAGAGGGACCGTATATTAAAACTAGGTCTCCCGATTTGACTTCCCATTTCGGAATCTGAAGAACGGGTTTGCTGGCCCTACCAGGATAGTGAAAAGCTACATTTGAAATATTAATACTCATCAAAAACTGTCAATGTGTTTAAATAGAAAATAGTACAACAATAAGTTAAGTGAACAAATAATAATATCCTGATTTCTAATAGATTTTTATGATGAGCCAATTACAAAAACAGTTATTTCTATATTGTTTAGTTTTATCCTTTGTTAAAATTAGTGGAGTGTTTGCTCAGACGCGAGATTCAACAAGATTAGATTCTGATCATAATATACATCCTAAAATAACATTACCTCAAAGTGAAAAAGCGAAACAAAAACAAACAGAGTTAAAAAAAAAGATTTTTAAAACTATTGAGTGGTTAGATTTAATGCCCAAAAAGGATTTAGATTCTTTGTTAAATCCCCCTGAATATATCGGCAAAACTGGAGAGGGTGAATATGGAGATGAAATTCCTTCCGAGTTGCGAAATTTACCCAAATCTATTCAAGATGAATATCAAAGAGCTCTTACGTCAACAGAAATTATATCTGGAATGAATGGTAAGGCTATTCGAATTCCAGGTTTTATTGTTCCTATTGAATTTGATAAGGAGAAGAGAATAACTCAATTTTTCTTAGTACCTTATTTTGGAGCTTGTATTCATTTACCGCCCCCACCCCCAAACCAAATCATTTTTGTGACTAACAACAAAGGATTCTTAGTAAAGGATATTTTTGAGCCTGTATGGATATCCGGTATTTTGCAGACTACTCACTTTGAAAATGATATCGCTCTTTCAGCTTACAGTATGTTAATGAAAAATATTGAAGCGTACGAATAAAAGCCTAAGAAATTTTGTCTTTATCGATATGTTTTCGAGCGAAGATAATGCGGACTCTTTTGATTTATTCAGATGCAATATTAAACTTCCAAGAAAAAACCCCTTCGAAATTATCTTTCGATGGGGTGAAAGTAAGCGAGATATATTTAAGCTCGCCTAGAGAAATAAATACTCCGTCCACAACAAATCTGCCTAACTAATTAGCAGTCGACTGTGAACTTAAATCTATACAATCAGAGCAGTTCAACCTTCTGCAAACAAGGTAATTTTTCATATGAGCAAATACAAGTAATACAGACCCCAAAAGAGTAAACCCTGTTTCACCAATTTCGCCTAGAAAGTCATGCGCCAGTAAATACGCAGCACAAAGACAGAAAAGTCCTGAAATTCCCAGCAAAAAGATTAAACGTGATTTATGTTTGAGAAAACCCTGCCTCAATGCAAACAAACTAACGGGAACTATCACCAGTAAAAGAAAAAAATGAATGAATTCACTTTTAACCTCTGGTGGAAAAATACTTGGGTAAAATGCAACAAATAATGGCATGAATAAACAATGTAGAGCACACGCCATAGATAGACCAATAGCAGACTTATCGGCAAAAGTTGAATACATTTTTTTTATAACCCTCTAAAATAGCTTCTTAAGACCAATTAATGCAGATCGACCTGGCAGTGGTGCAAAGTAGCGTACTTCTTCCACGGTTGTAGCCGAAAAAGCTAACTCATTATTTAAGTTATATCCCCGTAAAAATACGATCCAATCATCTTGAAATTGATACTCAGAGTAAAGATTAAACAATTTATAACTATCTGTTTTAGTGGATTCACCAAGCCCTCTATTGCCTGAATAAATATAACGAAACTCCGGTCGAATTAACCAATTTTTGCCGGAAATACTCGCTACGAGACTGATCCTTTTGGGAGTAAGCCGGGGCAGATGGTCAGATGTACCTTTTCTTTTTCCAATTACCTGGTCATATGAAAAAGTTGGGATGAATGTAAAGTTCTGAAAAGCAATTTTTTTCGACATTGAAAATTCAATTCCTTTAAATTCCGAGTCAACCCCAGTAAAATTATAGATATCAAGCGCCTCTATCTCCGATTCCTCTTCCTCTCCTTCATGTTCCTCCTCATGATGATGCTCTTCCGCATAAAAAATATCATTTCCTTTTATTAAAGTGATGTAATTTTTGTAATCACTGTAGAATAAATTGCCTCGAATAGTCAGTCCATCTTGAATGAAAGAAAGTCCAAAATCGTAATGCTCTCCTTTTTCATTTTTTAAATTTGGATCGCCCTGTTCATAAAGCCCAGTGGTATGGTGAACTCCCCCGGTAAATAGCTCAAAACTCGAAGGTGCACGTTCAACGTAGCTAGCAGAGCCATGAATTTTTAGCATATTATTTAAGTCTTGCGTAACACCAAAAGACATCGATTTTGGATTAAAACTGACGTCTCTACTCGCCTCTTCATGAACTTCTCCCGCAGTGGTAGAATTTCCGAACTCTTCAATCTCGTGCACGTGGTCGGCTTTAACATCAACATGATCCACTCTAGCTCCAATCTCAAATAAACGACCATCAATTTCTTTAGACTGGTATGCAAAAAGACCGATCGATTTATTTCGTGTGGTGGGAATGGGACCAAGACTTGCATGCTCCTCATGCTCCTCTTCTTCACTGTAGGCAATCACGGGGTTCCTGGAATTAAGTAATTCCAGCCCTAAAATACCTGCCAAACCAGATTCTGTTTCTGTGAAAAACTCGAATCTCGCATTTGTACTATCTCTTTTGTAAGTTGTTTCTAGAACGTTAGCATCAAGTTCATCATGCTCATAGTCTGTAATCTTAATTCGGGCTTTGACGCGTTGAATCAATCCTAAACTCACTGTTTCATCATACAGAAACGAAAGTCCAGTTTTTTGCATATCAAGGACATGATTTACTTCTTTAGGAACACCATATTCAGTCTGAAAATTATCTAAGGAGAGACCAAGCAGACGATTTCCACTAATGAAAGAGAAACCGGCACCAACTGAGTGAGTTTCCGCTTTGGAGTTTCTAACCTTGTTGCCGGTAACTGGTTCTTCTCCGTTATCTGTAAATGTGGGAGTCTTTGTCAAACCTTTATCCAAAATTGACCCGCTCAGCGTCCAATTTAAACCTTGTCCGTCTCCACTAGCAATATTAAAAAATCCAGAGCTTTCATCTTGTTCTGCATCTGAACTTAAACTTGCTATTCCTTCAAAAGCATCAAGATTATTTTTTGGAATGCGGTTCGTAACAAAATTAATCATTCCCCCAACAGCATTTCCACCAAAAACAATTGCAGACGATCCTCGTATAATTTCTATCTGTTGAATACTATTTGGATCAACAGGGACGGCATGATCAAAACTGCTTACCGACCAATCCTGAACTAAAGTACCATTTTCGTTAAACCGAATACGATCTCCATCTTGACCTCTAATAATTGGTCTACTAGCATTGGGTCCGAATCTCGTAGATGAGACTCCAAGGATACCGTCTAAACTATCGCTTATATTTCCCTTTCTCAAAATATCAAAGTCAAGCTCCTTTATTACATCAAAAGGCTTCACACCTGACTCAATAATATCCTGATCTTCGACAAGAATTGCCTCAAGTTGAAGATCTTCTGAGAAGGAGGCGCTACTGGTTATCAATAAAAGCCCAACAAGAACAACATTTACAAATTTAGCACTCATAGTCGAAAAATTTCCTAGAAAAAATGAGAAGAATATTAGCTCACAACGATATAACTTACTATTGTAACGATATAACATATCATTATTCAAAGGCAACAATCATCTATAAGAAGGGGTGTAATTTTAGCTTTTATCCAACTAAAAAGATTACATACTTCAAACCTATTTAGAAAAAATACTTTAATAGTTCAAATTTTGACATTAAATAAACACAGAAAGGCTTATACTTAATATACTTTTTTTTTTACTTTTCTATGGTCTACATTTATGCATACTTGGGCACCTTTGTTACTTTTGCCTTAATGGATGCTTTTTGGTTGGGTCTGATCGCAACCGATTTTTACTATGATCATTTAGATGGTCTTTTGAGGAAAGAACCGAACTGGGCTGCAGCTCTGATTTTTTACACTGGATACATTGCTGGCCTAGTATATTTTGCCATCAGACCTTCCTTAACTTCAGGAAATTTTAAATCTGTATTGAGGGATGGAGCTCTGCTGGGACTCTTATCGTATGCAACATATGATATGACTAATTTAGCAACCCTCATTAATTGGCCGATTACTATAACGATAATTGATATAATCTGGGGGATATTTATCACTAGTATATCCTCTGTCGTTGGTTACCTTTGTGCAAAATTTTTTCAACAAATTTAATTAAAAGAATGCATATTTAACTTATTCGCAATGACGAGTAAATCGGCTTATTCTTCTAAAATTAATTTAGCTACCTCGTCTTGTTTCTCTAAAAAAGAAAAATGTCCGCACTTTTCTAAAGTGATATAAGACTTCAGCCCCAGCATCGTTTGCGTTAGAAGTCTATCATTTGGACTAGCCCAATCGTACTCGCCATAAATTAGCTTAACTGGCACCCTAAGAGAGCTATATTTTTGCTTACAATCCGTCCAAGTTCTAAAATTCGATAGAACACTTCTGAAATGATAAACGTACCCACTCTTTTTGGTCGACGTACTAAGCAAATTAATATAATCGTCACTTAAATTACTCTTATCATAAAACCCTCCAAGCAAAATATTTTTTAAGATGAATTTATTTTCTAGAGAAGAAAATAAATTTCCAATTAAAGGTAACCCTACATGAAATAAGATAAAATTAGCAAAGAAATTGCCGCGCCTGATCCCATCTCCAAATTTCTGATCATAATCATATGGGTTGAAACAATATATCTTTTTTATTTTCTTTGGTATCTGTATCGCAATCATGACTGGCAAAACTCCACCAATTGATTCACCAGCTAAGGTAACTTCCTCTAAATCTAATTCGTTAATAAAATGAACAATAGTATTAGTAAAAAAATTTTGACTGTACACAGTTCTTGTATTTATCGGAGAATCACCAAACCCTGGAAGATCAAGTGAGTAGACCGAGTATTTTCTTTTTAGCTCTCCCGCAACCGCATTACTGTACTCAAGCCTATTCCTGATTGTGTGTAACAATATCAGAGGGGGACCTTCTCCAACGCTTGTATACCTTATAAAGGTACCATCAGAAAGTTTAAATTTATCCATGTTAACGCTTTCCATTTTCTAATAATTTTTTAGCCTATTAAGTTTACAAACTTTTTTTGAGTATTACTTACTTATATTGGCTGCGCTTAGTAACTTCTAACCCCTTAAAATAATCTCCGAAAAATTTTTCTCCTGCGAGACCTAAATTTGGAGCATAAAGCTCTGAGTTTTCACGCATTTGCTTTATATTTACACCCTCATATTGTAACTCATGCTTATGTCCTAGAGCCCAATACTCGAAAAAACCAGGAAGTACCTCACAATGAAACTGCATGGCTAAAATATTATCACCGTAAGAAAAAGCTTGGGTTTCTGTTTGCTCAGTTGAAGCTAATCGAATACAGCCTTCAGGAAGACTAAATGTATCGCTGTGCCAGTGAAGGACTGGAACATTTCCAAGATACTTCAAATAGGACTTTTTTCCCTCTCGACTTAAATTTAACTTTTTCCAGCCGATCTCGCAATTCTCGCTTTTATAAATAGTTGCTCCTAATGCTTTAGCCACGAGTTGGGATCCAAGACAAATACCGATAGTTGGTTTTCCTTTTTTTACCCTCTTTTCAATATACTTTAAAACACTTGTTAAGTTAGGAAAAATTAGGCCATCATTAGCTCCGACAGGTCCACCTAAAACAATAACAAGATCAAATTCTAAAAATAATTTTTCATTCTCAGAAAAATTTGATAGATGACAATAATTGACCTCATAGTAATTTTGGACCACCTTTTCGATTACACCCAAGTTTTCGAAGTGAACAAAATACAGAACAAAACAAGACTTTTTTTTTCTCATTGTGATAGTAAACATCTAGCTAACATTCATTTATTAAGTAACTTTTACCTATGGAAATTATATTACCCTTATGAGCGATTAAACAAGAATGGTAATAAGTTATCTAATTTAGCAATTTCAAGGTAACAATCTTATATTTTTATGCCCTCTATGATCAAAAAACACTTTCTCTCATTGCTTTTACAAGAGTGTAGGCAGAAGTAAAGGCTCCTTCAACACGGCCCCCAAAACACCAATCCCCGCAAGCTGCAAGCTTATTGTTAAGATCTAAAAATACAAAACTTTTATTTCTTACATCGTTATTAGCATAACGCCAGCCGTGAATAGTTTTGAAATTAGCCTTGCTGACATCTTTTCCAATAATACGACTTGTTTCGGAAATTAGATGCTGCATAATCTCTTCTCGCTCATCGTTAATATGGGTCTCCGCGTAATCAGCAGAGGAATGTACTGTTAATGCAAAACCATTCTCTCGACCTGGCTTGCTGCTATTTACGGCGATCCAGCTCAAATCACAATTTGTCACATGCGCAGCTTCAAAATCAAGGGTTAGTTCTTCTTTAAAGCCAAGCATCAAAGTAAAACTTGCTAGCATTTTTATTGCACTGATCTTATCATGATGAATAAATGATTTAGGCATTAAGTTCAAAACCTGGGGGGCAGGTACAGTTGAAATAATCCAATCAAAACCGTCATAACATCTACCAGTCTCATCTTTCAGTTCCCACTTATTTTTGCGCTGGATAGAAGAAATTTTTGTATTTATACTCACGTTGAGACTATCTGCGAGAGACTGCGTAACTGCATTCATTCCAGGAACACCAACATATCGAGGCTCATCATTTGCCCAATTTTTTTGTTCAATAATCTCAATATCATCATAAATCACGTAACGTGGATTCCATCGTTTTATAACACCGGAATTTAAAAGAGGGAGTAAAAAGTCTTTAAAAGGCTGTGTTCGGGCAGTAAAGTACTGAGCCCCATGATCGAAAAAGTAAGTCTCTGCTCGCCTAGTCGACATACGACCGCTCACACCTCTGGCTTTTTCAAAAAGAAAAACTTTCGCATAGTCTTTAAGCAAATGAGCGGTTGATAATCCCGACAAACCTGCTCCAATAATAGCAACTTTAGTCATTAAAAAATTTGTACATTGTAAAAAATAAATTTAGTAGGCTGAATTCAAAATTGGCTATAAAAACATCCTGTACTTATCGCCTTTTTAAACTTTTTCATAATAATCCTTGACAAACAACTGATCAGATATCGGAGGTCGGGAATATCCAATATCCGGTTGCCTCATTGGCAAGGTGATGGTTTTGTATTCAATAGTTTTATAAGGGATTAAAGAAAGAAGATCACGCATACAATTCAGCCTAGCCCTCTTTTTATCATCAGCGTGTATAACTCTCCAAGGAGAATCTTTAGTATTAGTGTGCGCAAACATCTCATCCTTAGCCCGCGAGTATTCTATCCATCTACTCCTTGACTCTAAGTCCATCGGACTCAATTTCCACTGCTTAGTAGGGTCATTAATTCGATCCTCAAATCGCCGCTCTTGCTCATCATCACTAACAGAAAACCAATACTTGATTAAAAAAATCCCCGAACTAATTAGCATTTCTTCGAAAATTGGACATGAACGAAGAAACTCTTTATGTTCGGAATGCGTACAAAACCCCATGACTTTTTCTACACCGGCTCTGTTGTACCAACTACGGTCAAACAAAACAATCTCACCTGCTGCAGGCAAATGCGCTACATATCTTTGAAAATACCACTGAGTTTTTTCTCGCTCCGTTGGTTTTCCAAGCGCAACCACCCTACAAATTCTGGGATTTAAGGCTTCTGTGATTCGCTTTATAGCACCTCCTTTCCCAGCTGCATCTCGCCCTTCAAAAAGAACAGCGACTTTAAGTCCTTCCTGTTTAACCCATTCTTGCAATTTAACAAGCTCGAGGCGCAAGGTATTTAATTCTAGGGAGTATTTTTTTTTACTCAATTTATTCACAATAATGATTCCAATTTTAAGTACAATCTTTTTTATGTTAGCAACAAGGTAAAATGTTAATTGTAAGCCACTTTTGACTGTAACTTGTGTATGAAATTACGCAACCGATGCTGTAAATCATAATTTATGTTCCACAAAATGTCTTGTAAACACCAGTACCTGATTTCGGTAAGGTTTGATAAGGTCTCAGAGATCGTCGATTTGTATAAGGCGCCTCAAGAGCAGATAGTAGGTCCTCGCAAGCCTTGAAATCGTTACCATTTGCCGCCTCTAAAGCTTCTTCAACCTTATGATTACGAGGAATTACTGATGGATTAACTCTTCGCATTAAACTTGAGGATGACTTGAGAGGCTTATCGCTTAATTCAAGTCTAGATTGCCAGCGCAAATACCATTCATTGAAGGTTTTATCATTGTAAAGTTTTCCAACTGGCTTAGAGGATCCGCTTATATCGAGAAAAGTATTAGTATAATCAGCATTTTTTCGATGCATCCAGTTAAGGAAATCTCCTATTAGCTTATCATCATCTGTATGAGAATTGAATAATCCCAATTTGGAACGCATCATTGTTAGCCATTTATTTTGAAAAATTTCTGGAAACAAATTAATTACCTCTTTAGCTTTATCAACGGCCCTATTGACGTCATCATCAATAACTTGCAAAAGGGTCTCTGCAAATCTAACAAGGTTCCACTGTGCAATCTTAGACTGATTAGCAAATGCATAGCGACCAAGGTGATCGATGGAACTGAAAACAGTACTAGGATCGTAAGCATTCATGAAGGCGCAAGGACCGTAATCAATAGTCTCTCCAGAGAGGGTCATATTATCAGTATTCATAACGCCATGAATAAAACCCACACGCATCCAATGTACGATTAGATCAACTTGCCTCTCCATTACAGAATAAATTAAATCTATGGCCTTATCTTTACTTTTCATTAATTTAGGATAATGTCGTTGAATGGTATAGTTCATAAGTGTTTTCACCGCTTCCTTACCTAGGTGATTGAATGCAAACTCAAATGTTCCAATACGTATGTGTGAACTAGCCACTCGAGTTAAAATTGCGCCGGGCAAAAGAACCTCTCGCATGACTTGCTCTCCAGTTTTCACGACTGCTAGACTCCTTGTGGTCGGAATACCTAAATAATGAATACCCTCAGAAATAAGATATTCACGTAACATCGGACCTAGTGCTGCCTTACCATCACCACCTCTCGAGTAGGGGGTTCGCCCAGAACCTTTAAATTGAATGTCTAACCTTACTCCTTCCGGAGTAAGGTGCTCACCCCAAATGTGGGCACGACCATCACCTAACATCGTATAGTACCCAAATTGATGACCCGCGTAGGCCTGAGCAAATGGCGTAGATCCCTCAGGTAACTGATTTCCTGAAAACAAGATCGCTTTCTCCTCTTCAGTAAGGTTAGAAAAATTCAATCCCATTGAATCAGCGAGCGTATCATTAACAATTACGAGTTTCGGAGACGCTACTGGGTGCATACTGAGCTTAGTAAAAAACTGCTTTGGCAAAGCTGTATAAGTTGTTCGAAAACTAAATCCACTATCTTTCATAATTCACCTTAAGTCTAAGCTCTATTTTTATTAGGTATTAAATAGAGCTGTCTAAATGAATGTCCCATCATTGAAGGTATTTTATTCAAGTTCAATGTTTTTTATCACTAAATTAATAATAATTTTATTTTCACTCTAGTTTTCGAGCCTTATATTCTTTCGTAATTTCGATAATTTCGAAATTGGGTTCAAAAATTTCGACAAAGTCATTTACAAACCAATCAAAATTTCGATCTTCTTGTTCCGTTGCATTCGCGAAAATGCTGTCTATTTCCTTATTTGAGCCTATTTCATAATTGTGAAACGTTTTCCCTTTGTCTCTACTAAGTTGATAGTGACTTTTACCCTGAGACTTGTGGGTTTTAAACGTACTTTCTAAAACTTTGAAACCACAGCACCGATTTATTTTTAAAGGCTTTTGCTTACTTAAAAGCTGTTTTATTTTCTTAAATGGATATTTACTTACTACTATTGCAGTCAAATATCCTTGTTCAAAGACAGCGAATCGCAAGAAAATGTCTTTAGCAAAATTCTCATAATAAAATCCCCGACCTTTTTTTGCTAACTTATCAAGCTTATAATTGAAAAAACGATAGTATTTTTTTTGCATTACTTTAATCAACTTTATTCAAAACTATCTGAAGAAAAAACTTTTACTTTTTTAATTAATTTGTTCTCTTCAAATTATGGCTAAACGATTATGATATAGATTTTAGTAATCCTATTATTACCACCATAAAAATGAAGAAGAGAAATAAACCGTAACCAGTATCTCTTTCTCCATCACGAATCTTTTCTGATTTAGTACCATAACCGTTTGAGCTTTTTAACATTCCAAACGATACAAATAAACACAATCCAATCAATCCAAAATAAAAACTGAATGTTCCCATCACTAAACTCCTCTATTAGAAAAATATATGTAGAGAGAAACCCGGAGTTATGTAAATAAAATTATTTTTTTACCGCATAGCTAATTTTAGTTTATTTTGATTCAAAAATAGTATTTTTTAATTGATAAAGACTCGAAAACTGGGGTAATGAAATTTGGAGTAGTACACAAATCCCAATTACTTATCTTTAGTTAAAGAGGCTCCAAAACCTCCGCCACAAGGTGTTTGGATTTCCACTGAGTCTCCTTCATTCACATCAAACTGGCAATTTGAATCGAGATTCACCCTCTCTTTCTTTGATGTTATGAGAGTATTTTTACCACCTCCTCCGAACCCTCCCCCACTCAAGCCGTGAGGACACACTATACGGCAATTCGAGAGGATTGACACCGTCATCGGCTCGTGGAAAGTAATTTTTCGCATAACTCCATTTCCACCGACAAACTTTCCTAATCCTCCGCATTTTTTTCTAATACTGAACTCATCCAACTGAACAGGATAATTATGTTCAAGAACCTCCGGGTCCGTAATTCTTGAGTTCGTCATATGTGACTGAATAGCATCGGCACCATCGAAATTCGGACCAGCCCCTGTACCTCCACAAATGGTCTCATAATATTGGAAATTGCTATTTCCGAATGATAAATTATTCATAGTACCTTGTGAGCCGGCCTGTAAATTTAGTGCGCCCAACAAACAATCCACAATTTTTTGAGAAGTCTCAACATTTCCAGCTACGACTGCTGAAGGATAATTAGGGTTAAGAAGGTTATTCGAAGGGATTTTTATTTCAATAGGTAAAAGACAACCCTCATTTAAAGGTATTTCTTCGTCGTTAATCATGCAGCGTAAAACGTATAATACGCTGGCTTTGGTAATTGAAAACGGAGCATTAAAATTCGACCAATGCTGCTCATCTGTTTCATCAAAGTCAATTATCAACTTCTTGGTCGTTTTGTCAATTGAAATCGATACTCCAATTTTGATTCCATTATCGAGTTTAATTTGAAATGAACTACTATTTATTCCTTTAATTGCTTGGCTTACAAATGTTTTACCTTGGTCTAGCAACTTTTTGCAAAGTACTTTTATTTCCGAATATTTATAACTTTTAAATTTTGATAATAACTCCTCAACACCTTTTTTATTAGCAGCAATTTGAGCTTTCATATCAAAAATATTCTGCTCAATATTCCTGGCTGGATATTCTGATTTTGTCAATAACTCACGGATTTGCTCTTCTTGAAACTTGGCGTCTTTAACAGCGATAATATTATCAAGCAGTATGCCCTCCTCCTCAATTGAATTACTAGTTGCAGGCATGGATCCCGGTGTCTTACCCCCAATGTCAGCATGATGACCGCGAGATGCAACAAAGAAGGAAATTTCAGAGTCTTGCTCAGCATTAACTGTCGATATGCAGGTAATATCAGGCAGATGAGTACCACCATTAAAAGGATTATTGGTCAGATACGTTTCTCCGGATTTTACCAATCGAGTTTCAAGCAAACTTTTGACCGAAGCACTCATCGAACCTAGGTGTACAGGGATATGCGGAGCATTAGCCAGTAAATTACCTTCAGTATCAAATATCGCACAAGAAAAATCGTTTCTTTCTTTTATGTTTACAGATGCCGCGGTCTTCTTAAGTACTTCGCCCATCTGCTCTGCTATCGCTGTTAATCGGTTACCGAATAAAGTGCTCTCAAGAAAACTATCTTTATATATTTGCATGGCTAGATAATTTTCCATGCAGGCAGCTTTCTGAAGAATGAGGTCCCCAAAGTCATTCCGAGAACATTCCCAACCACTCTTAAGCATTAAAGAAGTATGAGCAGATAGAATTATTGTAGGACCTCTAATTACTGTGGATTCAAGAATGCTGTCAATTTTTACCAAGGGTATCCTTTTCCAAGTACCATTTTCAAATACCCGTTGCGACTTTTTATCAAGTGAGCTGGATCTATGGTTATCTATTGATTTTGGCGAGAAGCTTGCATTTTCAGTTGAAACTTCCGCCTCTATAACTATTGAGCTAACGATTATATCTTTTGCCGACTCTGTAAAGCCAAACTGCATTTTAAAAATTGCAAGAAAATTCTTCCTCATATTATGCCAATCCGTAAAGTCTACTAGGATCACTTCAGTAGTTCCTGAATATTTTAAATTTACGAATTTTTTAAAGAGGAGTTGTCTTTTAATTGAATCACCAGCCCTCATTTGATTTGTAATCTTTTTCTCCAATGACATAAATTTTTTAATTAAAACTCTTATTTGATTTTCCGAAAATATTTCCTCTATGGACTCCTCTGCAATTTTTTTTATTTTGGCAAAACTAATTCCAATAGCAGATAAGACACTTGCATTTCTATTAACAAGAATTTCTTTAATTCCCAACAAATCCGCCACATCACAGCAATGCTGACCAGCGGCTCCACCATAACACTGCAAGCTATATAAACGAATATCATGCCCCTTATTTATTGAAATAGCTTTAATAGCGCTTGCCATTTTCTCATTTGCGATTTTTATAAATCCTTCAGCAATTTGATAAATATTCATATTTAAATTGTCTTGGCTCTTTTCACTTACGATGAGGTCTTTGAATCGGCCAACAACTATTCCGCGGTTAATTCCTAGGTTATTTTCCTTACCAAAACATTTTGGAAAATAATCTGGATTTAAAAAACCAAGTAAAAGGTTACAATCGGTAATTGTTAACGGACCTCCGTTTCCATAACATGCTGGTCCGGGATAACAACCAGCAGACGCTGGTCCCACTTTTAATCTTATCCCATCAAAACTTACTACTGAACCACCTCCAGCAGCCACTGAATGAATATCTACCATTGGTGCCACGATCGTAATATTATCAATTTCTGTTTTAGAACGATACTCAGGGGTCCCGGTGGAATGTGCGACGTCGGTAGAAGTCCCTCCCATATCAAAACAAATAATTCTTTCTCTACCCGTCAACCTAGCAGTTTCTATTGCACCAACAACTCCTCCAGCAGGGCCAGAAAGAATTGAATCTTTACCTCTAAATTTATTTGCATAAACAAGCCCACCGTTTGATTGCATTATCTTTAAGGGAATATCTCCAGTAAACTCCCTAAGCGCTGAGACATATTTATTTATTGTAGGTGTAAGGTAAGCATCGACAACAGTAGTGCTACATCTGTCTACAAAACCAATCAAACTACTTACCTCATGTGAAACTGATACATGATCAAATGCTAAATCTAAGGCAATTTCTTTGGCAAAGATTTCATGAATAGGGTTTTTGTAGCTGTTCATAAAGGCAATGGCGAGAGATTTATTGCCCAACGATTTAATATGCCCAAGCACATTTTTTAGTCTGACGATGTCGATAGGACTAATCACAAACCCTTTATAATTAATCCGCTCTTCCAGTCCATAACAGTTTTCATATAGTTGGATTCTGTCTTTGATCTGTAGCTTGAAGAGCGAGGGTCGCGTTTGGTGGCCTATCCGCAAAATATCCTCAAAGCCTCTTGTTACCAAAAAAGCAGTTTTTGAGCCCCTTCTCTCCAGCAAAGCATTAGTCCCAAGTGTTGTACCTAGTCTTATTTCCTCTATATGCTCAACAGATAATCGGTCAGTTTTTTTTAAGCCAATTACTTTTCGAAGAGTTTCAAAAACCGGAGTAATACCTTTGACACCGCTTCCAGATAAAACTTTGAACGTCAACAAGGGACCATCGGGGACACGGCCAATTATATCCGTGAAGGTTCCACCCCTATCAATCGAAAACCTCCATTTCTTTTTCATTTTAAATTACGCAATTAGATATTCATGATCTAAATAAACAATTAATCTAATTATAAATCTCTGTGGAACCAAGATCTAATTTTTATTGATCTTTCAGCATCTTCTCCACCTCTAATGAGTGTAACTCCTCTTGTCCGATCATACTTCTAGCATATTCCTCCAAGTAGACTGATTTTCCTTCAATAATTTCTAACAACTCATAATATGTTTTTATGGCTTTTTTTTCATGAGCGAGAGTTTCTTTTAAAATTTCCGCTATATCATGCTTAAAAGTTTCTTTGATTTCTTGAATATTCAAAGGCGGGTGACCTCCCAGTCCTGTAATGTGTTCTCCAGCAAGATTCGCATGCGCGAGTGACTCATTGGCCTGATCTTTAAAAAACTTTATTAAAGGTAATCTGTTAGGCCCAAAAATCATAAGTGAATAGTGCGTATACCTTATAACCCCAGATAATTCTAAATCAAAAATCTCAGTCAGTTTTTGAATTATTTTATTCTTCTGCATTAGCCACCTATTTCAAAATTAAAGCTATTTAATTGATATTTGATTATTAAGTAGTTTAATAAACTCCTTATTTTAATCACAATTAGGAGTATTACAGTAAAACTAGAATATACCGATACCGTAGGCCCCAGTAAAAAATATAACAATCCACAGTATTCCTTTTAAAAAGAAAAATATGAATCCTCCAGCACCCAGTATTTTTAAAAATTTATATTTCAACCTGCTACCCATACTAAAATTTACGTTTAATACATGAAAAATTTGAAAGTTAACTCAAAAAAGCAAAAATAAAATATACCTAAAAAAGTTTATACTCCCATATTTTTTTAAGCGAAAGCAAAAAAACTAAATAATAAGCTGCCCCTTGCAATAACATTATAATCTCAGCACAAAACTTATTTTTCATCAGTCATCCAATGAAGGCTACATTTATATTCACAAATGAAGGCATTTCCATTCTCTTGTTTCTTACACTTAATTTGTGCAGTGTCTATACCAGTGAAAGCTTCACAAAGTTTTTTCATCTTTTCAATGGGATAACTGTTATTTGCCGAGAAAAGCCTTCCTTGATATTTATTAGAAATGCTCGGCTCAAAGAATTTAGAGCCTACCTCATCAGCCATAGCTTGATTCAACACTACCAATAGAATTATCATTAATTTTTTCATGTTATTAGTATACACTCCAATAAATCGATTGGTTATTGTTAATTGACACTACGAAAAAGTGGTTTTGCTTGCTTGCCGGAAGGGAAAAGCCCTACTTTATGAAAACTTGTAAAATTAAGAGTTTTGAACTTAATCTTCAAAAAGGACTTGATGGCATTCCTCGACAGATATATTTTATGTTCGAGCAAGGGGAAAATACTGAGCTGCCCGGAAAAACGCCTGAGGATTTGATTAAAAAATTAAATATCCACTATGCTTACAAATTAAGTGATTGGAGTGAAGCCACGAAATTTGTTGGAATTGCCACAGCGCAGCGTTGCGGGACATGGATGCACAAATATTTTTTTAAATTTTACGCTGACAAACTAGCAAATATACCCACCCACATGGGGCCAGATCTTAAAAATCCACTCTACAGCCATATCTTGAACCGAATATTTTTTGTTGGTCATCTACCTTGCTTTTTCAATTTTAATGCTCTTTTTGAAAATATATCAGACAATAACTCGAAATTAATTGCAAATACAAATAGACCGACCTTTTCTACCTTACTTAAAGGAGGAAGAGTGAAGACCTTCCATATGTCTGATAAAGCCTTCGCCCTCCATGAAGCTCACCCTGGCTATTTTCAAAATTTTTATACTGCATTATCTGTGTATAAAAAACTGCTCAGTCTAAAAATTGACGTCTTAAATGGAAGTAGTTTTGTCTACTACTATATTTTTCGAAATCCTTTCAGTTATTTTGTCTCCATGTATGCAATGGAAAAAAGGGGCGGAGGTCTAAAAGGAACATACAGGAATAATTTTTTTAAATATGTCACGGAAGTCTACTTGGGTCAATACATCTTTCAATTAAAAAGTTGGATAGAAATGGCAAAAAAGTACCCTGCACAATTTAAATTGATAAAATTTGAAGGCTTATTAAAAAATCGTCGTAATTATTTCAAGATGCTCTTTAAAGACTTTAATATACCAATAGACAATCAGGCCTTTGAGCATGCCCTATTTTATTCATCAAAAGATTTTCTTGAAAACTTTGAAACTGAAACAAGAAGGGGAATAAACAGTTCTGCAACCAAAGTAGCACATATTACTAAAGAGAAAGAAATAAATAGTTATACCTTCTCCGATACGGAAAAAGACTTTATAAAAAGTGCATTCGAAAAAAATGATATACCATTTAAAATATTTGGAAATTATCACTCATGAACTTTTGGTTCGAATACTAATAATATTTTATTAAGTAATAAGTTGAAGTCTTGTACAAAGAATAGAATCATCGTTTTTTAAATAGTAAAGTTAATAAAAAATATTAATGTTTTAGAAATATTTTAAATCTACAGAGAAAAGAGATTACTGATTAGATTTAAGAAATGCGTTAACAAAATTTTTTTAATTTGATGTAAAGTCATGACTCAAGCCTTGAAGCAGAGTAGGAAAGTTGATTTTTTGTTCTATAACAACATTTATATATAATCATGAATAAAGAGTCTCTTATTGAAAAAGTATGTGAGGTATTCGAGTTAACGGGACAAGTTGTTCTCAAAGCGTTCAAGAAAAACAGCGGACATAAAATAAAGGAGGATGGATCTCCTTTAGCTGCTGCTGACATACTTGCAAATCAAATAATAAAAAATTATTTATTGGAGCACTGGCCAGGAATACCCATACTTTCCGAGGAGGATAAAACAAGTCATGGAAGTGTTCTTTCTGCCGACTTATATTGGGCGATAGACCCGATAGACGGAACAAAAGAATTTATTCAGAAATCCGGTGACTTTACTATTAATATTGCATTAATTGAAGAGAGAAAACCCATTTTCGGTGCGATATATGCTCCATACCATTCTGATTGTTGGATAGGCTTAAATACGGAAAAAAGCATGGCCATAGAACAGAAACAAAAATCTTCTTATAAATTCCGTTTAGATTGTTTTAAAAATAACTCAGTGAATCTAAAAAAAGAAGAGATATCAGTAAACAGAAATATTCGTAAAACCCTTAAGATAGCAGTGAGTAAATCACACAATTCAACCGCAACAGATATTTGGCAAAGGGTATATTTTCCTAATCAAAAGATTTACAAAATAGAGAGAGGATCCTCAATAAAAATTTGTATGATTGCCGAGGGTGAGGCAGACTACTACCCGAGATTTGGCCCTACTTGCATTTGGGATGTTGCGGCTGGACATGCGATCCTTTGTGGGGCCGGGGGAAACATATACCGTATGTCAAACTTTGATTATTTAACATACGGAGATACAATTTTTAATGAAAATTTTCTTGCTTGCAAATATTAGCTGCATGATATCTCAGTGCAAAAGTAGAATCGTTATCAGCAATGTAGCTTAACAAATCTAATCGCACTTAGGCCTTTAAGAAGCTTTATAAAGGCATCCAAATTCCGTTTTCTATTTGTGACCCCACTAAACTTACATTTTCTGGTGACTCCGCAAAATTAATCATCACCTGTGGACGATCCCATACCCCACTATCAAATCGCTCTTGATAATAAGCTACCTCCTCAACACCAGCACTTCTTCCCAACACATTCTGATACAACGCATTTATATAATCATCATCAGTAGGATTCAAGCCATACTTCGCCGAAAATTCAGGAGACGCCATAAAGTTCGTGGCAATCTGCTGAATCGATAAACCATTACTCTCCATATCATTCATATGATACACAACCCCTGGCATATCCGGCGTTCTCGCAAAGGCTGCCTGATACAACCGGTAAGCCTGACCCGCCGTCTCACCAACCCCAACATCTAACGCAAGAATACCATCAGAAAAGTTTATTCTTTCTACGCTTTTTAATTCATCCGTTCCAGAAAATAGAATCGCATTCGAAATTTGCCACCCATCAGGCATTTTTTCTAGTGAATACAGAGACATGTTAGAACCATAAATAACAGAGTCTATCCCTTCTCCACCGTTAATTTTAAGAGACCCAAGATCAAATGTCTCAATTTCATCATTTGACTTCGATCCGCCTATTACCGAACCCGAGTTGAAAATTAAATCACCCTTGCTCTTACCAATAACTTGATAATAGGACAGTCCACTCTCATATGCACCTGAATCAACTTCATTTTTTACGTTTGGGTATTTAGCTAAATAAAAAACTTCATTAAATCCAGGAACCCCAATCTCTGATGGATCTAAAAAATTTGGCCCCGTTGATAGTGGAAGCTTTCCTTCATAATAAAACCAGTCATATGGGGCCGTTCCATATTCAGACCTTTTTGTACCGAAAGCTGGGTATATCATTAAATCAAAAGTCCCATTATCACCGTTAAATACTTTCATTTGGTAGTCAAATCCAGACAATTCCTGTAGAGGAAATATAGCATCTAAATCTGCGCGACTAAAACCTCCTAACTGAGTATTGAGATAAACTATGGGCTGACCTGACTCATTATAACTACTCACAATGATGTCATCAAAACCATCATTATTAAAATCAAAAACTTCGAAAAAATTTGAATTGTCAAGTACCTCCTCATTTTCAATTCCAATATTTTTAATTTTTATGTTGTTCTCATCAAACTCATAAAAATGAAAATAGGTTGCGGCTTCATTATCCGTGCCTTCTGTCACGAACGTTACGGTATTATCCTTTAATCGAGCCGTTGAGTATTTTGCAACTATTAATGGGTCTTCGTTTGGCGATAACTGAATTTCTTCAGCATCAGTATAAGTAGAAGACTGAATAAAATCATCACCATATCTAAAATAAGTTGTCTCACCAACATTACCAAGCCAAGAGAGCGTGGGAAGAGTTTTCCTATCATCAATATCAAACGGAATATCTCCAAAAATAACTTCCCATGACTCTAAATTATGATCTCGAACTGCAAGCCCTGGCCTTGCTCCCTCTGTTAGATCAGATCCTTGAATATCTGAGAAAAAAAAAGTTTTGTTTGTGCTCTTTAAACTTACAGACTCTAGATATTCGATAGTACCGCCACCAAGTTTACCGTTAATCGGGGGAACTTCTTCGTTTATTGGCAAAATTTCCAAAGTTGGATTAGAGCTATCGAATACATATGCAAATGGATGTTGCTGAAAGCCACTAAAAATAGAAATGCCTGGTTTCGTGACTGTAGCAGGAGAAGAGTTTGCGGCATGTAACCAGTCTTGCCGCTCTAAAACTAAAATTTGATATGTATTTCCCGATAACAAAACAGTAGCGTTTGTTTGATATTCTAAAGGGGAGTTTTGCATGGTTCTACCATCTTCTAAGCTAGTAGCGAACGCAATATCAGTGAGCCCATCTTTATTTAAGTCCTCCAAGCTCCATTGCCTTACCCAACCAGGTAAAATTGTGTTTGACAACCCTTTTTCAGTTAATGCCTGAGTACTGTGTTCCCACTGCCGCTCACTATTTTGATAAAAAAATACAAGCAAATTGGGACTAGCAACTCCAACTTTAGTTCTATTTTCCGGACTTTGAAAGAAAAAAACTGCTAATACATTGCTACCCTGAGTGTCAATTATCATACGATCGGCTAAAATTGCGCCGACAGAGTCGTTATTGGGGTCGGATCTAAATTGCGAAAATACTGAGTTGAGATTTGGAAACGGAGCGGTTACTTTATTAAAAAAAGTGTTGTTGACCATTTAAAGAGACATTCAAATTGATTACTAAAATATGTTGTATTAATCTAATATTTAATTCAACTTTTTTTGAATACTAATTTCTTTTACATTTGATCTGATTTTGAGGAAACGCTTGATTTTTATATGACTGCCGCGAGTGGTAGCTTTTTTACTTTGAACTATGCCGGTTAAATTAGAAATTTTGAGTGGGTAATGACGGATATCATAATATTTCATAATCCAAGGTGCAGCAAATCCAGGCAAGCTCTCCAATTACTTGAGGAAAAGAAGGTAGATTACGAAAAATTCTTACATTTGGAGTAAACTATCACCCATGATAATTTCGTCAAGGTTTTAAAATTGCTAAAGGTTAGTCCCCGTGAGGCTATTAGAACAAAGGAGAAAGAATATAAAGAAAATAATCTTGATGACCAAACTTTGTCTGATTTCGATCTCATAGAGGCAATACTTAAGTATAGCAAATTGATTGAACGTCCAATTATCATAAATGGCGGGAAAGCTATTATTGCCCGGCCACCAGAAAAACTACTGGAAATCATCTAAATAGCTACCGACTTAGTATTTACTGATTAAAAATGCAAAAGTTTCATTGTTTTTGATAATTTCACCTCAATATAAGGACCAATCAGGTATAAAGTAAACTCAACAGAGATTATTTAAAGCTAACAAATAAAGCATAAATAGCGACAGGCCATCGAAGTAGATACTTACGTTTTTTCACTAAACTCGCTTTCAACTAAAAATTACCACCGTCAGGGTCCGTCCTGAGAGTATTAAAACTAAAATCTTATGCAAGAGCTCATTAGTAAATCGTCTAATGTCTTGACCTTTCGCACAATCATTTTTAAATAGAAGAATCTAACAGTTTTTTAATCTCAAATTCCTTAAGTCTATACTAATGTTAGTACATGCTGCATCCTTCCAAAAGCTCAATTTTATTTACTATAATTTTCGAAATTCAAACCGGCTCTACTGCATTAAAAGATTTAAAGATATGTGTCATTACTGTCACAGCAATAACAGGAGCTAAAAGGTTTACAATTGGGATCGTAAAAAGAAATGTGATGCCTAAACCCGTTAAAAATAATTTCCGACTATTAGCTTTACGAATCTTATTTATGTCTGATGACTGTAAGTGTCGTAATGCCACTAACTCGTAATACTCTCTACTGAGCAGGTAACCATTTAGACAGTAGTAAACTACTACAGCAATAAGTGGAAACCAAATTGTGAAGAAATAAATAGGAATCGCCAAAATATTGAGCACTAATGTGATGCCCGTAAAACGGAGGGTAGTTATACTTAGCCTAGAAAAAGAAACAGCACTTGGAGGTAAATCTTCGGGATAATAACGACTCTCTACGGCCTCTACGATATCATCGAGAAATAGTGTTACAAAAAATGAAGCTACCGCAGGAAAAAGTAACCACGTAACCACCATGACGCTTACTGCTCCTAATACATCAACCGTCATTTCCAACAACCAAAAGTTAAAAAAGCTACTCTCTAGCAGAAGAAACCAAACAACACCAGAAAAACAAGCAAATATAATAATAGATAGAATAACTGAATGGAGGAAAACCTTCCGAAATTTTGGATCCATCATTTGAAGAATGGAAATTAAAAATAACTTAATCAATTCTTAAAGCTCTCTTTAATATGACGGAATCATACAAAACCAGAACTTTTTTTATTCCGTAAATTATTGCATTACATTGTGAGTAAAAAAATTGGGTATGTATCAAAACTAATCTCTTTTTTCTAGTATTTTCTTATCAAGTAGTGTTTTCATTTTACTCTACGCAATGAGAAAAATCTGTTGACGAAAATCTTCGAAATTATCAAATTAGTTTTTAGGTATTTTTGTAGCAAAGGTAACAGAGTAGAAAAACTTTAAGTAAATCTGATATTTAAATTTATTCTCTCACCTAGCGAAGGGCATAAGTTCTTTTAAAAGCTGCGCGCTCTCTAATTTTATTTGCATATTTTACTAACCTATCACAAATAGAAAAATTCATCACCTCTGCCCAAGTTAAGCAATGCATCAATAAAATATCTGGTATTAAAAATTTTTCACCACATACAAAATCTGAAATTTGAAATTCACTTATTATTTTTTCCTGATTTCTAGCAAATTCCCATCGAAGACTTTCAAGAATCTCTGGAATTCTTTTTTCACTCGGGAAAACATAACTATGCTTTGCGGCAACCCACAAAATTGCATCAAATTCATCTAAGATTCTAAAGGTTATGGCATCTTGTTTAGCACGTTCAATAGTACCAGAGGTTTCAGTAAAGGCTTTATGCTTATCAGACAAATATGTTAATATCGCTACCGAGTCACTAATAAGATTCTCATTATCTAGAATGAAAGGTATCTTCCCGTTTTTATAAACCTTTCGAGCCTCTTCTGATCGGGGTGCAACTTCCTCTAATACATATGGTATTTCTAACTCCTCCATAAGCCATACTACTCTAAAGGTTCTTGACTTGACTCTCCCAAACACTTTCAACATAGCCTACCCTTTCCCTAGTGTCTTTTTTCTATATTTATTACATTTGTTCATTAAAAACATGTAAATTATGCTTTCTTTTACAACCCTACACCTCATCTTAGACTTTATATTCTCTGAAACATTTAGCTATTTTCAAAGAAACGAAAAACCCAAAACCTAAGCAAGCAACAACACCGAAAATAAAACGAAAAAAATGTTACTCTTGTGTTCTAATGAATTTGCCAATCGATAACGTCTGGATTGGAACAAATAAATTTTTATAGTACTAGTTTTACCAATCGTTGAACTATATCATTAAAACTAACCGAAGATATACAGAGTCGAATATGAAAAAGGTTAAGCTTTTTTTAAATAAACAGAATGATTTTTTTCAATCTATTAGGTAATCAGTTTAACATACCACTGTATACCTGTTTTCTATAATAATAATTCAGGTCCTTTCGCAATGATTCTATGAGGATTTATTTCTGCATGACTGAAATAATAATGGCGTTTAATATGATCTAAGACAAATGTTTCTTTTACTGCTGGAATTCGTAGCAGATCTTGAACATATCTTCTAAGATTCTCGTAATCAACTATCCTTCGAACATTACATTTAAAGTGAGTGTTATAAACAGGATCAAACCTCAAAAGTGTGGGGATCAGTCTTAAGTCTGCTTCGGTTACTTCGTCACCAACTAAATATTTTGATTTACCGAGAATATCATTTAAATAATCGAGTGTTTTAAACAGTAGATCTACTGAAGTATCATAAGCTTCCTGAGTGCGAGCAAAACCACTCTTGTAAACTCCATTATTCACACACTCATAAATTAAATGATTTATCTTATCAATTTGTATTTTCTTTAACTCTGGATAAAAATCATAATAATTTCCAGTCAAATCATTAAATGACGAATTGAATATTCTTATTATTTGAGAAGACTCATTATTTACAATTGTCTCAGTCTCTTTGTCCCAAAGAATGGGAACAGTGACACTTGTAGTTACAATTGGATCCGCTTTTTGGTATATTTCTCGAAGAAAATTATTACCATATAAATGATCCACAGTTGCCCCAGGAAAACTATTATCGAATACCCATCCGTCTTCAAGCATATCAGGATGTACAACGCTTACGGAAATATGTTTTTCAAGATCCTTCAGTTTACGGAATATAAGAGTTCTGGTTGCCCATGGACACGCATAGCTAACATACAAATGATATCTTTTTGTTTCAGGATGGAAGACCTTATGGTCTTTTGAAACTGTATCTAAGAAAGTTCTGGGGAGCCGGGTATATTCACCAGATTCGTTGGATGTGGCAATGGACTTATTTACCCACTCCCCATTAATTAATAGTCCCATAATAAGGTCTTTTTATTTATTTTCGGATTAAAAGATTTTTAAAACTAACTTTTTTAAAAATATATAGTCTCGTAATTTCGTTAACATTGGAATCTATCAACTGAGCACTTTCAAGAAGTTGACTTACTTGCTATTACCTTGATCGTTTAAAACTATTTATTTATCAACTTGGATATCGAACACCTAAATTAAAGATTTATCTGGAATCTGCCTGCCTGATTAGTTTTCTGGCGCCAACATCGTCTACAACTGGACGTATCTCAGGATAAGAACAGTAAGGGGTCCACTTCGTAAACCATGACATTAGTCCATCCTGAGATTGTGCCTCTGCAATTACTATTCCAAACTCATTGGTAAGATCATGTCAACGACCAATTAATACACAACCTTCAGGAATCTCATTTTTTATGTCCTCTGAACTCATGTTTGCGAAAATCTAATACCCCTCAATTTGGGACTCTTTGTCATGCATTAGATATGTACAATAAAAAAGCATTATTTCTCCCCTTTAAAAATTGCTAAATGTACTTAAATTTCATTAATACTGCAAGTTTATTCTAATAAAAACAAAAGTGAAGTAAGTTTTTATAATTAAACACCCAGGCAAACTTTCCTTAAAATTGCTCTCACTTTAAATGCCTGATGGGGTTTTAACTTTTATTTAAGAAATGAGCCAACTGTTTTTCAAAACGAACTTTTAAAAATTTGTACTGCAGGTTCAAGCATCTCAATGCTGTCATATTTCGCATCTTATTCTGGTATGGGTTCATCTGTGTTGCGAGCATTTTGGACTCTAATACACTGAGTAAACTGCAAACCCATGAGTATACTACTGCGGACATGCTCTGAACAAATTCTGGCAGATTTAATTAGTATCAAAATATTACCAATGAGTTTTTTAACTTTTTAATTAAGTAATACGCAATTGTAGTGGGTGTCATATGCACTAACAACGCTGATGTACGAATGTGTAAGGGTAGTTTTTGTCCAAGTTGACAACGAATAGATACTGACTTGACCATCAGATATTCCTTTTTCTGCTGATCGCTCTTCGTGCCAATAAATGAGTGTATTCGGTACATTTAAATCCCTACTAGCCTTTGAAATATCAGAAATTCTTTTTTGTTTTACTTTAATATTTTTTGAACCATCCCACTCAATATCATCGTATTCTCTGGTAACTAATCTTTCTTTAAAATCAAAACTTATTTTTTGTTTGTAATCCACCAATTTTGAATTAATTTCAATGTGAGGTTTAGCGTCATAGGGGTTCGATTGGAATGTTACTTTATAAGTACAAACATACTCTCTGTCCGCTGAATAACCATTGATTGACAAGAAAATTGGAATAAATATCAATACTTTTTTCAAATTACCACGCACTCCGTAATTTAGTTTTTCGTGCCCCTCACCATAATCCTGCTGTGTTTGGCCTTAAAGCTATTTATAAATAAATTAAAACTATAACGCCTGTTAAATTTTTTATATTGACCTATGAAGTTAAATTAAATAACTCAATTTTTGTATATTTTGACTTTCATACATCATAATAATACAAACCTTGTTTGATTGCTAATATGTGTAGTAATAAAAAGCCTTATGAATTTTAAGGTTTGCGAGAAAAAAAAATCGTATCTTTTAAAGTCTGGGTATAAATCTATGATAAAAATAATAAGCTCTTTTTTCATTCCTTTTTTTTTACTTGGCTCTGCGTCCGCAGCTAAAAATATTCCAGACCAGAACTTTATTGTCGGTAGTGGGACCGTTGGCGCCCAAAGAGCATACCATTCAGGAAAAATAAAGGTTCTATTAGACGCTAATTTCAACAATTTAAGAATACGAAAAATAAGAAGGGTTGGCGAAGAGCTCGCAGTGGGATGCGAATCTGGAAGAGTCGTAGCTCTTGAGTTACATGGTCACATTGGACCAGATGTCACTTATACAATAGACACGCTACTCGCCGACGAGTACTTGTTAAGATGTAAAGTAAAAAACAGACCATTCGCAATTAAAGTTTACATTAGTTCCACAGGTGGCTTACTTAAAGATGGTTACGCCCTGGGAGAAATATTTAATAAATATAAAGTTTCGGTGCGTATCCCATCAAATTCTGTGTGTGGTTCTGCCTGCGCAGTAGCTTTTCTTGGTGGTATCTATCGATTAATAGGCAATAATGCATACATCATGTTTCATGCGCCATATTCTATTCGTAAGGGTAAGGATCCACTTCCTAGAAGATTTTTTCCATCAGACACTGAAGAACTTTCTCGTGAAACATACGAGGCACTGTTTCCAGGAGACTATAGTCAACAGCAGCCCCGTAACGGAAATACCTATCTTGACTGTTCAGATCAAGGACATCTTTCTGGTCTGCAAAGCTACTATAAGAAATATCTAGGAGAAAAAAATGGAAATTATTTATTTCATCGGTCAATGAATTATTGCTCGACATCAGACGGTTGGGTTTTAGATAAAGATGCAGCAAAGATATTTGGAATTACGACATACTAATATATATTGAATGTTCCAATATATATTAATAGTAATATCGATAACATTGATAAAAAATAATCAGACTACTATCAAGTCTTTCGCTCCAATTTCAAAGTAGAAAAAACCTCTTTAATTACCAATTTATCTTTTTATGAAAAAAATAATTTTAATTACCGGTGCTACAGACGGTATCGGCTTAGAGGCATCAAAAAAACTATTAATGAAAGATCATCATGTTGTAATCCACGGGAAAGATGCTAAAAAGCTACAAAATTGCATATTTTTATTATCTAAATTTGGAACAGTAGATTCGCTGATTTCTGATTTATCAGACTTAAATAGTGTACGTAGTCTTGCAAGTAAAATTCTAAAAAATTATTCTAGAATTGATGTGCTGATCAATAATGCAGGCGTCCTTAAAACTACACACTCCGAAAAAAAAAGAATTGATATTCGGTTTGTGGTCAACACCATAGCCCCTTATCTTTTAACAAAAAAAATTTTGCCATTACTTGGCAACGGCGGTAGAGTAATTAATGTGGCTTCTGCTGGGCAGGCTTCTGTAGATATCGATGCACTTTTGGGAGCATTTACTGGCTTAGATGACATGCAAGCTTACTGTCAGAGTAAGTTAGCCATGATAATGTGGTCTAAATTCATGTCTAACTCAATAGATAGTAAAGAGACAGTCTTTCTATCTGTAAATCCAGGTTCACTTCTTGCCACCAAGATGGTAAAAAAAGCCTTTGGGATTAAGGGCAAAGATGTTAATATCGGCGCAAACGTTTTAGTGCATTTAGCAATACAAGAAAAGTCTCAAAATATTTCTGGAAAATACTATTGTAATGATAGTAAGCAATTCACCTCTCCTCACCAAGATGCTCTAAATCCAAAAAATTGCTCCAATGTTGTAAAAGCAATAGATACCGTTATATCAGGAGGAAACTATACCTAAACCTTGCCATTAAGGATTCTTTTGAAAGCCTTTATCCAACTGTCTCATCCCATATTCCTTTGTTCATACTTGCTAATAGTTCATTCATAGATAAAATTTTCTTAATAACATCACGATGATAATGAGTGGAATAATCTTCAACCTTCTGCCACCGATTTTCGTCTACGGTATCGTCATTAAAGAGTGGAGCGTAAAAAAGCACTTCTCCTACTAGCTTATACACTCTCCTGGTATCTTCATCTTTAATTGTTATCATGTGGACAATTTCTGGTAGGTTTTAGCCCAGTTTACGTTTCTATCTGTAATCTGTTTAAACGTACTGCCGACAAAATAATAGCTTTGACATATCAATTTGCGCGTTTGCAAGCAAACTTTGCTGTTATAGATAGAGAAGCATCAGAAAACTTAGTACCATCATATTCCGCCTCGTTAATTAATATATATTTCCCCATTTGGCCTGTATACGAGGTAGTGCTTAACATAGCTTTTTCTTTATTTTCACAATTAGCTTTAAATTTGCTGATTTTTGAAAGGGCACCAAATATTGCTTCTTTCAAATCCACTAATTCCCAATAATAAACAAATCCGTTCTCTTTCTTGATATCGTCCATATCAACAAAAAAAGTATTTCCGTTTTCTTCACCAACTTTATACCAATCAACAGAGTAAGCATTAAGTGGAAAGCTAAGTATTACAACTAATAGTAGTTCTTTCAATTCTGTCATTCTTCTAAATATCCCCCCAATCGTTTTACTCACACTTATAACCCACTCTGTAATCATTTTACGCACCAGTCCAGATAAAGATCAGCAAGATGCCAACGTACAGTGATTTATTTATCTCGGCTAAGAAAATACTGCAGCTTAAAAACTCCATGATAGTTGCCTTCCGCCAATGAGATGCAGATGGATATGATAAACAGTTTGCTGACCATGATTATTAGTATTCCAAATAAGTCTGTATCCACTATCATGTATTTTATGATCAAAAGCTAATTTCTTGGCAGCGAAAACAATATCTGAAATTAGATTCATATCATCTACCTGTATATCATTAATAGTTGGAATTTTCTTTTTTGGAATTATAAGGATATGAACAGGAGCAACAGGATTTATATCGTTTATAGCAAAGACACGATCCGTCTCGTAAATAATTTCAGAAGAGATCTCTTTAGAAAGAATTTTTTCGAAAACTGATTTTTCAGTCATATATTAAACGCCTCTTGGAATCACGTTTCGCACACATTAAGGTATAGATCCACCAAATCTGTAAACTGTTTTGAATTAATATAGAAAGTGTACAAGAAAAATCTTACTACTTTGTTGCTTTTTTGCCCTTTCTAGACAGGTCTTTTCCTGCCAACTCTACACAATTAGTTTGACTGTCTACGGATAATGAAACTTTAATAATCATACAAAAGGGAGTTCTTAATATAACAATTGAAACAGATTTATATATGCAACAACTTCCCGATTTTACTGTTTTCTCAGCTGCAAAACTTACTGCTTAAACTTTAAATTTCGCCCGACAGACTAAAGGTAAACAGCGGCAATGAAGAACTACACTTATATGAACTTTGCCAATGTGTACTATCAAGCCAATGATATAAAAAAAACGTACAGAGCTGGAAGTGTCATGCATACTACTATTATGATAATTTGTGTTTTCATATTTTAAGTTTAATAAAAGACTCGATCAACAACAAGTTTAATTTGATGTGCATTTTGCCCAAGCTTGCGATTGGAACAAAATCTTTCCTTCCTCCGAGTCGAGGTAATACTGCTCCTCTAAGACACCATCTAAATTTTTATCAAAAATATATCTAACTGACCCTCCATTCTTTTCTACAACAACAGCAGACTCCCATTTATCCATTTGTTCGCTGTAACACTTATCCTCTAGTGGCGGAGCACAGCTTAGAGATACTACAGGAAGTACAGCTGGTAACAATTTTTTTATATTCATTGTTTTTTTATTTTAACTTTTTTGTCTATTTCTACTTGAACTGACACTCGCCTCTAACAGTATTGATATACTCTGTATTGATGTAATTTCTAAAGCGAAAATCACCAGACTTTTTATCAATAAAAAAAATAGTGTAAACGGAAGCATCATTTCCAGTTCTCGGTCGATCAACCTCCTTAAACAAGATGAGCTTATCCTCATCATTGCTCATAACCTTCCAATACGGCCCTAGGACTTTTTGAGCATCAAAAAACTGTTCGTCATTCGTATCGGACTTCTTCAATAAAAACTCTCGGTAAACATTTTTAGAATCTCGAAAGGAGCAAGTTACCATCTCCTCTGACACTCCTGGAACCGAATAGGCTAAGGCAAAACAGACAAAATATAGAAGACATTTACTATTCATAATATTATGATTCTTGAGTAAGGAAATGGTTCAACAGAAGTATTTTAATTAAAGGTGAAACCTTTAAGTTGAGATTTCAAGTGATTAGATCCTGCGTTCAAACAAAACACTACTTTCTTTTTAACTCCTTCACCCCCTCAAAAAATGATTCTCTCTCATTAAGGTTTTCCTGATTCACCCTAATCCCTTCTTTAAAAGGCAAATTGTGCTGGTTTTTGTTTACTTTAATAGACCTAACTAAAAAAAATAAAAATGGAGAAGCAAAGATAGTTCCAACTAGAGCTGCCTTTAATGCTTGAACCTGATTTAGATACTGAGGACGCTCCGGAGGAAAAAATTCATAGAAAAGTGTAATCCCAGTTTTTGCTGCAATCGTAGCCAGAAAACCAAAAAGTACGATTTTTAAAAGACCATAAAACATTCCATTTACCCTACCAAAATTGGTTATTGTACTCGCAATCCGATGAACATACCCTTAAAAAATACCGTTTGTCAAAAAGAACGATCAACACAATTCGGGAGCTTGATAAATTTTTATAGTTTGGACTTTCATGTACAATTTTTGTATGCCAAATTACAGAATTGCAAGTCTTCTCCCAAGCGCAACAGAATTAGTCTCAGCTATTGGTTTGACCGATGCAATAGTATGCGTCAGTCATGAATGCGATTCGCCAGCTAAAATAGGACATTTACCTAAAGTAACCTCATGTAATATACCCAAAAACATCGATCAACTATCAGTGGACCAATTTGTAAGAGAATCTATTAGAGACGGCAAAGCACTGTATGACATAAATGTTGATTTGTTAATAAAGCTTAAGGTTTCTCATATAATAACGCAGGGAGTCTGTGAAGTATGCGCCGTAAGTCCAGACTTAATTAGAACAAACTTACGAGGAAACAAATGTATTCTCCCCTCAAAAACCAAAATTATTTCACTATCTGGCACTACAATACAAGGAATTTTCGAGGACGTCACAACTTTATCAAAAGCCTTTAATAAAATAGAAAATGGCAAATCTATAATTAGACTTGCGGAAAACAAATTAAAAGTTTTTGGAAATACCCTTCCTAAGAATAGAACGGTACTAATGCTCGAGTGGCTAGATCCGCCATATATTGCTGGGCACTGGGTTCCAGAACAGATTGAAGCAGCCGGTTTTAACTGCGCCTTAGGAAAGCGGGGAAACAAATCTGAAATAATTTCCTGGGATGAAATAGTTAGAATTGACCCTGATTTTATTGGTTTAATTGCGTGTGGAGGAAATTTAACAGAAAATCAGAGGTATGCCGACATTTTGTCTAACATGGAAAATTTAAAAAACTTAAAAAGCGTAAGAAACAAAAATGTCTTCGCATTTGATGCTAATAAGTTTTTCAGTAGGCCAACATTGGGAGTAATTGATGGTATTGAAGCTTTACAACGACAATTTTTGATTTAGGTATAGCAGGCCTTGGATTGAAATTCAGCAGATGCTTTAGAAAGAGCGACTTAAATTTTATGTATGAGCATAACGACCTTCTCTTTGAATTTAGTACAGTGCAAGTTTGTGAAAAAAGCTAGACAATGGATTATGTTATAAAATTCACTGGGAGATATAACTTATGCAAAAAATTATTGAAGGATACGAACAGTTTAGAAAATCAGGGTTTAAAGCTAAAAAAGATCTTTTTGAAAAGCTCTCAAATACGCAGAGCCCTCAAATTTTATTTATCACTTGTTCTGACTCCAGAATAGATCCAAATTTTATAACACAAACAGAACCTGGCGATTTGTTCGTCATCCGAAATGCCGGAAATATCGTTCCTCCTTACTCAAAAGAATCTGACGGAGTTGTTGCTTCCGTGGAGTTTGCCGTAAACGCACTGGGAGTAAAGCACATCGTAGTTTGCGGACACTCTAATTGCGGCGCAATGAAGGGTGCGATTGATTCTTCTAATTTAAAAGGACTGCCCCGAGTCGAAAGCTGGTTAAAGTATGCTGCTGAGGCTGTACAAATTGCAGAATCGAAAACTGGTATTCTGGAAGCAAACCCGCTTAAAAAAGTTACCTTTGAAAATATACTTCTCCAACTTAGGCGCCTCCAACAATACCCTGAGATTGCTAAACGTTTATCTTTAAATGAAATAAAACTACATGGTTGGATGTATGACATAGGTTTGGGAACGATCCATAATTTTAACCATGAAAAGCAACGCTTTATTGCTATCTAGCCAAAGCTGTTTTCATAAAAATCAAGATTTTCTTGACTTAAAACTACATTCATAAATGCGTCATGTTTTAGTTTCTTGTTTTTATCCAACGCTTTCATTATTGGATACATCAGTAAATCAAAAAGTGTGTCAATTCACTTTTTCTATATTTTTCACTCAGTCAACCAAATCATTTTTTCCATTATAGTCCCCTACAAGAACTTTTAGTTGCAATGCGTTGCGCTGAAATTGAGATTATGATTAAAAAATCTTTATCTCGCATATGAAGAAAAATTCATGAGCAACATAGTTGAATTATTACCTCTGCATACACCTGACCCATGAATCCGCTTCATACTCAGCTTTCAATTTTTTTTGGGAATTTGACTTTTCTCTATCGTAATATTCATAATATTCTTTCTGGTACAGGAATTTGTATTTTTTATAGTTACGACTTTTATCAATAAAATTCTTTTTCTTGCTGCCCTCCTCTTTCCAAGGTGTCAAAGCCCATAATCTCATATGAGCTTCCACGCATTGTTCCTCGGGGCTTCTGGCATTAGGGTTAGCAGAAGCACTAACAAAATAGAAAAAAAGAAAAGAAAAACGACAAATCATAAGTTAAGAAAGACTAACAAAAAAAAATTTAAATCTTGTACTGACAAACTTCTAACATTTTTGTAGAAAAAACAAAACATGCTAACGTAATAAAACTGGGCTGTGTCTGCCGTGTGTCTTTATGAGTCAACACCAACTTCGAAAAATTCAATTTCTTTTTCGATTACCCTGCCACTAGCTCCATCAACCTCCACCTCAACTTCTTTACCAGTTTTTTTGTCAAAAATATCAAACTCAAACAGAGGCTTCCCGTCTTCGATTGAAAACTCCCTATCAACTACGATACCTGAAACAGCAGCTAGAGCAGCTTTTTCAGCATCTTCTTTTGTAAGCTTTACGGCTTTTATAAAACGTGGGTCACTTGGATTTACCTCCTCTTCAATGTCAGTTAATTTGAGAGTTACCGGGTCGCACTCCACCTCTATTTCCTTAGAGTTTTTTGGATTTTCCTTATCTTTAACAAACACGTCAAATTCATAGAAAAAATCTCCGCTGGAATTTCCCTCAGCTTCTACTGAGAGTAGAAACCCCGGGTATTGATCAAGTACTTTAATTGCACACCCTGGGAAACCTGTCTTTGGAGGAATTGGGTCATTAGCTGATGCAAAACTCTGAAAAATCATGATAATTGTAAGCATTGCAATAGTCTTCCCTTTCATTAGCATCTCCGTAATTGAATTTTAAAAGATTTCCGTAACTGTTACTTATATGTGAATATTAAGAAGCCTAAAAGTTTCAGCATCAGTAAATAGATTTTAATTGGTTTCACTCTGAAGTTTCGCGCTTTTCCAAAAGTCAAAAATAAATCCTTTATAGTCGCAGATCTCAACATAAATGCGTCCTTCAACTTTATATAATAAGTTTAAACTCTACGCATATTATCAGTGTAACTACTCGCATTAAAATACTATTGATACAGCCCACAATTTTTTTTTGATCCAACTTGACCTTCATTACGTTCTGCACCGAACATTTCCAAATTCTAAGCAGAGGATAAAATAAACACCACAATATCTTACTCAGTGCGATCACACACAAATCTCGTTACTCTATCTTCTATAGAACCGGGAGATAAAGACCTAACCTCATTTAAAGTTGAACCGTAATGGTTCCATACGGGAATTGCCTCAATAATTCTTTCTCCCTTTCCCATGGGTTTATTATAAAACACGTTACTTAACCAAGTTTGTCTCTGTTCTACACAATCAACTTTATATTTGCTAACGTGTGAATATGCACCATTTTTAGTTGGTTTAAGAAAGTCAATTAAACTTTTGTAGTATACAATACCCTGACGTTTTTCGATATTATCAACATCCACGTAAAAGGAATTTCCAACCGCGTTTTCACCAACCTTTTCCCAACTAAATGCAAAGCCCCTGATAGAACACAAGAGTAGACTAATTAGTAAAAAGTTTTTCATTTCTTTCTATCAGCTTTATGTCCATACCCAACCATGACCAAATCCTTTTTTTAACATCCCAGGACACATTACATGTGAAAACTAAATTGCTACAGGTTACCTTATCAGCGACTGCATAACTAATGTTTTAAACGTTGTTGCATTTTCAAGAAGCTGGCTGGCTGCTTGTGACATAAAGATACCTATTAGCTGTTCCTTAGGATCAACAAAAAAAGAAGTTCCAGCGTACCCGACCCAGTAAAACTCACCTTCTGATCCATATACAGAATTTAATAAATTTGCATGCCTAACTCCTGCATTTCTTACCGCCCCAGCAAGTGACCAACTTTGATTACCTCCAGGAATAAAAAACGGACCCTTATCTATTTCTTTTGGCAGCTGATCAGTCATGACCAATTCCATAGATTTTTTCCCAAGGATTTGGACACCATCAAGTTCTCCGTTATTTAAAAGCATTTGAGCGAAATGAGCATAGTCTAAGGTAGTAGAAGTTAAACCAAGACCTCCTGCTTCCAGAGTTATCTTAGATTTTGTAGGCTCTGAATAAGGTAGTATTAAATTCTTTTTATCCTCATCAAAGGGTTCCACAAATCTTGACGCTTTATCATTCGAAATTCTAAAGGAACTATCCGTCATTCTCAAAGGTTTGAGAATATTTTTTTGAAAAAATTCCTCTAGTGTAAGTGAAGTAACTACCTCAATTAATCTTCCAAGAACTTCAATGGAATTGCTGTAGTACCAAGTTGTGCCTGGTTCGAATTTTAAGGGCAATTGACTGATTCTTGCAACTAATTCTTTATTGTTTATATTCTGGTCATGCATTCCTGCATCAATATACATTTGCTCAAGCGCACCACCACCTGGGTAAAGCTTAAAGTATCCATATGTGAATCCTGCGGTATGTCTCAGTAAGTCAATTATTCTAATGTCATTTTTTGCTGGTTTAGTTTTTATTTTGGATGGATCTTTTGTAGTATCTTGATTAACAGCAACCTTCAGATTTTTCAATTCTGGTAAATATTTTGAGACTGGGTCTGTCAATTTTATCTTGCCTTGTTCTACTAACATTAAAGCGCCAATGCTTGTGATCGGCTTTGTCATCGAAAATATCCTGAAGATGCTATCTTTCGACATTTTTACATTTTCGTTTGGGTTTTGAACACCTTTAGCCTCGTGAAAAATTATCTTGCCATTCCTAATGACCAGTACAACATAACCAGGAATTTTCTTGGTTAAAATTTTCTTATTGAAAACCTCTGTGATTCTACTCAGACGTTCAGACGAAACCCCGAGTGATTCTGGCTGTGCTGATTTAAAATGATGAGATAATGCTTGCCCAGCACTAAAAAAAAATAGAAGGAAAATCGAGAAGACTGAAAAATGCGGGCTCATATAATATCCTTTCCTAGAACATATCGAGTTATTTACACCCTTCATTTTTTACCAAGACGCATCAAAAGTAAAGTAATTTGCTTGTGTTAATTTAATTTTAAAATGAACCAACAGATGCAATAACACCTGTAATCAATTCAATACATTTATCTATTGAAAAATACAATCTGTAAGCTTTATCTGACCTCTTAAACCCGCTACACTGTAAACTCCGTAATCACTACTCATAATACTCAAGAATCTCGTTCATCAATGAAATATAAATAAAGGGGAAAAAAGCCAATATAATCATTGCAGGATAGCCAAAGGGAAGTTGCGGAGCATTTTCGATTGACCGAAGTTCATTAAAAGACTTACCCATGTTTTTATGATGATCGGAATGCAATGGTAAGTGTAATAAAATCCAATTGCTTATAAGATGATCTGAATTCCAAGAGTGCATTGTGTCCACTGTAACGTAACCTTTGGCCTGCTTTCTTTTTCTCGCAAGTCCGTAATGTTCGATATAATTTGTTGTCTCCAGTAAAATAATAGCGACTATTGATTGAAAAAGAAAAAGCATTAATGCATTAACACCAAAGGAATAAAAGACTATCAGCATAAAAATACCAGATAAACAGTGGCAAAATAAAACTTCATTTTTTAGAGTGAATTGCGGCAAATTTTTCGAATTAAGTCTTGATTTTTCTAGCCTCAATGCATGGATAAAAGAGCCCGATATAGATTGCCAAAAAAAAGAATAAAGATTCTGATTCTTTTTTGCTGTGGCTGGATCATCGGTAGTTGCAACTCGCGCATGATGCCCTTTAAGATGTTCAGTAAAAAAATGTCCATAACAGACAGAGCATAAAATTAATTTAGCAAATTTTTTATCAATTTTATTTTTTTTATGCATCAATTCATGAGCCACAGTAATGCCAAAAGCACCCGCAATAGTGCCTAAAGCTAAGCCTAAAACTGGAATTTCATAGAGGCTGTAAAATCCAGCTCTGTACAAATAAAAAATAAGAATTATAAAATGAATTATAAAATAGAGCCTTGGTACCCACCCCGAAAAGCTACCAAAGCAAGACAAATTCGGCGATTTTCCTTTCCCGATGAAAAAGTCTAACACTGGAATTATTACGAAACTAACAACAACAGTCATCCATGGCATACTGTACTTTTCCCAAAAAATTGCTTGAAGAGAAAAACACAAACTTATAGCGAGAAAAAAGCAACAAAATAAGGATAACTGAATTCTCTTGATCATGGCTACATTGAATATTTCAATTCATTTTCCGTTCAATAATAGTTCATTATTTCTGTACATTCTTTCTAAAGAAAACTCTTGTAAGGACAATTTTATTTCCGTTGATTGAGCTTATTTGTTAATAATATATGAACCTGCTGATTTTGCCATTTATTTTTCTATATTTGTCCTGGCTACTTATTCTATTACAGGGGTACACTGCATAAGCCAAATAAAATAAAAAAGAATTTTTTCACCGTCGTAGTATATTTAAATGCCTAGTAGTGGTGATAAAAAATAAGGTAAGACATATATTTCTTTTAAGTACGTTTGATTAGACCATAGGTTATCCAATGCTACATATTTCTTTAGCCTAAATACTTGCGATTTAGAAAAACTGTTTTTACCAAGAAAGTATTCGTTAGGGAGAGAAATATGGAACTAATTACGAAAAATTGATTCGTAAAGTGGTGGGAGTAAAAAATTTAAGGCAAATGAGAGATATGTTTAGTAACTTCATCAAAGTTAAAACTGAAGAAGATCAGAAATTGCTGAATAAATACGGAGCGCATAACATTGTTGTGCCCAATAAAATGTTGGGTTGGCTCAGATCAGACCATGCAGGGGAGACTGGTGCGGTATGGATATACAGGGCAGCCAGCCTTGCATATTGGTCAAAATCAATTCGAAAAATGGCTCGGGAACATCTCCCAACTGAGAAAAATCATTTAGTTATTATGGAGCATTTGGTGCAACCCTCTGAACGCTCAAAGCTATTATTTCTATGGAGAGTTATGGGGTTCGGACTTGGATTTTTATCTTCTATATTTGGATATTCTGTATTTTGTATTACTATAAATGCAGTTGAAACCTTCGTAGAGGGACATTACAAATATCAAATTACCAAGCTCAGGGCGATGAAAAGTCACCAAAAGCTTCTTGCAGTTTTAATAAAGTGCTGTGATGAGGAGATTCACCACCGAGAAGATGCCGGGCGTAGAATACAATACGGGTCTAATAACGCAATAAGAAAATGGTGGGTGAATATAATTGAAGCAGGTTCAGAAATTGCAGTTAAAGTATCAAATAGAGTGTGAATTGTTCTTTAAGTTTTTATTTGTTTGTAACGCAAAAGTAATCTTTTAGTTTGGCCAACACCGCTTTATGACTTTCTTTTGGCCAGAAATAGATGCGAAGGTG
>CENU01113772.1_pt1 | contig 53525 bp, 49 predicted proteins | sample 361331 | NCBI WGS metagenome assembly CENU01 (sample SAMEA2619766, study PRJEB7988) | marine metagenome | isolation source: saline water (ENVO:00002010), including | reverse complement strand
AAGTGCATGCTGAACAAAAATGTAAAATGTGATCATTACTGCAACTGGATTACCAGGCAAGCCAAACAATAATGCAGAATTTTCGTCCTCTGTTCCGCGGTTAGACACTATCTGTCCAAATGCCATAGGCCTACCAGGCCTCATCGCTATTTTCCAAAATTCTACTTTACCAAGCTCTTTCATAACTTCTTTTGTGTAGTCAGCATCGCCAACGGAAACACCCCCAGTAGTTATTACTGCATCTGCATTCTTAGCAGCAATAGAAAAAGCCTTTTTTAAATCCACTGAATTATCTGCAATAACACCCATATCGAGCAAGTCAAATCCTAATTTCGTTAACATACCGTACAAAGAATAACGGTTACTGTCATAAACACCGCCTTCATTCAACTGATCACCAATAGAACGAAGTTCATCACCAGTAGAAAAAAAAGCAATACGCAGTTTTCTGTATACCTCTATTTCAACTAATCCTAGAGAAGCCAACAAACCAAGATCGCAAGCTCGTATTATCCTTCCCTTTTGTAAAGCCACTGAGTCCTTTTTTAAGTCCTCTCCTCTCTTACGACGATTATCCCCTTTCGCTACGGCTGTTCTTAAAAATTTTATTTTTTGTCCTTGTTTTTCAATAAATTCTTGGGGCACTACGGTATCAGTATTGTGTGGCATCGGAGCGCCCGTCATGATTTGGAAACACTCTCCAATCACACAAACTCCTTCAGCCACCCTTCCGGCTAAAAGAACTCCTCGATTTTCTAAAGTTACAAGTCTCTCATCGCTATCAGAAATAATCGACCCATTAAATGCATATCCATCCATTGCTGCATTATCCTGATAAGGAACGTTAACCGGAGAAATAATGTCCCTAGCTAAAATTCGCCCAAGTGTGGATCTAAGACTTACCTTCTCGACGGCTAGAGATGTTAGGGATCCTCTTGCCATAGTATTAATGATATCTTGAGCCTCATCTACCCGAATAGAATCAGGATCATAACTCGATAGACAACTTATAACGTCCTCCAACGAAACAAGAGGATTAATATTTTTCATAGTAAACTCTCAGCTGGTCGAAATGAGATACTCGTCATAGCTCCCTCTAAAGTCATGAATTGAGCCATCATCATCAAGAATCCAAAGCCTGTTTGCAATAGAATTTACAAACTCCCGATCGTGCGACACCACGACAACGGTTCCATCATACTTTTCAATCGCCATTTGTAGTGACTCTATGGACTCCATATCAAGATGATTTGTAGGCTCATCTAAAACCAATACATTTGGTTTAAGTAACATTAGTTTGCCAAAGAACATCCTGTGCTTTTCACCGCCAGAAATCACGTTTACAGATTTTTTGACCTCTTCCCCTGAAAACAGCAACCGACCCAGAACTGACCTAACAGTTTGGTCATTATCGTCACTGGTTGTATACTTAGTAATCCAGTCTACTAACGACAAATTATTTTCAAATTCCGGATAAACATCCTGCCCCATAAAGCCTAATTCAACGTTTTCCGCATGTTTGCAAACCCCAGAATCTGGATCGAATCCTCCAGAGGCAGCCCCAACAATACAATTGACTAAAGTCGACTTACCAACACCGTTAGAACCCACTACCGCAACTCTCTCACCTGCCTCAACAATCGCTGAAAAACTATTTATTACATTTCTTTGTAAGCCATCAAAAGTTTTTGATACGCTTTGCAAATGAAAAGCTTGCTTATACAGGGGCTTTTTCTGTTCGAAACGAACATAGGGAGTCTGACGAGAAGACGGACGGACTTCAGTAGCCTCTGACTGAAGTTTATCAATCAATTTTCTTCTTGAAGTTGCCTGCCTTGCCTTAGACTTATTGGCTGCAAAACGTCTAACAAATTCCTGTAACTCTGAAATTCGATCTTTACTTCTTGCATTCTCTGCCATTGTTCTAGCCCGTGCCTCAGAAGACGCAAGCATGTAATCATCATAGTTTCCAGGATAAATTTTTATTTCTCCATAATCGAGATCAGCTATATGAGTGCATACAGAATTTAGAAAATGTCTATCATGAGAAATTATAATCATCGTGCAATTTCTTTCATCAAGCACAGTCTCTAACCACCCTATTGTTTGGATATCTAAGTTATTCGTAGGCTCGTCTAATAACAAAACATCGGGATCTGAGAATAAAGCTTGCGCAAGCAATACTCTAACTTTCCAACCTGGCGCAACCTCTTTCATTAATCCTTTATGAAGATTTTCCTTTATTCCCGCACCGCTGAGAAGTTCAGCTGCCCTAGCCTCTGAAGAATAACCTCCAAATTCAGCATATTTGGTCTCTAATTCTGCAGCCATAATATAATCCTCATCGGAAGCATCTGGGTTTGCATAGATATCGTCACGTTGGGTCATAGTATTCCACATTTCTCGGTGTCCCATCATCACAACATCTAATACCCTCTGGTTCTCGTAGGCAAATTGATCTTGACCAAGAGTTCCTAACCTTAAATTTTTTTCAAGATTAACTTCACCAGAGCTAGGTTCTGTTTCCCCTCCCAAAATTTTCATAAAAGTAGATTTGCCGCAACCATTTGCACCGATCAGACCATATCTATTTCCATCACCAAACTTCACAGTGACATTTTCAAATAATGGCTTCGAGCCGAACTGCATTGTAATATTCGAGGTCGAAATCATAATTTTTTTGTCCATATAAATGCATTTTCAAAGACTTGTAGCCAAGGAGAACTATCTCCTAAACTACTCCATCTCCGTGGCACCCAAGACAACTGTATGTTACGAAAACATCTTTCAGGGTGAGGCATCATGCTGGTAATTCTTCCATCTTTTGACGTAAACGCTGTTAATCCATTTGGCGAGCCATTCGGATTTTCGGGATAATTAGCAGCTGGGTTACCTTCCATATCCACAAAACGCATTGCTCCAGATACAGAGTTATCTGCATTTAAAGTTTCGGGAAATTTAAATCTCCCAAAAGCGTGTGCTACGGTTATCGGCATAATTGAGCCCGCCATCGATTTCAAAAAAATAGATTTTGTCGGTAATATCTCCACAATCGATTGCCTAGATTCGAATCTCCCCGATAAATTAACTTCGCATGATGGCCAAATCTCGGCTCCTGGTAAAATTTCATTTAGGGCGTTTAAAAATTGACATCCATTACAAACCCCCAAAACAAATTTTGTCTTATCTGAGAAAAAGTTCTTAAACTGACATTTTAAAAATTCATTAAAAAGAATTGATTTTGCCCAACCTTTCCCCGCACCTAAAACATCACCATACGAGAATCCACCACTTATTGCTAGTCCATCAAACTCAGTAAGACTTACTTTACTATCCAAAATGTCTGTCATATGCACATCCCAAACCTCAAAGCCTACATGTGAAAAAGCAGCAGCCATTTCAACTTGTCCATTAGTTCCTTGATTTCTAAGTACCGCAACCTTCGGCTTTGCGCTTGAAACTTTTTTTTCAATTTTAGGTTCCGGAGAAGTTTTAGATTTTCCTGCACCAACATCAGAATTAATTTCATAAAAACTACAATTAATAATTTTTTCTGGTGATTTTATAGAGGAGAATGATTTTTCCTCAGTTTCAACTATTTCGCTGTTGTCTCTTAAAAAAGCGATATCTTTAGATACTCCAAACCAAGCTTTTTGAAGTAACGACCTTGGTTTTTTAAGGATACATTTAGCATCTCTAAAAATATTGATCTCGTCTCTATTATTTAAAGTTCCAATTTCATAGACGTATTTTCCGAGTCCACAATCGCGGAATATGGATAAAAGTTCTTTTCTTGAACTTTTTGAAGTTTGAATAACTACCCCCAATTCCTCGTTAAACAGAGCACGCAAAGTTAATTCATTCCGACGAAAACCGACTTGTTCGGTCCTTATTTTAAAATCTCCCCAATCAGAAGCTACAGAGTCTATAGTCAACAAATCAAGGTTCACATTAATACCTACTCTACCGGCGAAAGCCATCTCGCAAAGCGTAGTAATAAGTCCACCATCAGATCGATCGTGATAAGCATAAATTAACTTTTTTTCAAAAAACTCAACATAACTATCAAATTTTTTTAGCAAATTCCTTTCAAACTCTCTGACTTCCTTCAAGGCTTTGTGAAAACTCTTTATCAAAGTAAGTGAGTCTAGATCTGGAGGGTCGTCATTAAAACTCTGCTGACAAATTGCATGAATCGAAGCGCCGAGTCTCGACTGTCCACCAGATAAATCTATAAAAACAAGTACGGAATCAACTACATCGCGTTCCAATTGTGGTGTCCAAACTTCTCGAGCATCATTTACCTTTGCAACTCCAGATAAATTTAAAGTTACTGGAGAAATTATGTCCTTACCATGCTGACCATATTTTGATGTCATTGACAAAGAATCCTTTCCCACAGGAATGGCCACTCCAAATTCCAGGCATATTTTCCTCAATGCATCAACTGCTTGGTAAAGTGCGCCCTCCTCGCTTTCAATACTGCATGCAGCCATCCAATTAGCGCAAAGTGTTACGTCAGACAGTGACTCAATTGGAGCAGCTAAAATATTCGTGAAGAGCTCACCAAATGACAGTCTAACTGAAGATGGCACATCTAAGATAGCAACGGGCGGTCTCTCGCCCAAGGCTAGCGCGAATCCAGAATAAGATTTAAAGTCTTTAAGTATCACTGAAACATTAGAAACTGGAGTCTGCCAAGGACCCACCATTTGATCGCGGGCTGTTAGTCCACCAACACTACGATCGGCTATAGTAACTAGAAAATTTTTCGATGCTACAGTTGGGTGAGCCAGAACCTGATCTAAAGCCGAGTCCAAATCAACTAACTCCTCTTCAAACTCTGGAAGTTTTTGCTGCAATTCTACTCTACTGATATGTCTTTCCAATTTCATTTTATGATCAAAAAGAAACGATAATGGCATGACAAGAGTATCTGCATACGACTTGTTAATATCGGAATTATTAGTCTTAAAGTCGATTTTTAATGACATATCCATAATTACCTTACCGACAATCGAATATGGACACTTTTCTCTTTCACAAAATTCAGAAAAAGTTTTTAAGTTTTTCTCCTTTAACCCAACAATATAACGCTCTTGGGCTTCATTACACCAAACCTCCATTGGTGACATTGAAGAATCGTTCACGGGAATTCTGTGAAAGTAAATTACGCCTCCAACCTTTGAATCATACAAAAGCTCTGGAATTGCATTAGCTAACCCACCCGCACCGACATCATGAATTGACTTGATTGGATTTTGCCGTGGAGAGTTAGCACAGGCACTAATAACTTCCTGTGCTCTCCTCTGCATTTCCGCGTTACCTCTTTGTACAGACTTAAAATCCAACTCATTATCATTCACCCCAGAAAACATTGACGAGGCCGCTCCGCCACCAACTCCTATTTTAAAACCCGGACCTCCAAGTATGACTATTAAATCATCCGGATCTAAGTTTTTTTTTCTCACATTAGTTTCGTGTATTAGTCCGATACCTCCAGCTAGCATAATTGGCTTATCATATCCCCAATTGAAATATTTTGTCGTTAATTCAAAGCTTCTAAAGTACCCACAAACTACTGGCCTTCCAAACTCATTATTAAAATCAGCACTGCCTAATGGTCCTCTTATCATAATTTCCAAGGGACTAGCTCTATTATTAAATCTACCGCCCTCAGAGTTAGCCTTCAGGCTGGACACAGTAAAACCAGCAAAGCCAGCAAGCGGTTTGGCCCCAACTCCCGTAGCTCCTTCATCCCTAATTTCCCCCCCAGAGCCCGTTGCAGCACCTGGGTAAGGTGAGATACCAGTTGGATGATTATGAGTTTCCGCTTTGAACACAAGGTGACAATTCATATTGTTTTCTGAAAATTTACCGAAAGTCTGCCCCTGGAAAGAATATACGTTAGCGTTGAAGCGCTGTAATACCGCGGCGTTATCTGTGTAAGCTACTAAAATATCGTCCGGATTTTTTTTATAAGTATTTTTTATCATATCGAATAATGTTTCATCTTTCTTCACACCATCAATATGAAAAACTGAATTAAAAATTTTATGCCTACAATGCTCAGAATTGACCTGAGAAAACATCATCAATTCAAGCTCTGTAAGCGGTCTATCAATGACCTCACAAAAGTTTTGCAAGTATTTGATGTCCTCTGCTGTTAAGGCTAGGCCAAGCCTAGTATTAGCGCTGGGTATCTCATGTCTTTTAAATTTAGAGAGATCATTTTTAACCTTTGTCTGATTTTTAAAATAACGATCTGGCTTCTCGTTTAGAAAAAATTCCTCCGTTAGGGGATCGCAAATTGAATGTTTAATAAATGTAAAAGCTTTATCTCGTACTTTCTTGGAAACAAACTGCGTTAAGAATGCTCCCTTTAATCTAATTCGATACAAAAACCCCTTCTCGAGGGCAGTTATTTCATTGATATTACAGCTCGAAATAATGTCCAGTGCCTTTGACGACCAAGGTGATTGTATCCCTCTCCTAGGAAAAACAAAAATGCCAATTTGCTTGCCGCTTAAAGCTGAAAAAAAATCATCAGTTATAAGAGATATTTCCTCCAGATCTAACAATTCTTTAAATTTGGAAATTGATGAGGCTTCGACATGCTCAATCTGATTTATTGTATTCACTGCATAGACTATTTCAACAGACTCTATTGTCAATTCTTCATTTTTTAATTTTTGCAATGCTAGACACTGCACTTCCTGCAACGATAACTTCGGACCCTGTAAAAAAGATATCATAGAATTAGCCTATTCTGCCGGCCAACATTTTTACACTCTTTCTGCACAAACCGGCTAGTGAGCTATCGTGAGTAACTATCACTAAAGTCGTACCGTTTGATTCTTGTAATTCGAAGAGCAAGTCTTTAACTAACATACCATTAAAATTGTCCAAGCTACCTGTAGGCTCATCTGCAAACAAAAAAATGGGTTTTATTGAAAATGCTCTAGCTAGCGCTACCCGCTGCTGCTCACCACCCGACAGGGTTTTCGGAAAATGGTTAATCCTGTTTTCTAACTTAACCTTAATAAGGTATTCTGTAGCAATTTCCCTCGCTTCGCCCACTCTCGCCAACTCCAACGGTAACATGACATTTTCCAAGGCAGTCAAATGGTTAACTAACTGAAATGACTGGAAAACAAAGCCCAGCTTTCCGTTCCTTTTTTTTGCTCGGTCTTCTTCATTTAAGCAAGATATATCTTCACCGAACCAAAAAACACTGCCGTGGGTGGGTAAATCTAAGCCAGCTAAAATTCCCAAAAGAGTAGATTTGCCACAACCTGATGGACCTAGAAGAGCGAGAGAACTTGCCTGCCGAAGCTCTAGGCTGATTTTTTCAAGAATATTCAGTTTATGAACACCATCATTTATTATCTTAGAGATATTATCTGCTTTGAGTGCGAAGTTTACATTAGCTTGAGTCATAGGTAGGGAATTTAAAGTTTTGTTTCAAATAAAGTAAGATATTGGAATGCGTAGTTTAATTCTTTTACTGTTAGTTTGCTCATCTTTTCAAAAAGTTCACGCCCTCCAGAAAATATTAATTTTTGGGGATAGCCTTTCATCAAGTTACGGAATTGAAAAAAAACTTGGTTGGGTTGAACTATTGCAGAAAAAATTGGCAAAGGAGAAACTGTCCTACGTTGTCATTAACAAAAGTATAGCAGGAGAAACTACGGCTGGCGGGCTCAGTAGACTTCCAATTAATTTGAAAAACCATAATCCTGATATAGTCATTCTTGAGCTGGGGGCTAACGATGGTTTAAGAGGACTACCCACTTCTGAAACAAAAAAAAATCTCAACAGTATGATAAGTATGATAAAAAGTTACCGTGCGAAATGCATCTTGATTGGTATCCAGATTCCCCCTAATTACGGGAAAAGGTATACCAAAAATTTCTTTAATATTTTTGGCAAGTTAGCGGATACCAATAAGGTGCTTCTCGTTCCTTTTATGTTCGAAGGGTTTGCAGCTGATAGGCTTTATTTCCTTGACGATAATATCCACCCCAATGATTTAGCCCAGCCTATTATTTTAAAAAACGTATGGTCAGTATTAAGCACAATTCTGAGCAAATAAATCAAGAGTGTTAGCATAGCTAGTAATTTAGATACAATAAAAAAAGAGTTTTCCATTAGTTGGTTTAACTTCTGTTTAGCAGCTTTACCCGGTGTTTTCGGAGGCGTTTGGGTCACACTGAGAACAGCTAATTTGTTGATGCCAATTGATTTTATAGAATGGGCTGTCCTCAATTCATCATTGGTTGTGGCCGGGGCTATCAGTCAATTAGGTCTTAAGCCCGGTTATATGCAAGAAGTTACTGATAAAGGCGAAAATAACCGATTTAGAGCATTATTTAGCTGCGTTATACTTTTATCCTTAACAGGACTTTCAGCAGGAATTTTGATTTTTATTATTTTTTACTTTCTGTTTAAGCAAGGACTGTGGACCAACTTGAGTGTACTTTTTTGGTTGCCGATTTACTGTATGTTTAATAACGTAATCGTTACGTTGCATACCGATTTACGTATTATGGGAAGAGCTAATTTAATCGCTAAACTTGCCCTAGCTCAGATCGTTGTGTTTCTCTTTTGTCTTGAATATCTCCTGCTTCTCAAGGTACACGCTGTAACCAGTTTTTTTTTGGCTGGAATTATATCTAACTTTTCAAATATTTTAGTGATGTTTTATGTTATTAAACCTAAATTTCAATCTTTATCGATTAGCAGTGCGTTTTTGAAAAAGGCGCTAAATCTTGGTAAAAATGTCGTTGGTTCGTTGCTATCGAGATATCTCAATGATTTTCTACTCGTAGGTACTTTTCGCTGGATATTAAATGAGTCTGAGGGAGGGCATTTCGGTATTGCGGTAAGGCTAATAGAGCCATTTATGGCTTTATACATAGGTGCATTCCAAATGGCCTGGGGCTCACAAATTTATAATTGGATAAAAATCTCAAAGAATGCTTTCGCAGCAAAATATATGTCTAATCACTCTTGGTTGATAGTAATTTTAGGTCTGCCAGTAAGCTTTTCCTTAGCGATATTGATTGTTTTTTATGCATTTCCAACCTTAAAAATCTTTGATGTTTTACCATTTTTTTTAATGCTCTTATCTCGAGCTTTTGCGTTTGGGCTTAGTTCTTCTATGGGCTATGGGCAAACAATAGTAAGAAGTTACGCTTATGGCTTTCGGTTAAACATTATAGAATTATTACTAACAATTCTATTAGTTCCATTAAGCGCCTATTTCTTAGGAGCTCAAATCTGTGCCCTGATAGCAACAGGCTTACCGTGGATCACTGTTTACTACTTAAGAAAAAATTCTTTAAGAGTTCAAGCTAATCTAAAAAAAACTGATGCATAATTATTTTCTAAATCCATCTATTGACAGTCGATTTATAGTCGCTGTAGTCCTCACCAAATAATTTTAATAAATCTTCTTCTTCAAACAAAATTTGATACTTCGTAATATAAAAGATAAAAAATGGCACTAAAACGATACTTGCCCAAGATCCAACATATAGACCAAATGCAACTTGTATTGAGGATAATCCTAAATACATCGGGTTTCTAGTAAAACGATATACTCCATCAGTGATAAGATAACTGGACTCGTCAGACTTAAACGGATTTATGGTCGTTTTAAATTTTTTAAATTTTAAAATTGCAGCTACTATTATGATCAAACCTTCAAATCCTACTAGCGTTCCAATCAAATGTTGCCCCCAAAAATCAAATCTTGGAATAAAAAAATTCATGAGGTAAATAATTACCAGAACTAATAGAGCAAGCAAAGGTGGGGGAATTTTATTTTTCAAAAAAATTATTTGCCGTTAGTTTACATTTATCATTTTACAATGTAATTAATCATAAACGATAAACTCTGTACAGTAATAAATAAGTTCAGCTGTATTTTTTAACTTCGAGCTTTTGTCTTAAAATTCAATCTTTCAATTAAGAATAGGTTTTTACAATGGGCAATATATAAAATGCAAAAACTTGAATTTGAGCTTAAAACATTTTCAATTCTAGAAAGTCTAGCAGCAACGGAAATTAATAATAATCCTGTATAAAAGATAATACATACAGAAAAACAAAAAATTGAATAAGTTAGTATCATTGTGGTTCCAAAGAATAAAAAAAGAAGAGCAGGATGTCGTCTACATAGGACTATGGAGAAATATAGGTAACATTATTCCTGCTCTCCTAAAACTTACTTCAATAAAAGCAAGAATCATGACAAAAATATCAGAGGAGAAAATTTAGGAATCTTTTTTTCAATCAAGTAATGTCAAATGAATAAGATGATGTAAAATTCCGATAATTTGGCAATCTTCCGTATGTGTTAAACGGTAATTACTTTATTTATTTAAACCTGCAGCCCAGAGGGAATAAACTAGAGTGTGATGAGAACCATCGCTTTTTTACGCCATACTAAATTTAGCTGAGACAACCCGTTAACGAACGATTTTAATCGTCCATTATCTGAGAGGGGCATTTTGGATGCAAATTTATGAAAACTGATGCCCAAAAGGCCACTGCAGGCCTGGATTTGATATTTTCAAGTCCATCTCAAAGGACAAGACAAACCTTTGAACTCATCTTCCCAAATAAAGATGATTCAGTAATCTACACTAAAATTCTTTATCTCGGGAATATGAAGATGATTTTGAGTATTCTAAGAAGTCTCGAGCCTCAAAGGAAAATGTACTGATTATTGGACATAATTCAGGAATTCAAGAAACAGTAGGCTCGCTTTCAAACTGAGTAATGCCTAAATTTTCAACTTGCGCAATAACAATTATATCCATAAACTGATTGGCAAAAAATTAATCAACAAACAAATTCTTTAGAGTTTTTTTTTAGCCAGGTGATTTTAGGTAAGTAAATAATAAAGTGTTTAGCTAATACAGAGGAATAAGCACACAATACTTTTATTTTTTCCGAGTAAATTTAGAATGGAACCCATATTTCACAACCTTTTTCGCTCGAACCATTATTACTCGACGTGATTTTTAAAATCTTTTTTTTGAATTAAACCATGTATCCCTTTTGTTTTATCAACTACTTGTGAAACTTCAAAAGAAGTAGCGGCAGACATACAGGCTAAAGCTGTTTGCTTGTCAATACCATACATCAGAGACAAAAAGTTGATTCCCTGCCTAACAGAGTTTTTCATTGCAACGTCTAAATCTTCATTTAGTCCTATGGGGATCCAATAATTCTTATTCTCAGCAAAAGGAAATTTTAAATTTAATCTAGATAATTTAATATCCGAATTTTTTTTAATAACCTCAATCTTAAATAGTGCTCTCAATGACTGTTCAAGTGCGGTGAGTGCAACCTCTCCATCTCCTTGAGCCATATGAGGATCTCCTGTATAGAACATAGCACCCGGAACCTGAACAGGAATATACAGAGTAGAACCTGCATACAATTCATTTATATCTAGGTTACCCCCGTGTCTGCCTGGAGGGACAGAATGGACAGGAAGTGAAGAATTTTTTGCGACACCTATAATTCCCATAAATGGTCTAGCATCAAAATTGATTCTTCGTCCCGAGGGGTCGTCTATATATGCACTAAGTTTATTATCCTGCAACAGGGTCCTTGAAAAGATAGATATATTTTTAAAATCGCCCTTCACATTTGGATTTGGTTTTGGTCCCATTGGAAACTCACCAGGTAACGCCCCTTTTCCGTGCCTGTTTGAAATTATTCCATACGGCACTCTTGGGACAATTTCAACAATCTTAACCTGCAATATATCTCCGGGCATTGCCCCCGTAATTTCAATCGGACCCACAACAAAGTGTGGGCCATCTTTATGAAAATCATGACTCAGCCCAGATCTGGCAACAGTCACTACGTCTTTTAAAACTTGCTCTTTCATAACTCCAAAAGAAGAAAAATATTTTATTGGGTCTCTTCCTTGATCTTCAAGCATTCCCTCGTGAGATATTGAATCAACAACGAGGTATGATCCTGGCTGTAATTTCGCTACAGGTTTGTCATTCAAATTAGGCAGATAGCCCCACTTTACAGTTTTGGTAGTTGCTGGAACGTAGAGGATTCTATTTTTAATTTGAAATTCATCAAATTTTAAAAGTTCTATCTTGTCAGATTTTGGCTGTAATATTTGCAATCTTTCTTTTTCATAATAGCAACCCGTCGTGAAACTAATAGTTAAAATTATAAAAATCAATAAGTAAAGTTTTTTCATTATTCTCTAAATAATTAATAATATGGTTTATCTCTGGGAAATTTATACAGGAGAATCGCCGCCTCCCTCTTATCTTTTATCTTTTATCTTTTATCACAGAATAATGCTCCAGTAAGACGTTTGAAATGACAACTACACTATCTGTTACCCCGCTACCCTTTAATTCATGCTACACAGTTTATGACTCACCAACTTATTACAACTGAATTTTATCAACATTCTCGACTGCTTGACTATTTTACTGGCGGAGAGTGAGAGATTCGAACTCTCGGAGGAGTTGCCCCCTCGCTGGTTTTCAAGACCAGTGCATTAGACCACTCTGCCAACTCTCCGAACTTTATAAAAAAAATACGCTTTTTCCCATAAAGGAATTTTGCAGTAGTATATATTGATTTAATTTGATCATCTTGAATACGCGTCACTCAGTGAGTCATATTGTAAAATAAAGTGTTATCTACGTTCCCCCAGAACCGAATAATGTCGTATTATTCCTTCCTGCCCCAGTGACTTGTAAAGTCTCACAATAAACAAACCTTTTTCCCTCACTTCGTCCCTAGATGCCTGAATCTCTGGCGAGTGGGACAGGAAAATTAGTGTAAGAGCGCTAAATAGCAGCAGGAAAAGAAAAATTCGACGAATGTAATAAATTTTAGTCTCCTTATTGTGAGTTTAAACTGGCTAGGTTACTTTTTTTCTGTATCGGGTTTCTCTGTAATTTTTTTTCTTTTAGGGATAACGGAATTGGGACCTTCAATGACCGATTTAACCAAGTCGCCGATGCGTGAAGTCTCTTCTCTTATTTTATTCTCCCGAGACTTGTTATGGTCAGACAAATCTGTAATCGGTTTCACTTTTTTTTTCTTTCAATCAAATAGTTCTCAATATTAACACGTCTATATTCTAATCCATTTTGGTTGAAATTTTTTTTCTATTAACCTACTTACCCAAAATGCAAAAGCCAAAGTCTTGGCATCACTTATTATATTCTTTTCCACCAAATCCAAGTAGTCGTTAACTCGCATCTCTATCAATTCTATGCATTCACCAGACTCTGTATTTTGTATGCTTTTTTTTTCTAATCCTTTGGCAAAATATAAATGTATTAGTTCAGTGGAATAAGATGATACGGGATAAAATTTACCTAAATAACACCAATGAGAAGCTCTATACCCAGTCTCTTCCAATAACTCTCTTCTAACAGCAAATCCATGACTTTCACCCGGGTCAATTTTTCCAGCAGGAACCTCAAGAAGACTTTGATTTACTGGATAACGCCACTGCCTCTCTAATAAAATAGTTTCATCATTTAGAAATGGCAAAACAGCAGCAGCACCAGGGTGAATAATGTATTCTCTTCCACAAATGTGGTTATCAGATGCCTTCACGACATCTTTCATTAAATTAAAAAAAAATCCACGATAGACTTCTTTGCCCTCGACCCTTACCTCATTCAATCTCTTACCATCATCATCAGGCAATGGCTTTGGCCTTAAGTCAGGTGAAAGCAATTTGTTCTTTTTAACCACCAAAACTTCTTTCCACTACGTCAGTACAGAACTCTAGTAGTGCCCCAGGAAATATTCCAAGCAACAACACTAATGTTCCATTAACTGAAAGACAAGAGAGTCCAACCTGACTAAATTTACCCGAGTTGCCGCGCACACCCTCAGAATTATTGACTCCATCAAAGACCACAATTTTGACAATCCTTAAATAATAAAAAGCCCCGACTACCGAGGCTAAAATGGCAATTATAGCCACAGAAATATAACCGGCTTCAAGTAATGACTGCAAGATCACAAATTTTGCATAAAATCCTATAGTAGGAGGAATACCAGCGAGCGAGAACATAAAAATCACCATGCACCAGGCCATCAGTGGACTAACACTCATAACACCACTTAAATCCGAGATATCATCTCGTTCTAAATTTCCCTTATGAAACATAAGCAAAACGCCAAAGCAGCCAAGCACTGAAAACGCATACGTGATAGCATAAAAGAAGACATTGCCATATGCGTTAGAGGGGAAATTAAAAGAATTAGTCAAATCGCCCGACGCAATTCCAGAAACTATAAATCCAACATGTCCTATAGTTGAATATGCCATCATTCGTTTAATACTTGATTGTGCTACAGCAACAAAATTACCGATTACTAAGGAGAGAGCAGCTAAAATTAAAAACATCTTCTGCCAATCAACGGCAAGGCTTGGTAAACCGTCAACCAGCAGTCTAACGATCATACCAACAGCAGCTATTTTTGGTGCTGAACTAATTAGCAAAGTAGTAGATAAAGAAGAGCCCTGATAGACATCTGGCACCCACATATGAAATGGTACTGCGCCGAGCTTAAAAGCGAGACCTGCCATGATAAAAACGAGACTGAAAATAATTAAAATCTTATCTTGTTCGTTACTCAATAAAGTATCGAATATAGCGATCACTTCCAAATTTCCAGTAGCTCCGTATAACATCGACATACCATACAATAAAAATCCCGAAGCTAAGGCGGCTAAAACAAAATATTTCATTGCAGCCTCAACTGAGCGGCTATCATCTCTATTTAATGCCACAAGAGCAATTAACGAGAGTGACAGCAACTCAATACCCATATAAATGATTAATAGGTGATATGCAGACACCATAACAAATTGCCCCAACAAACCAAATAAAACTAGCAGCGTAAATTCACCAATTGGAATTTTCATTTGTTCAAGATAAGAGGCCGAATATAATAATAGTAATGCTATAACCAAAAGACATGAGCCCTTTAGAAAATAAGACAGCGAGTCAGCCATATACATACTATTTAAGACAAGTTCTTTTTCAACAGAAAAACTTTTTGAAAAAAGAAAAATCGAAAAAACGACTAAAACTAATATTAGAATGCTGTTAAGAATCTTCTTGCGTTTCTCATTAATGAATAAAGTGGCAAATAAATAGACCAAAATGATACTAAACAATATTATTTCTGGGTAGGCATGAGTGACCTTCAGACTCGAAAAACTATTCATGTCACTCTAATTGGTAGACTTAAAGGTGAGCCAAAGGAAATAAGTTTTCCCTCGTTCACATGGATAAGAAGATTCTCAATTGATAAATTCATATAGGAGGTGAGCAAATCTGGTTTTATACCTAAAACTAATACTAAAATAGCGAATATAAAAAGCAAAATAAACTCTCTCTTATTAACATCTTGAAGCTGAGCGACGGAATCAGATAACACTGGACCAAAAATCAATTTCTTGACCAGGAGTAGGGAATAGGCTGCTCCCAAAATTAATGTTAAAGCGGCAAAAAAACCAATGAAAAAGTTTTTTTCAATGGCCGACAATATTACAAAAAATTCACCCACAAAACCGCTTGTTGCGGGTAGACCACAATTAGCCATTGCAAAAAAAACAAAAAAAGCTGAAAAAATCGGCATCGTCGTAGCTAACCCTCCATAATCAGTAATCTCTCTGGAGTGGAGCCGATCGTATAAAACACCAATACAGAAAAACAAGGCTCCTGAAATAAAACCATGGGAAATCATCTGAAAAATACTTCCATGAAAACCTAAGGACGAGAAAAGGAAAATACCTAATGTAACAAAACCCATATGAGCAACTGAAGAGTAAGCAATTAATTTTTTCATATCATTTTGAATAAGTGCTACCAAAGCTATATAGCTTATCGCTGTTAGCGAGAGTAAAATTATAGCGAATGAAAAATAGTTTGAAGCATCTGGAACTATTGGTAACGATAAACGTAGGAACCCATAACCACCCAACTTCAACATTACTGCAGCTAAAACAATTGAACCACCGGTAGGAGCTTCAACGTGAGCATCCGGAAGCCATGTGTGCACAGGCCACATTGGTATTTTCACGGCAAATGCAAAGAAAAAAGCAATGAAAATTACAATTTGAATAGTTAAATCTAGAGGCAATGCATACCAATCAGGCAAAGAGAAAGATCCCGAGACTGAATATAAATAAATTATGGCGAGTAAAGCTAATAAAGATCCTAACAACGTGTAAAGAAAAAACTTGAATCCGGCATAAACCTTTCTCGGGCCTCCCCATACACCGATAATGAGATACATGGGTAGCAGTGTTGCTTCAAAAAATACATAGAATAACAACCCATCTAAAGCGGAAAAAACGCCCACCATAAGTCCGGACAAGACTAAAAAACTGCCCATGTATAGTCCAACATTACTTTTTACTACTTCCAAACCCGCACAAACAACCAATAGTGTAATTAAACCCGTAAGGGGAAGGAAGAAGATAGAAATTCCATCAACACCCAGAAAATACTGAGCATTTAACGTTTTTAACCATGAAAGTTGCTCAACGAGCTGAAAACTCTCATCATATTTGTCAAAAACAATAACCGGAATCAATGTGCAAATGAATGAAAGAAAAGCAAACAAAACTGCACTTTTCTTTAACACCTTGTGAATATGGTGAGAATTGAGATTATCGAGAACGAATAAGAAAATCCCACTTATTATTGGAAACCATATCGCTAGCGACAAAAAGGGAAAGGCACTGAGGGAAATCATTATCTAATATCTAACCACTCGGAGAAGGAATAAACCACCAGAAAAACATTACCACGGAAATTATCATCACAATTGCATAATGAAATAAAAATCCCGATTGGAAAACTCTCATAAAATTAGCAGCCCTGTTAGCAATAAAGGCTGTGCCATTTACTAGAATACCATCAATAAATAATATCTCACTATACTTGAAAAACTTTCTTCCTAAATTTAAGGCTCCCTTAGCAAAGAAATACTCATTAAATTTGTCTAAGAAATATTTCTCCTTCAAAACCATCATGATAAAAGGAAACTTAGAAGAAAACCTAGTGCCAAAATTTGGCAAGAGGAAACTAAATATATATGCAAATAAAAACCCAGCAAATCCAAAGAAAAAAGGTTTAGACAAAAATCCATTCATAGCGAAACTAATACTATCATTGATCGCCATAACTCCAGAATCAAGTATAACTTTTCCTGCCAAAACGAATATCTCATCCCGTAAAATATCATTATTTAGAAACGGAGAAAATAATAAACTACCAATCAGTATTGACGGTATTGCTAGCAAAACAAGTGGTAGCAAGACTATTAAATTTGATTCTTTAGGCTTAAATTTTTCGACGTCAAATTTTGGAGTTCCGTGGAATACAACAAGTAGCAAACGGAAACTATAGAAAGCAGTAATGAACACACCGATATTCAACACCCAATATATATATGTAGATATCCATGATTCATTATTTTTAACTGCCTCAATAATTAAATCCTTAGAGTAAAACCCAGAAAAAAAAGGCATACCGGCGAGAGACAAACAACCTATGAATGTCAAAAACCAAGTGACAGGCATATATTTAATTAATCCCCCCATTTTTCTGATATCTTGCTCATGATGCATGCCAATTATTACTGAACCTGCAGCAAGAAATAGTAGAGCTTTAAAAAAAGCATGTGTGACTAAATGAAATATTGCAAATGAATAAGCACTCGCACCCAAAGCAACGGTCATGTAGCCGAGCTGCGATAGCGTAGAGTAAGCTACGATTTTTTTTATATCATTTTGCATCATCCCAAGAATGCCCATGAAAAAAGCTGTAATTGACCCTATCATCAGAATGAACATTAATGCTACTTCGGAAAATTCAAATATAGGAGACAATCTAGCTACCATGAATATTCCAGCTGTAACCATAGTTGCAGCATGTATTAAAGCAGATATAGGAGTGGGACCTTCCATCGAGTCTGGCAGCCAAACATGAAGAGGAAATTGAGCAGACTTTCCCATCGCACCAATAAAAAGACAAATACAGGTTATAGCAAGCAAGGGAATGGAAAACCCTTCATTAATCGTATAAAACTCGCCAGCTAAGCTAGGAACAAACTCGAACACTTCCCTATAGTTTAAAGAACCGCAATAAACTACGATCAAACCTATTCCTAAAAGGAATCCTAAATCTCCGATTCTATTGACTAAAAAGGCTTTTAAATTAGCATATATTGCAGATTCTTTTTTATACCAAAACCCAATTAACAAATACGATACTAAACCAACCGCTTCCCAACCAAAAAATAACTGCAAAAAATTATTACTCATTACTAACATGAGCATTGCAAAAGTAAAAAGCGATATGTAAGAAAAAAATCTCCTATATCCAGCATCATTCTTCATATACTCGATCGTATAAATATGCACCATCAAAGAAACAAAAGTTACAACGCACATCATTATTGCCGAGAGTCTATCAATTAGAAAACCAATTTCAAATTTTAAATTCCCTATTTCCGCCCACTCGAACAGAGTATATTCATAAATACTTCCGTGATATACGTCTACGAGGATACTAAAAGATAAGAAAGTAGAAATAGCCAGAAAAACAATAGCAACTCTATGACAAAGTTTCAAAGTAATTAAATTGCCGAAACACCCACTGAAAACTGCACTTACGAGAGGTAAGATTGGAATCAAAAGATGATCAATAATCACAATGTTATCCTTTTAATTGGTCCAGCTCATCAACTCGAATGGTTCTTAAATTTCTAAAAAGTACAACTAATATCGCTAGCCCAATCGCCGCCTCTGCGGCTGCAACGGTCAAAATGAAGAAAACAAAAATTTGACCACTTAGATCCCCTAAATAGTAAGACAATGCAACAAAATTTAAGTTAACAGACAACAACATTAACTCAACCGACATCAACAAGACAATCAAATTTTTTCTATTCAAAAAAATTCCCAAAACAGAAATCGCAAAAAGTAAAGAACCTAGTATTAAAAAATTAGCGAGTGTCATGTAAAGATTAATGCCTAAAGATTTTTCTTCAACTCAGCTGAGTCATACATCCTCACCCTACTTACAGGCTTAGCCTTTATCTGTTTATCAGCGTCCTGTCCCTTTACATCCTTACGACTTCGTAAGGTTAAAGCAATTGCAGAAACCATAGCTAAAAGCAACAAGACAGCAGAAATCTGAAATGGAAAAAAGTATTCTGTATAAATCAACATGCCCAATTGGTAAGTATTGTCAGAAACATTTGGATATTGAACTTCTCGATTGATACTTCCAAAACTGTGAATGATGACCGCGGTCATTTCAAAAATAATAAGAAGCCCGACCGGAACAGCAACACCTAAATTTGCCCAGAAGCCCTTCCTCATCTCAGAAATATCTAATCGCGCCATCATTATGACAAACAAAAAAAGAACCATCACCGCTCCGACATAGACTAAAACTAGTGTGATTGCCAGAAATTCAGCGCTCAATAAAATCCATAAAGCTGAGGCCGAAAAAAAAGAAAGGATCAAAAATAAGGCAGCATGAACGGGGTTAGCTACTGTTACCACCCTGAGCGCAGATACTAGTAGTATTATTCCAAAACTGTAAAATAATAAATCCGCAAACTCAATGTTATCTATACTCAGCATCTTTCTTCCTGTCACTAGCTATTGTAGCTTCATATTTGTCGCCAATGGCTAGTAACATTTCCTTGGTAAAATAAAGGTCGCCTCGTTTTTCACCATGATACTCATGAATGTTGGTTTCTACTATTGAATCCACCGGACAACTTTCTTCACAAAAACCGCAAAAAATACACTTCGTTAAATCAATATCATATCTGGTTGTTCGTCTAGTTTTATCCTCTCTCTCCTCAGTCTCAATCGAAATTGCTAACGCTGGACAAACTGCCTCACACAGTTTACAACCAATGCATCGCTCCTCACCATTAGGATATCGCCTCAGAGCATGCAAACCTCTGAACCTAGGGGATAGCGGGGTTTTTTCCTCTGGATACTGAATCGTAACTTTCTTCCTAAAAAAATTTTTAAACGTGATGGACATTCCCTTTAAAAGTTCGAAAAGTAAAAAAGACCTCAAAAACTCCTTAAACCAAATCATTAGCCACCTCCAATCAATTCCAAACAGTAAAAGGACTTTTAATCCAAATTGCAACAATCACTAACCAAAAAAGGGTTACAGGTATAAAAATTTTCCAACCCAGCCGCATTATTTGATCATAACGGTATCTAGGGAAGGAAGCACGAAACCATATAAATAAAGTAAAGAAAAAAAATGTTTTGATGCCCAACCAGATCCAACCCGGTATGAAACTTAAAGGCTCTAATGGGGCATCCCAGCCACCAAAAAACATAATCGAAGCTAATACCGAGATCAGTATCATATTTGCATATTCTGCGAGAAAAAATACGGCAAACGCCATACCAGAATATTCCACCATATGACCTGCAACAATCTCTGATTCACCTTCTACAACATCAAATGGATGTCGGTTTGTTTCAGCAACGCCAGAGATGAAATAAACGACTAAAATTGGTAACAAGGGAAGCCAATTCCAGGACAAAAGATTCAATCCCATATCTGCAAAAAAACCTTCTTGTTGAACCAAAACTATTTCAGAAAAATTGAGACTTCCCGAAACCATTAAAACAACGACTAGGGCAAATCCAATAGCGAGCTCGTAAGATACCATTTGCGCAGTTGCTCTCATAGCAGCCAAAAATGCATATTTAGAATTAGATGCCCAACCAGCCAAAATGACTCCGTAAACCTCTAAAGAGGTAATCGCCAGCAAAAAAAGAAGACCTGCATTAATATCTGACAGCACCACTTCTGGACCAAATGGAATAACTGCCCAGGCCGCCAGAGACGGTGCTATTGTCATCACAGGAGCTAATATATAAAGAAAAGAGTTAGCACTCGAGGGAACAATTATTTCCTTAGACAATAATTTTATCGAATCAGCTATGGGTTGCAGAAGCCCAAACGGTCCAACCCTATTGGGGCCCATTCGGCCATGCATCCAACCAATGAGTTTCCTCTCGTATAGAGTTGCGTAAGCAACAAAAAAAAGTATAGGAATGACTATAGATATGATTTTCACAAGGGTCCACACCACAAACCAAAATGGACCGAACAAGGATCCACCAAATTCATCTAAAGCTGAAAATAACCTTTCCACCTTTTAGCAACTAAGTTTCATATCTGAAACTAGCCCTTGAACATTTGAAAACTTTAGATTACCGGCTGCAATAGCGATAACACCTTTGGCAACACTTTCTGATTGAACACACTTACAACAAAAGCTTGGACGAGAATCAGAGAAAGCAAACTCGACTAAATCACCATCAACAACTCCGAACTTTTCAAGATCAAAACTATTAAGGTAAGCTTTTGGAGATTCACTCTGCCGAGTTTTTTGCAAAGAAACAGCTCTTCTCACTACCACATCTGAAGAGTAAATTGGGTAATAAGCAAAAGTTTCCAACCCACTGTGCGAACCGTCAATTTTTAAATTGTGCTCCAAGTGTAACTTGTTTGAGTACTTAACGGGGTCTAGTCTTAACCTCTTCTCGGTCAAAGCCTCCGGTAAAAGTTTTTCTTTAACTTCTTCCAAAGTATCAAAGTTAAACCCGTCTAGATCCAAGACACTTCCTAAAACTCTCAAGACTTTCCATGCAGCCCTAACTTCTCCAGGAGGAGTTACAGCTTGATTGGAATGTTGTAATCGCCCCTCAATATTAATGTAGCTTCCCTCCGTCTCCGTGAAAGCAGCAACTGGGAGCATCACATCAGCAACCTCTTCAACCGCAGATCGGAAACTGGTTAAGGCAATTACTCCGGAAGCTTCTTTCAAAACTTCAGATCGTCTTACATCAAGAAAGTCAGAACGAACATCCACATTCATTAAAACGAAAGCAGAACTAGGATTGCTGAACATTTTACATGCATTAAGTCCACCATCTCGTGGAAAAAATTTTGCGAAGTGCGCTCCAACAAAATTTCCTCCCGGCGGTAGAAACCCGATCTTGCAACCAATTAAATCACGAATTTTCAAACATTGCCTAATTAATAATGATGCATTATTACTGAAAAAAACTGCCGGCCCTAACAATAATAAAAATTGCTTTTTCTCTACGCAATTTCTCAATTCCTTAATGATTTTGCTGAACTCTTCGCCATGATACCCGGCTGAAGATCTGTCAGTATCTTTAACATCTGGATCAAGATGCATTATTAAGTCAGATAGAAACTTTGGCCATTCCGAGGGTGGTAATATACTAGTCTGCCTTTCCTCAAAAAAGAGATCTTGCTTAAAAGCTGTCAACTGAGAAAACTTAAGTCCAAATTTATTTACCCCAACTCTCAACCTTTTGGCTAACAAGGGGCTGTCGTCTCTTAATCTGCAGCCTACAGCGAATACACCATCTAGCTGTTCTAAGTCTTGAATGTCAACACCCAACGAAATTGTGCCCGATAATCCCACATCGAATATCGGATCTGCAAGCCAAGGCCGAAAATCTAGGTTGTCACTCCCAAGTTCTCTAACTAAACGAGCAAGCAAAGCTAACTCTTCAGTGGAGGAAATTGCGGAGCTTAACGCTCGAAGTCCATTGCCGCCATGATTTTGTAAATTGTCCTTTATAATATCAGCGGATTTCTTAATTGCGGTTGACCAATCTGAAACACGCCAGTTTCCCGATTCATCTTTAACCATTGGTTCTAATAATCGGTCACTCGAATTTAATGCCTCATAAGAAAAACGGTCCCTATCAGAAATCCAACACTCATTTATCAATTCATTCTCATGAGGAACGACTCGCCGAACGATTTCGTCTTTAGCCTGAACTATAATATTAGTGCCAATGCAATCGTGAGGACTGATTGCCTTGACACGATCCAGCTCCCAAGTGCGCGCAGTATATCGAAATGGTTTGCTGGTAAGGGCACCTACTGGGCATATGTCAATCATATTCCCTGACAATTCACTCTCAACCGCATCACCTAAATAGGTCATGATTTCCGCATGTTCACCCCTACCAGGCATTCCAAGCTCCTTAATACCTGCCAATTCCTCTCCGAATCTAACACACCTGGTGCAGTGTATACATCGGGACATTTCTTCGGCGGAAATTAATGGCCCCATATTCTTATGGAAAACAACTCTTTTTTCTTCGTCAAATCGGGAGTTTGAACCTCCATAACCGACAGCTAAATCTTGTAATTGACATTCACCACCCTGATCACAAATAGGGCAGTCTAATGGATGATTGATTAACAACATTTCCATAACACCCTTCTGAGCATCTTTAGCAAACTCAGAGTTCGTGTAGACTTTCATTCCTGTAGTAGCTGGAGTTGCACACGCCGGTAGGGGCTTACGTGACTTTTCAACTTCTACTAAGCACATCCTGCAATTTGCAGCTATTGATAATTTGTTATGGTAACAAAAATGAGGGATAAAAATTCCCGCCTGCTCAGCAGCCTCCATAACAGTGGAGCCCTCAGGCACCTGAATATTGTTATTGTCAATCGAAAGTTCAATCATATCGTAATACCTAGAATCCTAATCTTACCGCTGGTCATCATTGACTATACTTGTCTTGTGTTGAACATAATGGACGAACTCTTCCTTAAAATGCTTAATGAAGGCTCTTACCGGCATTGCTGCTGCATCGCCAAGCGCACAAATTGTTCTTCCTTGTATTTTATCCGAGAGGTCCAATAATTTTTCAATGTCACTCATTGACCCTTCCCCCTCTTGTATACGTTTGACTATTCTCCAAAGCCAGCCTGTTCCCTCTCTGCATGGAGTACACTGGCCACAAGATTCTTCATAATAAAAGTAGGATAAGCGCAGAAGCGACTTAACCATGCACCTTGTTTCATCCATAATAATTACCGCACCAGATCCGAGCATCGACCCAGCCTTCGCTATAGCATCGTAACTCATATCAGTTTCTAACATTATCTCTGCGGGTAACACCGGCATGGAGGAACCTCCGGGTATTACAGCTTTGAGTTTTCTGCCAAAACGAACTCCGCCAGCCAGCTCTAATAATTTTTTAAATGGTGTTCCAAGAGGTATCTCGTAATTACCAGGAAATTCAACATCACCTGACACAGAAAAAATCTTTGTGCCACCATTATTCGGAACTCCAGTTTTATGATAATTTTCGCCACCATTTCTAATTATCCAAGGCACCGCCGCAAAAGTTTCAGTGTTATTTATTGTTGTTGGCTTGCCATAGAGGCCATAACTCGCAGGAAAAGGTGGTTTAAAACGAGGCTGACCTTTTTTACCCTCAATGGATTCTAATAAAGCCGTTTCTTCACCGCAGATATAAGCACCGTAATTGTGACAAGCAAACAACTCAAAATCAAAATCTGTGCCCAGAATTTTTTTACCAATTAATCCAGCTTCTCTAGCCTGTTTCAAGGCTTCTTCGAACCTTTCATAAACCTCCCAAATTTCACCATGGATATAGTTATAACCAGTACTAATGCCCATAGCGTAAGCAGCAAGTGTCATCCCTTCGATAAGAATATGAGGGTTGTAACGAAGAATATCTCTATCTTTAAAGGTTCCCGGCTCTCCCTCATCTGAATTGCAAACTAAATACTTCTGCATTGGAAGTTTTGCCGGCATAAAGCCCCACTTTAGTCCTGTTGGAAAACCAGCACCTCCCCTCCCTCTCAAGGCAGAGTCTTTAATTTCAGCGATGACGGTCTCTGGCGTATAACCGCCGCTACCTCCGTCTTTTCCTAAAACTTTCTTTAAAGCGCTATATCCTCCCCTTTTGATGTAACCTTCCAAATCCCAGGTATCCGGGGTTAGGTCTGCCAGGATTTGCGGGTTGATGTGTCTTCCATGAAAACAAGTATCAATTACAACTGATTCAATTGCACCCATTCAAATATTCCCCTTTTTATTTCCGTCTTCTCTCAAATTTTCCAATAGAGCTTTAATTTTGCTATCGTTCATCCAACTGTGCATTTTATCATTATTGACAATTACAACAGGAGCATCTGCACAAGCTCCGAAACATTCCCCTTCGTGAACACTAAACAAACCATCAGGGGTAATTTCATTAGCTTTTACGCCCAATATATTTTTGAATATATCAACCGATTTATTCGCATTTCTTAATGCACAGGGAAGATTTGTACAAATGACCAACTTGTATTTAGCAGGAGGTTTTGAATTAAACATATTATAAAATCTAGCTACTTCTCTAACTGATATGGGAGCTAAATCTAAGTAATTTGCGATTTCTTTCTCTATCTCTGCTGATATGTAGCCAAACTCTCTTTGAGCTATTGCAAGCGAGGCAATCACAGCAGACTTTTTTTGGTCATCAGGATACTTGGCTAATTCTCGATCTATTAAATCATAAGCCTTATCACTTAATATTTTTGGGTGTGATTGTGTTTTCATTAGCGATCAATTTCTCCAAAAACTATGTCCTGAGTTCCTATAATAGTTACAACATCCGCTATCATGTGTCCTTTGCTCATTTCGTTTAATCCCTGAAGATGCGCAAATCCAGGGGCCCTAATTTTCATACGATAAGGTTTATTTGCACCATCTGAAACTAAATAAATTCCGAACTCTCCCTTCGGATGTTCTACGGCCGAATAGACTTCGCCCCTTGGGACATGAAAACCTTCGGTGAAAAGTTTAAAATGGTGGATCAGCTCCTCCATGCTCGATTTCATCTCAACTCTTGAGGGAGGAGCTACCTTATGATTATCTACAATTACGGGCCCAGGATTTTCTCTAAGCCAATGAATACACTGAGAAATAATTTTGTTACTCTCCCTCAATTCTGCCATCCTGACTAAGTAACGATCGTAGCAATCACCCTCTTTACCGACGGCAATCTTGAAGTCCAACGAATCATAGACCTCATAAGGTTGATTTACTCTAAGATCCCAAGCCACCCCCGACCCACGTAACATCGGGCCGGTAAAGCCAAGTGCCCTGGCCCTATCAGGATCAACAACTCCGATCCCTACTAACCTCTGTTTCCAAATTCGATTATCCGTTAGCAATGTTTCATATTCATCGACACAAGAAGGAAACCTTTTTGTAAAGTCCTCCAGAAAGTCAAGAAGGCTTCCCTCCCTGTTACTGTTTAAGCTATTCAAGGAGGACTTACTCCTCACTTTACTTTCTGAATATCGAGGCATGCTGTCGGGCAGGTCACGGTAAACACCTCCTGGCCTGTAGTACGCAGCGTGCAATCTCGCGCCCGAAACGGCCTCATAAGTATCCATTAAATCTTCTCGTTCCCTAAAAGCATAGAGAAACGCAGCCATCGCCCCAACATCAAGTGCATGCGCGCCTAACCACAATAAATGATTTAAAATTCGCGTAACTTCATCAAACATTACTCGAATATACTGTGCCCTGATAGGAGGCTCAATACCAATCAACTTTTCTATAGCCAAAACGTAAGCATGCTCATTACACATCATTGATACGTAATCCAGTCTATCCATGTAAGGAAGGGTTTGAAGGAAAGTGCGAGTTTCTGCTAATTTTTCTGTACCTCGATGAAGTAAACCTATATGAGGGTCAGCATTTTGGACCACCTCACCATCCAACTCAAGAATTAATCTTAAGACACCATGAGCCGCTGGATGCTGAGGTCCAAAATTCAGGCTGTAATTTTTAATCTCTGCCATTGCTCACTCCTTACCGTAATTCCTCTCACGCGTAATTCTCGGCACTATTTCACGCGGTTCAATGGATACCGGCTGATATACAACTCTTTTCTCACTAGGATCGTACCTAACTTCTACATTACCGGAAATTGGAAAATCTTTTCGAAAAGGGTGCCCCACAAAACCATAATCCGTAAGTATCCTTCTCAAATCAGAATTACCATCAAAGAAAATACCGAATAAATCAAACGCTTCCCGTTCATACCACTGCGCGCACGGCCATAAGCTGGTAATGCTGGCGATCTGAGGAGAAACAGAGCTTTCACAATGAAGTTTTACTCTTACTCTATGGTTTAATTGAGTAGATAAAAAATGATAAACAACACCAAATCTCTTATTTTTGCTGTCATGCTCCTCTAGTAATGAATAGTCAATTCCGCAAAGGTCAACTAGAGTATCGAATTTCAGATCCTTGTCATCTCTCAAAATCTCAAAATTTTTCAATACTGATCCGGTTCCAAGGGTGACAGTCAGTTCTTGAAACTCAAATTTTTGGTTAATGATCTCACCTGCAAATTTGCTCTCTAATACCATCTGAAGCTCGCTTCCAGCTTTAGCTAACTTTTTCAACTTTTTGCACTCCAAAGCGCCATTAACCACGGTAGATCGTTTTTGACATTCTGATTTTAGTTTGTAACTGCATTATGCCGTAAATCAAAGCCTCCGCTGTTGGAGGACAGCCCGGAACGTAGACATCAACAGGCACAATCCGATCACACCCTCGAACTACAGAGTAAGAGTAGTGATAATATCCTCCTCCGTTAGCACAAGATCCCATCGATATTACCCATTTAGGATCGGGCATTTGATCGTATACTTTTCGCAAAGCTGGAGCCATTTTATTACAAAGAGTTCCGGCTACTATCATCAAGTCAGACTGCCTCGGACTAGGTCGGAATACAACCCCAAATCTATCTAAATCATACCGAGCTGCACCAGCGTGCATCATTTCCACTGCACAACAGGCTAGCCCGAAAGTCATAGGCCACATTGATCCAGATCTAGTCCAGTTAAGAACTTGCTCTAAATTGGTGGTTATAAAACCATCTTTTTGCAAGTTCGGTGAATCCACTGCATTTATCTCTTCCAAAATACTACTCCCAATCAAGTGCCCCTTTTGCCCACTCGTATATAAAACCCACTACTAAAATTCCTAGAAAGATCATCATCGAAATGAAGCCAAAAAACTCTAAGTCCTTAAAAACAACAGCCCATGGAAACAAAAAAGCTATCTCCAAATCAAATAAAATGAATAAGATTGCTACCAAGTAATATCTAATATCAAATTGCATCCTCGAATCTTCAAAAGGTTCGAATCCGCACTCATAGGTGGATAGTTTTTCGGCATCAGGCAAATTAGGGCTCAAACTTTTCCCGATAAGCATGGGCAACACACCTACCAAAATCCCGACCACCATGAATAATAAGATAGGGAAATATTCCTCTAGGTTCACAACACCCCCACAATGTGTATGGAAAAAAATAAATTTTGCAAGTTAACGTGATAGTTTAAACTGTTTTTAACCTAAATTGATCAAATTTTGCTGGTGTCGACGGCGAGACTTGAACTCGCACGGCTTGCGCCACTACCCCCTCAAGATAGCGTGTCTACCAATTCCACCACGTCGACTTAACTCACGGTATAATTTTTCACTCTGGAACACTACTTCCCATGGAACCTGCAGTGTTTTTATTAGAATCTAATTCTTCATCTAATTCATTTATAGAATTTGATTCCTCAATGGGTATGGAATCCATTATCCCTCCACCGGGCATTTTTTCTACTGAAGGACTTTTATTTAAATAAGCTAACCCCAAAGTAGTAACAAAAAAAATTGTAGCAGCAACAGCTGTCGACCTGGATAAAAAATTTGCTGATCCTGAGGACCCAAAAACGGAGCCAGCACTACCAGATCCAAAGGCAGCCCCCATATCTGCACCCTTACCTTGCTGTAAAAGTACTAGTCCTACTATAATAACAGCAGATAAAACTTGAACTGTTATTAAAATGGTGTAAAACAAATCCATATCAATCCCTTATTTTTCTAATGATATCTCAGCAGCTGATAATATTTCCACAAACCCCTTAGCATCAAGTGATGCACTTCCAACCAAAACACCGTCAATTTCAGTTCCATCTAACAATTCAGAAATATTTTCCTTTGACACACTGCCACCATAAATAATTTTTGTGCTGTTGGCTAGCATATCACCAGTAAACCCAAGAATTTTTTGTCTAATAAAACTGATTACATCTTGAATATCAGAAATTTTTACAATCTTACCGCCACCTATAGCCCATATAGGTTCATAAGCAACTATGCATCGTCTAATATGTTCACTCCCAATTTCACGAACTAAAGAGTCAACCTGATTCTCAATAACAGACTTAGCTTTACCAGAATTTCGATCTGCTTCGGATTCCCCAACACAGATAACCGGTTGTATTCCATTCTCAAGCAATCTTGAGGCTTTCTGAGCGATAAGTTCGTCAGATTCTACGAAACTTTCACGCCGTTCTGAATGGCCAACAATGCCAAAAGAGCAGTCAAGTTCCTTTAACATTGAAGCGTGAACTTCTCCAGTAAACGCGCCAAACATTGATTGCGCCGATACATTTTGACAACCTAACCAAAAATTTGGAAAAAGAAGCCGAGAACTAAATTGAAACAAAAAAGGATAGGGGACTGCTACGCCACAAATCACGTTTTTATCCAAATTTTCGAGCTTTAAAAATAAAGTCTCTAAATAATCTTCATTGGCAATCAAAGAGCCATGCATCTTCCAATTACCAAAAATAAACTTCATCTCTATTCTTATTACTAATCAAAATTCCTTGATTATCCCTTATTATCGCCTGACTCTTCTAGAACTTTTTTTTGTTTATCGGCACTGTCAACAGCTACTGATTCTTTATTCTCTTTAGGAAGAAGTGCTTTTATAGAAAGTCTCAACCTTCCCTTATCATCTGCCTCAATAACTTTCACTCTCACAACCTGTCCCTCCTTAACAAAGTCAGAAACCTGATTAACCCGCTCATGAGCAAGTTGAGATATATGCAACAGGCCATCCTTGCCTGGTAAGATGGAAACTATAGCACCGAACTCTAAGAGTCTCAAAACCTTGCCCTCGTAAACATTTCCAACTTCAACTTCAGCGGTAAGATCTTCAATTCTTTTAATTGCTAATTCAGCATTCTCTGCAGAGGTTGCTGCTATAGTTACATTTCCCTCATCTGTTATGTCAATAGTAGTATCGGTTTCCTCCGTTAGGGCTCTGATAGTTGCACCGCCCTTACCAATTACATCCCTAATTCTTTCTGGATTAATTTTCATGGTGTAGAGTCTTGGCGCGAATCGGGAAAGCTCCTGATTGAAAGAACTAACGGCTGATTTCATTTTATCTAAAATTTGGATCCTAGCCTCCCTAGCTTGTGCTAGAGCGACCTTCATAATCTCAGATGTAATTCCTTGAATTTTGATATCCATCTGCAACGAAGTAATTCCAACTTCAGAGCCCGCAACTTTAAAATCCATATCGCCTAAATGATCCTCATCACCTAATATATCAGTCAGTACTGAAAACTTATTACCTTCTTTGATCAAACCCATAGCTATGCCAGCTATGTGAGTTTTTAATGGTACTCCCGCGTCCATCATTGCAAGACAACCACCACAAACAGAAGCCATCGAAGAAGATCCATTTGACTCAGTTATTTCGCTTACAACCCTAATAGAGTAGGCAAACTCTTCGGCTGAAGGAAGAACAGCTACTAAAGCCCTTTTTGCGAGCCTTCCATGACCAATTTCTCTTCTTTTCGGAGTTCCAACCCTTCCACATTCTCCTGTAGCATATGGAGGAAAGTTGTAATGCAACATAAATCTGTCTCTATATTCACCCTCAAGAGCGTCTATAATCTGCTCGTCTTTATTGGTGCCCAAAGTTGCCACAACTAGGGCTTGGGTTTCACCTCTCGTAAAGAGCGCCGAGCCATGCGCCCTTGGTAAAATACCTGTTCTGATCTCTATTGGTCTCACTGTACGAGTATCTCTGCCGTCAATCCTCGGTTCCCCATCTAAAATTTTGTTTCTTACGATCGAGGATTCAAGTTTAAAAAGTATTTCTAATACAGAATTTTCACCGATAATAGCATCGGTATCCGATCCAGTTTCTGTACCATCTGCTAATATTTTTGTCACAGTTTCTTTATGAATTTCCTTGAGTTTATTAGATCGAATCTGTTTGTCTTTTATCTGGTAAGCCTCTAGTAACTTTTCTTCCGCTAAAGCACTTACTGAGTCAATGATCTTCTGATCAATTCTCGGAGGCTGCCACTCCCATGCAGGGCTACCAGATTTTTCTACAAGTTTACGAATAGCTTCAATAGCCGCAGACATCTGCTTATGCCCGAATATAACCGCTTCAAGCATCTGCTCTTCACTTAATTCCTTAGCCTCTGACTCAACCATCAACACAGCCGTTTCCGTGCCCGCAACTACCAGGTCTAGTAAAGATGAGTCTAGTTCTGAAGAAGATGGATTTAAAACATATTTATCATCTACAAATCCAATCCTAGCGGCACCAATTGGTCCATTAAATGGAACGCCCGACAGACACAAAGCAGCTGATGCCCCAAGCATTGCAACAATGTCTGGGTCTATTTCAGGATCTAGAGAAACAACAGTGCAAACGATCTGAATTTCGTTGTAAAAACCGTCAGGAAATAGTGGCCTGATAGGTCTATCAATCAACCTACAAGTTAGCGTTTCCTTTTCGCTCGGTCTACCCTCCCTTTTAAAAAATCCTCCTGGTATTTTTCCAGCTGCATATGTCTTCTCAATGTAGTCAACAGTAAGAGGGAAAAAATCTTGTCCTTGCCTAGCTTCTTTTGCTGCTACGACTGTACACAGAACGGTCGTGTCACCCATACTAGCCATTACAGCTGAGGAGGCCTGCCTGGCTATTTCTCCAGTCTCTATAGTGACTTCATGCTCCCCATACATAAAACTTTCTTTTTGTTTATTAAACACTAAAAACCTCGATTCAAATTTATTCGTTAAATATATTTTTATTTACTTACGTAACCCCAATTTTTCTATCAAAGACTTGTATCCCTTTAAATTTGTCTTTTTTAGGTAATCGAGAAGTTTTCGCCTTCTGCTGACCATTTTTAATAAACCTCTTCTTGAATGATGGTCTTTAGCATGCTCTTTGAAATGCAACGTAAGTCCATTTATCTTCGACGTTAAAAGGGCAATCTGAACCTCTGGCGAACCAGTATCGGAAGACGATCGCCCGAAGGAACTGATAATTTCTGATTTATCTTGCGCGGCAAGGGCCATAATAATCCTCTCTTTTAGACCGTTTAACAAGCGTCATCGCCTGCCGTGACGTGACGTGAATAAATAATGTAATCCCTTTCTAAAAAACTAGCAACACAATATTGAAAATTAAGGTTGCTGAGGGTTTAATCTCGGTTTCCACTGTAGTCGATTCAATGCATTCAAATATGCCTTTGCAGCTGCTACAACGATATCTAAATCTGAACCCACACCATTTACAACTCTTCCGTTCTTTTTCAATCGCATAGTCACCTCACCCTGAGCCTGTGTTCCATTAGTTATTGAATTAACAGAGAATAGAATCAGCTCGGAATGACTTTTAACTTTTTTTTCAATTGCATTTACCGTGGCGTCTACTGGCCCATTTCCCTCCCCCGATGAAATGAGTTTTTTGTCTCCATCATAAAAGGTAACGGCCGAAGTAGGATTGGATCCAGTTTCCGAGCTTTGCGTAAGAGATTCCAATCGAAACCTTTCAGAACCAAATTCAACACCTCCCGCAACTAGAACCTGAAGATCTTCGTCAAAAATCTCAGTTTTCTTATCTGCTAATAACTTAAATTTTTGAAAGGCCTCATTGAATAGCTTGTCGCAATTGATATTTAATCCCAACGCTTCTAATCGATTTTTGAATGCATTACGTCCTGATAGTTTACCCAAAACTATACGGTTAGCAGACCACCCAACATCTTCAGCTTTCATAATTTCATATGTTTCACGATGCTTCAAAACCCCATCTTGATGGATGCCAGATTCATGCGCGAATGCATTAGCCCCAACTATGGCTTTGTTGGGCTGAACTTGATAGCCAGTAATTTGTGATACCAAGCGAGAGGTAGGAACAATTTGTGTCGTATCAATGTTGGTCTTACAGGGAAATAAGTCCTTCCTGACTTGGACCGCCATAACAATCTCTTCCAAACTAGCGTTGCCTGCTCGCTCTCCTATTCCGTTTATGGTACATTCCACCTGTCGCACACCAGAAATAACTGCAGCTAAGGAGTTTGCAACTGCCATTCCAAGGTCATTATGACAATGAGTTGACCATGTAACTCCCCTACTACCCTCTGTCCTCGTAATCAAGGTTTTTATTTTTTCACCCCAACTTATTGGAGTACTGTAGCCAACCGTATCAGGAACATTAACTGTCCTAGCACCAGCCTTAATTACTTCTGCAAAAATCTTTTCCAAAAAACTGAGCTCAGAGCGAACCGCATCTTCTGCTGAAAACTCAACATCATCAGTATAGTTAAGAGCGACTTTAACGGCATTCACTGCAGATTCAACAACCTCCTCCGGACTCATTCGAAGTTTTTTTTCCATATGTAAAGGACTGGTAGCAATAAAAGTGTGTATTCGCCCTTTTTTTGCATAAGAAATAGCCTCGCCAGCTGCCTTAATATCACCAGGGATAGCTCTAGCCAACGAACACACAATACTCGACTTTAAAACAGACGCAACTCCTTTTACAGCATCGAAATCACCCGGACTCGCGGCTGCAAACCCAGCCTCTATAACATCAACTTTAAGTCGCTCCAATTGTTTGGCAACTAAAATCTTTTCTTCCTTTGTCATAGAAGCACCCGGACTCTGTTCACCATCTCTCAACGTAGTGTCAAAAATAGTTAAATTATCAATCATTGAGTTTTCCGACTTTTACTTTTCGATGGTCCTGATAGTTTTTTCCAATTATATAAAAAACATATCTCTTCATTTTAAATAAAAAAAATAAGAAAATACCCGACAGGGAGTACGTAAGGCTAACCAAAAAGAATATAACAGGCGGATCTTGTGACACTAGGACAAATCCTAGTACTATTAAAAAAATTACTAAAAAAGGAACGCTTCTCCTAAACTTAGCCTCCTTAAAACTGTAATACGGAAAATTACTTACCATAAATAATCCACTAGCAACAAAAACAGCCCATAAGCCAGAAACTAACGAGCTCTCGTTCAGTAGAAACCAGCTCGACTCACCATATTCAAGAGTCACCCATATGAAAGAAGCCACCAAGGTTGCTGCTGCGGGACACGGCAACCCATGAAAAAAGTTAGAATTTCCCCTTGCTTGCAAAATATTGAATCTTGCTAACCGTAATGCAGCAGCAGCGACAAATAAGAAAGCAGCTAACCAACCCAACTTACCCATTTCATTAAGTAGCCAAATATAGCCAAATAATGCGGGGGCAACTCCAAAGGAAACTAAATCCGCCAAACTATCATATTGCGCCCCAAAGTCAGATGTTGAATTGGTAAGTCGAGCCATTCTACCGTCCAAACCATCTAAAACTGCTGCAACAAAAATGGCGATGGCGGCCTTTTCATAATTACCATTTACGGCCATCACCATTGAGTAGAAACCTGAAAATAAGCACGCCGTAGTGAGCAAATTAGGCAATAAATAAATGCTCTTTTTTCGATATTGCACCAGCTCAAACTCCTTGTTTTTAAATATGCGTCAAGACCAATCTGCTAACGCTGTGGAATGAGCAAAAATCCTATCTCCAACTGAAACTAAAGGCCGACTTTCACTAGGTAAAAAAATATCAACTCTCGAACCAAATCTTATAAAACCAAATCTAGCACCTCTTCTGACTTCATCACCTGATTTAACGTAACAACAAATTCGACGAGCAATCAACCCCGCAATTTGCACGCAAGTTAGCTTGCGTCCGGAGTCATCCGCAAAAACAATAGCGTTCCTCTCATTTTTCTCAGATGCTTTGTCCAAATCTGCATTAAAAAAGCTTCCCGGAATATATTCCGTCGAAATAACTTTGCCTTTTATTGGAGAACGATTTGAGTGGACATTGAAAACATTCATAAAAATACTTATTTTTAAAGCTTCTATTTTTTGAGACGGATCTATACCCTTTCCTACAAAAACAACTCTGCCGTCAGCCGGACTTGAGATGGCATTTATATCAATTGCAGCTTTTCTCTCCGGGTCTCGAAAAAACTGAGCAACAAACACTAATACAACGAGAAATACAATACCTGTAAATTGAAAACCGAAAGTAAATAAAAAAATCGCTATACAAGTCGCAACAGCCATTATTGGCCACCCCTCCTTGGCGATAAAAGGGTATGGGTATTCAGAAATGTCCGGGGAAGGCATTATTAAAGCTCCTCAATTTTTTGATTGGTCTACTAATTTGTTTGATGCTATCCAAGGCATCATAGATCTTAACTGCTTTCCTACTTTTTCAATGGGGTGGTTAGCCGTCAAACGACGATATGAAAGCATACTCGGCCCTCCTGCCTGATTCTCCAAAATGAATTGTTTAGCATATTCGCCACTTTGGATTTTCTCTAAAGCTTCTTGCATAGCCATACGAGACTCGATGCCTACAACTTTAGGCCCAGTTACGTATTCACCATATTCTGCATTATTTGAAATTGAGTAATTCATATTAGCAATCCCACCTTCATAAATTAAATCGACAATCAGCTTAACTTCGTGTAGACACTCAAAGTAAGCCATTTCAGGCTCATAACCCGCATCAACAAGCGTTTCATAGCCGGCTTTTATGAGCTCAACAACGCCACCACATAAAACAGCCTGCTCTCCAAAAAGATCAGTCTCCGTTTCATCTCTAAAGGTAGTCTCAATAATTCCAGCTTTGCCACCTCCAATAGCACTTGCATAGGAAAGAGCGCAACCTCTGGCATTACCGCTTTTATCTTGATACACCGCAACAAGACAAGGAACCCCGCCGCCTGCAACATATGTGGATCTAACGGTATGACCAGGAGCTTTAGGGGCAATCATAATGACATCTAAATCTTCCCTGGGTAGTACTTGCCCATAGTGAATATTAAACCCATGCGCAAAAGCAATAGATGCTCCTTCTTTTAGGCTTGCTTCAATTTGCGAGCGATATACTTCCCCAATTGTCTCATCGGGCATCAAAAGCATAACTATATCCGAAGAGGATACCGCTTCAGGGATTTCTCTTACATCTAGACCTGCTTGCTTTGCTTTTTTCCATGAGGAACCGTCTTTTCTAAGGCCGACCAAAACCTTAACTCCGCTTTCACTCAAATTTAAAGCATGAGCATGTCCCTGGGAGCCATACCCTATTATAGAAACTGTCTTCGATTTTATTTCCAACTGATCAACGTCACTGTCATATAAAACGTCCATCTTTTTTTCTCCCTTTTATAACTTTTCTATAATCGCAAACATCTTTCCCCTCTGGATATACCTGAGGAACCTGTTCTAACAACTTCCATCACACTTTCCTCATCAATAGCATGAAGAAAAGCTTTGAATTTTTTTTCACTTCCCGTTACCTCAATTGTGTATGTCCTATCAGTAACATCTATAATCCTTCCTCGAAATATATCACTCATTCTCTTGAGTTCGTCCCTATTTTTACCGACAGCTCTAACTTTCACCAATATCAATTCTCGTTCGATAAATTCATAATCTGTAAGATTGATTACTTTGACGACGTCTACCAAACGGTTAAGATGCTTTGTAATCTGCTCCACTACTTCCTCTGAACCCGAAGTTTTAATAGTCATCCTAGAAAGAGAGTGATCCTCAGTGGTTGCAACACTCAAAGACTCAATGTTGTAGCCCCTTGCGGAAAATAAGGCCACTACTCTCGATAAAGCCCCAGGCTCATTTTCTAAAAGGACTGAAATTATATTTTTCATTGTTTTGATGTTGGAATTACTACAGGTCCTCTGAGCCAAGCAACATTTCTGACAACCCCTTGCCTGATTGTACCATTGGCCAAACGTTTTCATCCTGGTCAGTAATAAAATCTAAAAATACCAATTGATTATCTTTTTGAAATGCCTCTTTTAAAGCGCCTTCTACATCACTGGGACTCTCAATTTTAAACCCTACATGCCCGTAACTTTTCGCTAGCTCCACAAAGTCTGGAAGAGACTCCATATAGGATTCAGAATACCTGCTTCCGTATTCAATTTCCTGCCACTGCCTCACCATGCCTAAATATCTATTATTCAAATTTACAATTTTTATCGGTAGTCTGTACTGTTGACACGTTGACAATTCTTGGATGCACATTTGGATGGAGGCCTCACCCGTTATACAAGCTACCTGAGCCTCAGGGTGAGCAAGTTTTACTCCCATTGCGTAAGGTAATCCAACTCCCATGGTGCCTAAGCCTCCAGAGTTTATCCATCGCCTTGGATAGTCAAATTTATAGTATTGCGCTGCCCACATTTGATGTTGACCAACATCTGACGTTATAAAAGCTTGTCCTTTCGTAATTTCAAAGAGCTTTTCGACCACAAATTGCGGTTTAATGACCTCTTGAGAATTTTTATAACTTAAACAATCAATCTTTCTCCACTCCTCAATTCTCTTCCACCATTTACTTAACTCACTGCTATCAATCTTAGTACCCTCACTTTTAAGTGTCTTCAACTGTTCAGTTAACTCACAAATAACTTCAAAAACGTTACCAACTATAGGCATATCGACTTTGACCCTTTTGGAAATAGAGGAAGGATCAATGTCAACATGAATAATTTTTTTTGGATTTTGAGCAAAATGCTTGGGGTTACCTATTACCCGATCATCAAATCTTGCGCCGATTGCAATCAAAACATCACAATTTTGCATAGCTAAGTTACATTCGTATGTTCCATGCATTCCGGGCATGCCCAAGAAATGCTTGTTCGTTGCCGGATAAGAACCCAAGCCCATCAACGTGTTTGTACAAGGAAAACCTAGAAAATTAACCATTTCTGTTAATGCTTTACTCGCATTAGCTAAAATAACACCCCCACCTGTGTAAATCATTGGCCTTTTAGCTTCCAAAATTGCCTTAGCAGCTTTTCTAATTTGGCCTGAGTGTCCCTTTACTGTTGGATTATAAGATCGCAATGAAACTTCTTTTGGATAAGAAAAACTACATTTGTTTTTCGTAACGTCTTTTGGAATATCTATGAGTACGGGCCCTGGTCGCCCCGTCTTAGCAATGTGGAAAGCCTTTTTCATCGTAGAAGCTAAGTCAACAACATTTTTGACTAAAAAATTATGTTTAACGCAGGGCCTAGTAATTCCAACCGTGTCACATTCCTGAAAAGCATCTAAGCCAATCGCATGTGTGGGCACTTGCCCAGAGATAATGATTAGAGGAATAGAATCCATATAAGCTGTAGCGATGCCAGTAACCGCATTGGTAACACCAGGACCACTCGTAACAATACACACCCCAATCTTACTCTCACTGCACCTTGAATATGCATCCGCTGCATGAACAGCTGCCTGTTCATGTCGAACGAGTACATGCTGAAATTTCTTTTGCTTAAAAATTTCATCATATATGTAAAGGACGGCCCCGCCAGGATAGCCGAAAACGTGTTCCACGTTTTCCTCCTGTAAGCACTTCACTACTATTTCAGCACCAGTGTATTCCATGATAACGATTCCTATGCAGTTCTAGAAATCCCAAGGGGGCTTCCTAAGCTCTCCCCCAGGGCCTTTGAGCCGATGGACCGGTTGGATTAATTCCTTGTGGGAACTACCCTCGGTAATAAATAATCTAGCATACTATCATGTAAATTGTTTGGTTTGCAAAAAGTTTTATTCTTTTTAATCGGATTAGGAGCTAGTGAAGTTTATGGATACCACAACATTCGAGTACCCGTCACTTTGGAGAAGATTCATGGCAATAATTTATGAATGTATTTTATTGGTTGGTCCTGCATTTCTCATGGCGTTCTTCTTTCTTTTTTTTTTCACAGAATCAGACCAAAAGTTGTCTTACTCCTCACAAAATACATTTGCTCTTCGATTGCTTCTTTTCATTATGTTTTCAATCTATTTTACGTGGAGCTGGAGTTACCACAGATGCACATTGCCAATGAAAACTCTAAATTTGAAAATTGTTGATTTACAAGGAAATGATATATCTCTTTCGAAAGCTTTTATAAGATTTCTGGTAGCAATTCCGAGTATTCTTAGCGGATTATGGATTATAGTGGCTTTAATAAGGAAAGATAATCAGTGTCTCCACGATGTAGTCTCTAATACCCAACTCGTACTAAAAACATAACCCAACCCTAGTGTATTGATCGCTTAAAAGTTAATTGGCCTTCCCTTACGCCTACAGGTACGACGTCCTCTGGACCGAAATATCCCTCTAAAACTAACTTTGCAATAGGATTCTCTATACGGCTCTGTATAGCCCTTTTCAAAGGTCTTGCACCAAACCTCATATCAAATCCTTGCTTCGTTAACAACTCTATGGCATCTTCAGCTACATCCAATTTCAAATCTTGTTGCAGTAATCGCGAAGCAAGTAAATTCAACTGTAATCGAGCAATTTTTTTTATGTGTTCCATTTTTAAACCATGGAAAACCACAATCTCGTCAATACGATTAATAAACTCCGGCCTAAAATGCTTTGCGACCTCTGCCATCACAGCAGGCTTAACTACGTCCAGTTCATTACTGCTCATGTTCTGTATTTGATGTGACCCCAAATTTGAAGTCATAACAATTACTGTATTTTTAAAATCTACAGTTCTACCTTGACCGTCTGTCAAACGCCCGTCATCAAGAACCTGCAGCAAAATATTAAAAACATCGGGATGCGCTTTTTCCACCTCATCTAATAAAATTACACTGTAAGGCTTTCTCCTGACGGCTTCAGTAAGCGACCCGCCCTGTTCATAACCCACATAACCAGGCGGGGATCCTACCAATTTTGAAACCGAGTGTTTTTCCATAAACTCACTCATGTCTACTCTAATTAAATGATTTTCGGAATCAAACAAAAAATTAGCTAAAGCCTTACACAGCTCGGTTTTCCCCACCCCAGTAGGCCCGAGAAATAAGAAGGACCCATATGGTTTCTCCGGATCTGATAAACCTGCTCTGGACCTTCTAATTGCGTCTGAAACTAAACATACCGCCTCATCTTGGCCAATGAGCCGCTGGTGCAAAAAATCCTCCATTTCCAGCAACTTTTCCTTTTCTCCTTTCATCATCTTAGCTACAGGAATGCCAGTTGCCCTAGAAACAACTTCTGCGATTTCTTCAGTGCCGACTTGCGTCCTAAGAAGTTTTGGAGATTCAGAACTATCATTAGTCCCATTTTTTTCTGAAAGCTTGTCGGCATTTTTTAAATGATTTTCTAGTGATGGGAGCTTACCATATTGTAACTCGGAAACTTTTTGCCAATCTCCTTCTCGTGTTGAACTTTCAATTTCTTTTTTTACTTTTTCAATTTCTTCTTTAATAGCTTTCGTATCCTGAACTTCAGACTTCTCATTTCTCCATATATTTTCCAAATTTTCAAGTTCTAGAGCTAAATTTGAGATTTCATCTTCTATCAGTTGTAATCTTTTTATTGAAGCGGAGTCCTTTTCTTTCCTAACGGCCTCCCTCTCAATTTTTAATTGCACAACCCGTCTGTCAATTTTATCTATCGGCTCAGGTTTTGAATCAATTTCAATTTTAACTTTACTTGCCGCTTCATCGATTAAATCTATAGCCTTATCCGGTAAAAATCTATCAGTGATATAACGGTGGGATAATTCAGCGGCGGAAACAATTGCCGGGTCAGTAATATCCACACCATGATGCAACTCATACTTTTCCTGGAGTCCCCGTAAGATACCGATAGTAGCCTCAACGGTGGGTTCTCCAACTAATACTTTTTGAAACCTACGCTCTAGTGCTGCATCTTTTTCAATATACTTTCGGTATTCATCTAGCGTAGTTGCCCCGATACAATGTAACTCACCACGAGATAACGCTGGTTTAAGCATATTACCCGCATCCATCGCACCCTCAGCCTTGCCAGCTCCCACCATAGTATGCAACTCATCAATAAAGACTATCGGGTGCCCACTTTCTGCTTCATTATTTGCTAAAGCAGTGAGTTCCGATAAAACTGTTTTTAAACGTTCTTCAAACTCTCCTCGAAATTTAGCCCCCGCTAAGAGAGCTGCCAAATCAAGAGTGAGAACCTTCTTACCCTTCAACCCCTCTGGAACTTCATGGTTATATATCCTTTGTGCAAGCCCCTCTACAATGGCAGTCTTACCGACGCCAGGTTCACCAATAAGAACTGGATTATTTTTGGTACGTCTCTGCAATATTTGAATGCAACGTCTTATTTCGTCGTCTCTTCCGATTACTGGATCCAGTTTGCTACTCCTGGCTTTTTCGGTAAGGTCAACTGTGTATTTCTGTAATGCATCACCCGTTTTTTGTCCGTCAGGACTTTCTATTACATTACCAGCTCTATTCGAGCTAACAATCTCCTCTAACGACTTTTTACTAATCCCACACTTTCTCATCAAATCACCAGCGCTGCACTTATCACCCGCTAAAACAATTAGAAAAAGATCACTGCCAATAAATTTATCTTTCCTGTGTTGTGCCTCTCTATCTGATAGATTCAACAACCTAAGTAATTCAGAGCTAATTTTAATTTCACCACTATTTTCAACCACTTTAGGGAGCTCATTCAATTGTTTTTTTGCTAATTCACAAAGAAGGTTCACATCACCTCCAGAACGCAAAACCAACGCTCTACAATCAAATTCATCTGTTTCTACAAGAACATTTAGTAGATGAAGGGGGTCTATAGAGGCTGCATCTGAACCCACTGCCAAGCTCTGCGCCGAACCTAATGCCTGTTGAAAGGAATTTGTTAATTTATCTAGTCTCATAGAATGTTATTTAGTAAACCCTTAACAATTCTTTAAGTGAGGCTAAGTAACAAATTTTCAAGCTAATTTTTCCAGGTATCGGCTGCCAAGTAATCTTCAGCTCTTGACTCAACCCACCTGTGACCGGTCTCAGTGTACTCTTTTTTCCAAAATGGAGCCTGAATTTTTAAATAGTCCATAATAAAGGAACAACTATAAAAGGCTGCCTTACGATGCGAACTCAAAACACCGACAAAAACAATGAGTTCCCCAGGTAATAACTTTCCTACTCTATGAATGACCCTCGCCTTCTTAATTGACCAGCGCTTTTCGGCCTTTTCCACAATTTTGAAGATTTCCTTTTCTGTCATTCCCGGATAATGCTGTAACTCTAGAGCGTTAATCTTGGTTCTTTTTTCTTTGCCTCTTACCCTACCCGTAAAAGTAACGATTGCACCTATATCTTCCATTTGACCCAGTTTGTTATTTAATAATTCTTCCGTTTCAAACCCTATTTCAAATACTTCTTCCTGAATAGAAACAGAACTAGCCATGTTATTAACCTCCGGTAACTGGTGGAAAAAAAGCAACTTCATCATTATTCTTTAGTTTTGCTGATTCATCAGTAAATTCCCTATTAACTGCACATTTTATATAATTTGGCCTTTTAAATTGATCGGCGAGTGCTGAGTTCTTTTCTGACAAAAGCATCTTTAACCCTCTAACAGAAAATTCGCTCTCTAAAGCAACTTCCATAAATTGAACGCCCATTATCTCTTGTAGATGTGAAAAAAAATATACTTTTACATGCATCTGCAAATCTTGCTAAAACTTGGAAAAGTCTAAATATTGAACATTATCAGCTATTTCTACTGTCTGACCAGGCAGTAATTCAACCAATCCTTGCGAAAAACAAATTGAAGATAATATTTGTGAATTTTGATTTTTAAAAAGGTATAAACGACCTTCCTCATTTTTTGAAGCTCTTAAGAAAAGTCTTTTTTTACTAGTATTACTGAAGCTAAAATCAGAAACAGCATTTTCTGGGTTCAGTATTACGTTTGTGTGACCGCTGCATGAGAGCAAGAATGGCCTACAAAATAAAGAAAAGGTAACCCAAGAAGAAACAGGGTTACCAGGCAAACCCAACAGCGGCCTTCCTTGAATGTTTCCCAAGGCGAAAGGCTTTCCCGGCTTAATATTAATTTTCCATAGGTCTAAGGAACCCAACATTTGAACTGCTTTTTTTATATGATCTTCCTCACCAACAGACACACCACCACAAGTTAGAATTATGTCAACTTCAGAACTAGCAGATTCTAAGGCCTGAACTGTAATGTCAAAATCATCAGGCAAACAACCTAAATCATGGGCTTGCATGCCAAGACGCTCTATCATATTCAAAATCATTGGGCGATTACTATCGTATATTTCACAAGCATTCAATTTTTCCCCGGGCTGACGCAATTCATTCCCACTTGAAAAAACCCCGACTCTTATTTTTTCAAAAACTTTAATTGTCTTTAATCCGACAGAGGAGCAAAGGCCAATATCGGCAGCACTAAGACACCGACCTTTCTTAAAAAATACGTTTCCTCTCTTTAAATCAGCGCCGGTGAATCGAATATTTTCCATTGGGCGAGGATCTGACTTTAAGCAAATGATATTGTGTCCAGAATTTTCTACGTCCTCTTGCATGGCAATTGCTTTTGTGCCGGCAGGCACCCTTGCTCCAGTAAATATCCTAGCAGCCTCTTCAGGCTGTATTTCTTTACCACTATCTCCAGCAGCAATTCTCTGAGAAACTTTTATTTTCTTCCCAGCTTTCATAGCAGACGCCCCCAATGCATAACCATCAACCTGACTATTATCAAAAAGCGGTACGTTAAAGGGCGCAAACAAGTCCTCCGCAATTACTCTATTAAAACTTCTCGCAACAAGAACTTTCTCAACCTTTTGTGGCTCCACACTTTTTTTTAAAAGAAAGCTTAGGGCCTCATCAAATTCAATCATCACCGTATTTTTGCTCTTGTAGAGATAAACTCTTTTAAAACTTCTAGATCATTTGGCAATTTAAAACATATTTGTTTTTCCTTTTCAATGCCCCTAAAGGACTTAGGCCTTTGTGGCATAAACCCAATAGCTTCAAAAATAGTCTGTTCAAATTTATAAGGCTTAGCTGTCTCCAGACAAATCATTGGCACCTCTCTTTCGCAAAACTTTTCTGAGATGAAAACTCCATCAGCTGTATGAGGATCCATTATTAAACTGCAATCCTTAAAATACGAGTTTATAGTTTTTACTCGATTTTCGTGTTTAGAACAGCCTGACAAAATACCACTATTTTTTTTTATTTTGGCCATTAGTTCCTTATCAAGAGAAAAGTAGCCTTTAATCTTCAACTCTTTCCATAAGAAATTCACAAGAGATGAATCATTACCTAAAACATCAAAGACGAATCGCTCAAAATTTGAGGCCTTTGCGATGTCCATAGATGGGGAGGAGGTCTCAAGTGTCTCATCACCAGTGCGGATTCGATACTTCCCGGTCTTGAAGAACTCATCCAAAACGTTATTTTCGTTAGTGGCCAATACAAGATTTTTAATGGGCAAGCCCATTTTTTTCGCATAATAGCCAGATAAAATATTCCCAAAGTTACCCGAAGGTACTGCAAATGAAACAGGATTGTTTAAATTTAAGTTCAGATACTCTAACGTCCGAAAATAACCAAAAAAATAATAAACTATTTGTGCTGATAATCTTCCCCAATTGATCGAATTCACGGATCCAATGGAATAAGTACTCTTAAACTCCAAATCACCAGCTACACCCTTTACAAGATCCTGACACGTGTCAAATGTTCCAGGAATAGAAATATTAAAAATGTTCTTCTCTTGTAAAGAATACATTTGAGCTCGTTGAAATGGCGTCATTCTATTCTCAGGCGATAACATAAAGACCGAAATAGACTCTTTCCCTTTTAAGGCATATTCTGCTGCACTTCCCGTATCACCAGAAGTGGCTCCCAAAATATTTAATTTTTTACCTCTTTCAGACAAAACAAACTCAAACGATTGACCAAGAAACTGCATTGCAATATCTTTAAATGCTAATGTAGGTCCATTTGAAAGCCCAAGTAACACCATTGTTTTATTTTTCTCAGATTTGAGTTTTCTTAACGAAATAATGTCACTTCCCCCAAAAAATTCTGCGCTGTAGGCTGCTGCCGTAATTTTTTTTAATGCTGAATTGCAAATTTCGGGCGCAAAAATTTGTAATATCTCACGAGCGAGATCTGGATAAGAAAGTCGGCTCCAGGTCGTCATTCTTTCTTTACTTACATACTCAAATTCCTTGGGTACAGCTAATCCGCCATCCGGCGCCAACCCGGAAAGCAAAACATCCGAAAAGCTTCCAATGTCAGAACAACCTCTTGTTGACTCGTAAACCTTCATTGAAAACTCTCTACCCTTAAAATTACGGGACTATCTACCACGGTATCAAATTTACTAATCTCACTCATAGATTGGGAAATATTTTTTCCTGAGCAGGGATGCGTTAGAAGTATTACGTCCGTACAACCCTCTTTTTCATCAACCTTTTTTTGAAAAAAACAGTCAATGGAAACATCATTCTTTGCCAGCTCTGAAGTTATGCTGGCCAAAACACCCGGCTCATCTAATACTTTCAGCCTTACGTAACGACCAACAATCACAGAGCTACTTGTCAGCAAGGTCAATGTCTTTAAATACTCAGGCTGATAAGAAAAAGCGGGCACTTTGGATTGTGATCCAAAACGAGCAATATCGATGAGATCAGCAACCACTGAACTTGCAGTTGGCTTTGCCCCAGCACCTTGACCATAGTAGAGAGTTTGTCCAACAAAATCACCTCTGACTTCTACTGCATTCATTGCCCCATCTATGTTTGACATTAACTCCGGTAATGGTATTAAACTCGGCGCAACATTCAGCTCTATTTTGCCATCAACTTTACGCGTCACAGCCAAAAGCTTAATTCTGTAACCAAGTTGCTTAGCATAGCTCACTTCTTTCAAACTTAAATTCCGTATTCCAGAAACAGAAACGCTGGCAAGATCAACCTTGACGCCAAAAGCGATTGAAGATAAGAGAGCTATCTTGTGGGCTGAATCATATCCATCAATGTCTAATGTAGGGTCAAGTTCCGCATAACCTAAAGCCGTTGCCTGGGCTAGTGCATCATCAAAACTTGCGCCGCTATTCTCCATTTCCGACAAAATAAAATTAGTAGTTCCGTTCAATATGCCTGCGATCAAAGTAATATTATTTCCACTTAACCCCTCTCTAAGAGCTTTCACCACTGGAATTCCTCCGGCAATTGCAGCTTCATACCCTATAAACACGTTCTTTCTTGTTGCTAAATCAAAAATCTCATTTCCATGCTTAGCAAGAAGCGCTTTATTAGCAGTTACGATATGTTTACCAGAATTTATTGCACTGATAACAAAGTCTTTAGCGAAAGTTTCGCCTCCTATCAACTCTACAACCACCTCAACCTCATCAAGCTCCAAAAGTTGCATAGCATCAGTAAAAACCTTCATTTCACAATACTTTTTAGAGGCTATTTTGCCAGTATCTATGTCAGCTATTCCAACAACATTTAATTCTCCCCCAGCTTTTTTTTTAATTTCCTCTTTGTTCTCCTTTAATAAGTCGATAGTTCCCCCCCCAACAGTGCCAAGCCCGGCCAAGCCAATTCCTATAGATTTCATCAATATCTACCCTTCAAATAATTATCATCGTTCTTTTTCTTGTGAGCTGTCATTACTGAACATTTCTCTAATACCTCGCAAAGCTTGCTTGATTCTGTGTTCATTTTCAATGAGGGCAAACCTAACATAATTTTCTCCATACTCCCCAAAACCTATTCCGGGTGAAACCGCAACTTTTGCTTCACTCAACATTTTTTTTGAAAACTCCAGTGACCCAATATTTAAATATTGTTCAGGAATTTTTGACCATAAATACATTGTAGCCTTCGGCTTCTGAACATTCCAATTAATGTCCATCAACCCCTTAACAAGACAATCTCGTCGTTTCTGATATAAATTTCTTATTTCCTCAACACACTCTTGACTATCCTCCAGCGCTACTATCGCAGCTACTTGCAGAGGTGTGAAAGTACCATAATCACAATAACTCTTTATTTTGGCCAGAGCAGAGACTAAATCTCTATTGCCTACCATAAAACCTAATCTCCAGCCTGCCATGTTATATGACTTACTCATAGAAAAAAATTCAACTGCACATTCTTTTGCATTCTTAACTTGCATGATTGATGGGGCTACATATCCATCAAAGCAGATATCTGCGTAAGCTAAATCATGGACAACTAAAATCTCATGTTCGATAGCCAAACTAATTACCCTTTCAAAAAAAGGTAAATCCACACATTGGCCAGTGGGATTACTTGGAAAACCTAAGATCATCATTTTAGGCTTTGGAATTGTTTCTCGAATAGCTTTTTCTAATTCGAAAAAAAAATCAGTATCGGGTGTCATTTTCACCGCACGAATATCGGCACCTGCTAGAATTGCACCGTAAATATGTATTGGATAACTCGGATTTGGAACAAGCACAGTATCCCCCCTATCCAAAGTAGCAAACATCAAATGGGCCAAGCCCTCCTTCGACCCAATAGTAACTATAGCCTCTCTCTCATCGTCTAAGTCAATGGTATATCTTTTTTTATACCAATTACATAGGGCTTTTCTCAATCTTTTAATGCCTTTAGAGGCCGAATAACCGTGAATATTTTCTCTAAGTGAAACCTCAATTAGTTTCTTTACTATATGATCTGGGGCAGGCTTATCGGGGTTACCCATACTCATATCAATAATATCCTCACCTCTCCTGCGAGCTTCCATTTTTAGCTCAGACGTAACTGAAAATATGTACGGCGGTAGTCGTTCTATTCTTGTGAAAGGCTTTATTTTCATTTGTCAAATATCAAAATTAAAAAAAAAAAATTTCTTTGTATTAGAATATACAATGTTAAATAATCAACATAGTAGTACTTAAGTAAATGGAGATTTATGAATTCATTGCTAAATCCGGAAATTATAAGATCAAATTTTAGTATTACTGGGTATGGATCAAATTTTATTGAGGTAAATAAAAAGCGTTGGGATCATTCTTGCATAGTATCAACTTTTGCTGAGCCAAAATTATGGAAACCAACTGAAATTTCACAGATAGATCAGGAGGACCTTCGATCAGTGGTTGAGCTTAGGCCTGACGTTATGATACTCGGTACGGGAAATAAGCAGTATTTCCTTCCCCCAGACTTGAGAACATTTGAGAGAATCGAAACCAATGCCATCGACAAATTTTTGAACGAAAAATCTCATAACCCCGCTGATTATTTGTCAATTGAATGTATGACGACTCATGCAGCCTGCCGTACTTTTAATATTTTAGCAGCCGAGGGAAGAATGGTAGTAGCTGCATTATTAATATCAAACGAAAAGGAGCTATGAAAATTGGAAGAAAAAATTTACAAAGGTGATTCGTCAACCTCGGATAGTAATATCACTTCAGAAGTCTCTAAAATTGCATTGGGATCACACTTGCCCGATATGTTGGTAAATACTGTTTACGGCACCATCAATTTATCTTTTTTTAAAAAACACCGCTTACTTCTGTACTTTTATCCCAAAGATGATACTCCGGGGTGTACAATCCAAGCAAATGATTTTACTGAATATCACCAAGAATTTTTAAATGCAGATACTCAAATTGTTGGTATATCAAGAGACTCCATTTCCTCGCACAAAAAATTCTCTACTAAGTTCAAATTATCTATTAATTTGATTTCGGATGAAACCGAAGAATTATGTAAGTTGTTTGAAGTTATAAAAAAGAAAAATATGTATGGCAAAGTTGTTTTCGGAATTGAACGAAGTTCATTTTTATTTAATAAGGAAGGCTTCCTTATTAAAGAATGGAGGAAAGTTTCTCCTGCAGGGCATGCCAAGGAAGTACTTGAGTTTATAAAACAGGAATAGAAGTTTTTCTTACGAGGGGAAAAGCAAATGCCATTACCGAAAGCGCCTTCAGCACCGGCTAGTACGTTGAAAAATAGTAACAAAGAAAAAGAAATAAAAAGAGTTATTGATAACAAAGATAATCTCAGTAAACAGGACAAAATCAAATCTATAGTAAAAAGTGTGAAAACTAAAATAATTGAAAAATCAAAGATAACCCAAACTACTCAAAAAGCATTAAAAAAGAAAAGTGTTAAAAATATTGATTTAATTAAAAACCGTAAGCTCCTCGTTTTAGATACAAATGTTTTGATGCATGATCCTACGAGTATTTTCCGATTTCAGGAACATGATGTTTTTATACCTCTAGTGACACTTGAAGAACTAGATGAGCATAAGACTGGAATGACGGAAGTCTCTAGAAATGTAAGGCAGGTCACGAGAGAAATGGATGCTCTAATTAAAGCTGCTCCAGAGAGCAGTTCGAAGAACTTGACTAGTGGCATACCTTTAAATTTAATCGGACATAAAGATGCTACTGGATCACTTGTATTTCAAACAAAAGCGCTTGAAAGCGAAATAGATTTTGGACTCAGTGATATTAAGCCAGATAACCAAATTTTAGCCGTCGTTCAAAATCTCTCGGCTCAGTTTTCTAAAAGAGAGGTGATTCTAGTTTCAAAAGATATAAACATAAGAATTAAAGCTAGGGCTTTATCACTCTCAGCGGAGGATTATTTCAATGATAATGTTGTAGATGATGACGATGTTTTATACAAAGGCATCAAACATTTAGATAACCTTTTTTGGGAGGCTAATGGCGATAATCTAGAATCTTGGCAACAGGGCGGAGACGCGTTTTATCGAATTACTGGGTCAATTGTTCAAGAAATGCACATAAATCAGTTTGTTTTTGACGAAAAAGAAAGACTTTCGGCAATAGTTGATGATAAGAGCGAAGATTGTGCTGTTCTGAAAACGTTAAGAGACTACTCACATAGAAGAAATGCAGTTTGGAGTGTTACATCTCGGAACCCGGAACAAAATTTTGCCTTTAATTTATTGATGAACCCGGAAATTGATTTTGTTACCCTTCTTGGTCAAGCTGGCACTGGAAAAACCCTTTTAGCACTTGCCGCAGGACTTGCTCAAACTTTAGAAACAAGACTATACAACGAAATAATTGTAACTCGAGCTACTGTCCCACTTGGTGAAGACATTGGATTTTTGCCAGGTACTGAGGAGGAAAAAATGATTCCTTGGATGGGTGCGTTAGAGGATAACCTAGAGGTTTTGAATCAAGGTGTTGAGGGAGGTGGAGATTGGAGTAGATCAGCTGCCGTAGATTTGATCAGGAGTAGAATCAAGGTTAAATCTTTAAGTTTTATGAGAGGGAGAACATTTCTTAACAAGTTTCTTATAATTGATGAGGCGCAAAACCTTACTCCTAAAGAAATGAAAGCTTTAATTACGAGAGCCGGGCCAGGAACAAAGGTGATTTGTTTAGGGAATGTAGCGCAGATTGACTCTCCATATTTAACTGAATCTTCATCAGGCTTAACTTACGTAGTCGATCGTTTTAAAGGCTGGAGACACGGCGGGCATATTCTACTTCAAAGAGGAGAAAGGTCGAGACTCGCAGATTTTGCCAGTGAAATTTTATGAGGGTTTAAGGTAGTGCTGTTGGAAGAAAGCCCCCGCTTTGTAACTTCCACAATCTAGCATAAAGTCCGTTTTTTTTGAGCAATTGATGGTGTGACCCATCCTCTACTATTTTACCCTGGTCCATAACTATCAACCTATCCAATTCAGCTATAGTGCTCAAGCGGTGAGCAATAGCAAGAACTGTTTTCCCCTGCATTAGAGTCTTCAAACTTTTTTGTATTATAAATTCAATCTCACTATCTAAAGCACTCGTTGCCTCGTCGAGCAAGAGTATCGGAGCATTTTTTAATATTACCCTTCCGATTGCAATTCTTTGACGCTGACCACCACTTAGTTTCACCCCACGTTCTCCCACATGAGCCTCAAACCCAGATCTACCTCGTGAATCAATCAAACCGGAGATAAATTCATGAGACTCAGCCATTCGAGCTGCCGCCATCATCTGTTCATCTGTTGCATTGGGGTTTCCATACTTTAAATTTTCTCTAACTGAGCGATGTAATAAGGCAGTATCCTGAGTCACCATGGCGATGTTCTCTCGTAAAGATGTCTGCGTAACCGTTGAAATATCTTGGCCGTCAATCAATATTTTTCCCTGATTTAAGTCGAAAAACCTCAAAAGCAAATTCATCACAGTGCTTTTGCCAGCCCCTGAGGGTCCAACTAACCCAACCCTCTCCCCTGAACGTATGTTTAACGCAAAATTTTCAATAATATTTTTTTTTGTATCATATGAAAATGTAGCAAGTCTAAATTCAATTTCTCCTTTTCTTACATTTAATGGCTCTGCATCTTTAACATCAACAACCGTCCTACTTTTTGATAATAGCTGAACACCATCTCGAACAGTGCCCAAGTTTTCGAATAAACTGGCCATTTCATACATAATCCAGTGAGATAAACCCATTAACCTGAAAGACATTGCAAAAGCGGCTGCTACTGCCCCAATACTTGCCATATTTTCTGTCCATAACCATAAAACTGTGCCTCCAGTAAAAAGAATTAGTAAAGTACTTAAAGTATGATTAGACATTTCAAACAAACTGGTCAGCCGGTTAGCAGAATGAATATGTCTCATACACTCTTGCATAGAATTTTTAAGGTAGATAGACTCTCTTTCAGAATGAGAAAATAATTTTACGGTTGCAATATTTGAATAAGAGTCGGTAATTCTTCCAGACATCAAACTTATGGCGTCAGCTCGATTTTTAGAAAGAAGACTTATCCTTGGCACAAAAAAAACTATCACGCCTGCGTAGCAAACTAGCCAAAAAGAAAATGGTAACAGCAGATAAACGCTGTATCCGCCAACAATTGCAACAATTGTGAGGAAATATATTAAAATGAAAATAAATATATCTCCTAAGGTAATGTAAACTGAACGTGCTGCAATAGCGGTCTGCATTACCTTCGTGGAAATTCTTCCTGCGAATTCGTTACTGAAAAAGTTTAAGCTTTGTAACAACATTAACCTGTGAAAGTTCCAACGAAGCATCATCGGAAAATTACCAAAAACTGTTTGATACTTTAGTATGTCGGCGACCGCTACCAGAGGAATACCACTCAAAAGAAAGACAACTAAAATGATAAGCAAATCACTATTTTCCTCTAAAAAGGTCTCTGGTGATGCTGTGACCAACCAATCGGTGATATTCCCCAACATAGCGAAAAGGACAGCTTCAAATGCACCGATCATGCCGGTGGTGATAGTAAGTACTATAAAATAAAGTCGGTTCCCAGAACTAAGAGACCATAAGAATGAAGCGATTGTCTTTGGTGGAACAACAGGAGGAGTTGTGGGAAAACAATTTACTAATGATTCAAAAAACTTAAATAAAGACATACATGAATTATACGATCTATCATTGAATAAGCATACCGTCATAATTTATGGATAAATAATACTATGAACAAAAATCTCACGGCAAAAAACAAACGTACCGTTAGTCCAACCTCCGTACTTGCAAGCCGACTTAGAAATTTAAGACAAAACATAGATATGGGTCTCTGTACCTCAAAAAGTATCAGTGAGGAACTGTCTATGCTAATACCCTTGGCTGATGGGTTAGATGAATACATTGAAAATCATTCCTCAGTAGAATCAGTGGGTATGAAAATGATTAATGTCACCACAATGTCCCACGATTGGGATAAGGCAGTTCACGAGAAAAAAACGCAAGGTATTTTGGTCAGTCGTATGATGAGTAGCCCTGTTTCTGCACAATTTCTAAAAATGCTGGTTAATATAACAAAATCGAAAATTATTTTAGAAATTGGTCTTTTTACTGGTTATACCGCATTAGCAATGGCAGAGGGAACAGAAGAGGATGGTCGAGTAATTTCCTGTGAAATCGACCCTTATTGTGCCAGCTTCACGAATAACCTCCTCCTCAATTGCAAGCATGGAGAAAAAGTAGAGATTCGCGTAGGCAATGCATTGGAAATAATGAATGACTTAAGAGATGAAAAATTTAAATTTGATTTTGTTTTTATAGATGCCGATAAGACTGAATATATGCTCTATTTGAACAGTTTAATAGATTTAAATCTCGTTGATGAAAGCTCTCTTCTCTGTTTCGATAACGTATTCTTAAAAGGTTCGGTCTTCTCAGATGAAAAATATGAGAAGAAAAGCACCCAGACAGTAAGAATTCTGAATACCTATCTGGCGGGGCCGAAGTTTTTTACTACGATGATCCCACTGAGAGATGGCATGTCTCTTTGCAAGCTAAAGTAGCGATAGCAAAAGAGCTTTGAGTTCAGGAAACGACAAAACCACAAAAATTACAATGTTAAATTTTATAAATCTACCTACACTGAAATCCATTTTTCTACTCTCCTAAATTTCCCCGATCGATAAATGAGAATAATTATTACTTGCAATTAATAACAATTCTCATTATCATGAGTTTCTAATGTAAATGCAACGCATTCACATTAAGAAAATATAAAAAAGGGAATAAAGTGAGAAAAAATTCATATAAACTGCTGCCAATATGTTTAATGGCGATATATTGTTCTGCAAATGCTCAAAGCACAGGTTTG